>Ga0169931_10000572_pt1 | contig 61153 bp, 60 predicted proteins | sample Kivu_15m_20L_FD_129675 | JGI IMG/M metagenome (GOLD analysis project Ga0169931, IMG submission 129675) | Freshwater microbial communities from Lake Kivu, Western Province, Rwanda to study Microbial Dark Matter (Phase II) - Kivu_15m_20L... | ecosystem: Environmental > Aquatic > Freshwater > Lake...
CGGCGCTCTGGCCCAGGGGCTGCCGCCCCTCTCGCTCGCAATCGCTCGCTTCTCCCCGCAGAGCAGTTCGAATTGGCGCATACAATCTGTGTTTTCCCCGCTCGGCGCTCTGGCCCAGGGGCTTCGGCTTATAGCGTCAGGCTATCACCTTCACAGTAGTGAACTCTCGCAAGCCCTCCTTGGTCTTCATCCTCCCTATCCCACTCTCTTTACACCCTCCCCACGGTATTCCCGAGGACATGGCTGTATGAGAGTTGTGACGAACCATCCCAACATCGAGCTTTCCAGCAATACGCTTCATCGCGCTCGCATCCCGAGTCCATACGGAAGCTGTGAGGCCAAAACGGGTATTGTTTGCAACCTGAACTGCCTCCTGCTCGGTTGAAAAGGGAAGGATCGGAAGGAGTGGTCCGAAAGGCTCCTCAAATAATAACTGCGAATCTTTTGCAAGGTGCGTCAGGATCGTCTGCGGAAAAAAGAAGCCCCGATCAGGTACCGACCTCGAATACGATTTCGCACCCTTGGCAAGCGCATCATCCAGAAAGCCCTTCACTCTATCACGTTGCTGCTCAGAGACGAGCGGCCCGATATCCGTGCTGGGATCGAGGGGATCACCATACGTTAAACCTTGAGCGGCATTTAACGCCTCCTCAAGACATTTCTCATACACACTTTCATGCACGAGCACCCGCTTGACAGCGTTACACACCTGACCGGAGTTACGCGAATTGCTACGGACGATCTCTTGAGCAGCTGTCTGAATATCAGCATCAGAGAGAACGATCGCTGCATCGAGTCCGCCGAGCTCCAGCACCACACGCTTCATTGTCTGAGAGGCTTCTCGCGCTATAGCCTTACCCACGGAAGTTGAACCAGTGAAGGCGATGGCCGCAACTGGTAGTGAAACTATCTTGGCTCCGAGCTCCTTACCGCCGATTGCTACTACCAGAGGTGCAACGCCATGCATGCAGTTTGCCACACACATACCCACTCGAGGACTCAACTCTGAGGGCTTAAACAGAACGGAATTTCCGGCGAGCAAAGCTGGCACGATACCTCGCAGAGGCAGCAGACAGGGAAAATTCCACGGCGAAATAACCGCAACAACACCCAGGGGAGCAAAGTGCACCTCAGCACTACCAACCACCTCTGGCGCAAGAAAGCGCTCTGCATTATCGAGCATGTAACCCCATTCCTCGATGCTGCGCTCAATCTCGAGCTTAGCCTGCGAAAGAGGCTTACCCATCTCTTCTGAAATCAACCTCGCTAACGCATCTGCTTGGATGAGGAATTTTTCAAGCGCTCCTCTGAGCATGCGCACGCGCTCCGCGACAGATTTCACGAGCCATGCTTCGAGCTGCTCTCTCGCAGAGTCGAATACACTCTCCACAGCAAGCGTTTCCTCGACTTCAATACTTTCTTGGGAGTATGGATTCACTACCTTCATAAACAGACCATCAAGACAATTGAGACTGAAAGGTTACTGTATACCGAGAAGAGTAGCTACAGCTCATACCACAATCGCGTGAAGGAATTGTCGTTAGTCAGTAGCGCCGCTACTCGCCAGTGCTCCACTGCTCAGAGTCGAGGTCAAATCGAAAAATGGGGTTTACACGATGCTGTACACCGTTGACCGTAACACTTAGGGGCAACGTCACTTCTTGACCTTCTACCGCCTCCTCACTTTGAGCGAACCCAAGGGACTGCAAGACCTCAAAGAGGCGCACGCGCTCAAAGCTGGCCGCATAGCTTACTGTTTGATCCCTGAACCTGCCCCTTCGTAAAGATCCACGCAGGTGGAAGTAGCTACCTGACCTATCGACGCTACGTGCAGTCCTTCCTAAGCGAAAACTTCTACGATAACTACCTATCGCAACCGTTACCTTTTTCGAATGAGGGGTAAATTTACTACCTACGTACACTTTGCCACTAAACTCAAGAAAGTCTGTACGTGTTCCATCGTATTGCAGCATTCCACGCGAAACTGTCAGCGACGGGCCGAGTGTCGGAGACCCTGGATTTGACGTAAATGGCGGTGTTGGTGACGTGATTCCTGTTATACTCGCGACCCAGTTTGCGATGAGATCGGCCCGAGTGTTCCAACTATATGAACCGTACTCAGCTCTCTCGTCTCCCCCACATGTGATGCCCGAAAGAAAGCGCTGCCCCTCGACATCATAGAATGCCGGGCCTCCCGAATCGCCACTCGCAGTGTTGCTCTCGCCGGGATCGAATCGCCAATAATAGTAGGAGCTTTCGTTGTTGTCTTCTCCGACAGTGTCCCCAAATCCCTCTACAACGGTTGTTCCGTAGTTGACTAATCCCAGCTCAGGGATGGTATTGCCCTCTCCAGCGTTTCCCGAACCCTCAAGACCGTAGCCAACTATCGTAAGGATAGCTCCGCGCGGCATCTGAGAGGCATAGAGCTGGATCGGCTCAATTCCCTCCATCTCTCGCGAAAGCTCCACGAGAGCTGCATCAGTCTGACCCTCGACGCATGCGCTCCTCCCTGCTCTATAGGAAGGATGAACGGTTACCTTTGTTGAGGCCACCTCTTCTCCGTTTAGCCGAGCCACGAGGGCAGTATCATCGACAGCCCGTCTGCCACGATCATCAAAGAAGCAATGAGCTGCTGTGAGGATGTATCTCGGCGCTACTAATGTACCAGTACACAGCAGCCCACCCTGGAAGCTCAAACGAGCAACGTATGGAAACGCCCCCTCCGATATAGGGGTTCCCTCTATGATATGGGCTTTGAATGAATCTGCCTGCGCCGCCACACCGGTAAATAGCGCGGCACAAAATACCAGGGGCAACCCCAGGGCTACGAGATAAGCACCTTTTAACAGGCGAAAAAACCGATAGCCTCTCGGCATAACTACACCCATCGAGGCTGTCCAACCCGCCAACCTGCGAGCAATAGTCGTCCCCAACGCGCAGATCGCTCAACGATCTAGCGCTCTTTTTGGGGAACGATTTGAATTGAGTTGATGTATCGCAGCCCGCCTTCCGTGAGGAGGCCGATATTCAAGGCAGTCCCGTCTCGCAAGATAAATGTAACAGATTCGGAGGATAGCTCGTCTTCGACACGAACTTAGGCCAGCACACATACGACTGGCCCACAATATCCCCCTGCCCCATCATGCTCAGAGCATATCGAGCAAACTCAACTGGGTCATACGGATCCATTCCTAGCTGGCGAGGAGACAGAGGTATGAGACATACCTCACTGTCATGTACCAGGGTGTGCACACGACCACGCCCAATCGCGACACCGATTATGAACAGACACAACACGAGCAGGAGAAACAGTCGTATCGGAGACATGTTATCTTTGCGAAACCCATCAAATCTCAGGAACGAGCATACCCCGGGAGTTTAACGGGTCTCAAGAACTTAGTCGGGTGTGGGAACGATTAGCACCGGAGCTGCGGTCGCATGGAGCACCTGTGCGTCGAACGAGGGTTTTAGGGGATCGCCCAGAATTGAGTGCAGGGAAGCGCCTATGACAACTAGGTCCCAGGCTCCCTGTTCAATCTGTTGCTTCAACTCCACGATAGGCTCCCCTTCAACCACCAATACATCATTCTCGACACCGAACGACGTCAGTACAGCCTGTGCCCGAGAGAGATGTCGGTCAACTCGAGCCATCTCAAAGGAGGTCGTATCTCTCCGCCTAACATGAAAAACCCTTGCAACTGCCCCCGTGTGTCGCGCAATCCGCGCTGCCAACCGCACATCACTCTTTCCGGGCTCTCCGCCGGCAGTACAAATCAAAACTCGCTTGAGAGCGGAGCCACAGTTTGAAACCACTATCACAGGGACTCGAGCACTTACCAACACATGTCGAGCAACTTCAGGTAGTGCCGCCTCATCCTGCTCAGAGGTCTCTGGCCGAGAGAGTAGCACTACATCAAAGTATCCCTCTTGGGATTCAAGCACAGTTTCTGCAACGACCGGTCCTACTCGAGGTCGAACAGTAAGTCTTATATCTCTTCGAACACTTAAAACCTCAGTCTTCGATGACTCAAGGAGCTCTTGATTACGGGCGAGATCCTCCTTGGTTGAGGCAGTTACAAGTAGTGATAACAATCCATGAGAGACGCCTCCCAGATGCGCTGCTGTAGCCAGAAGCGCGTGGTTATCTCGCCCTAGTTCAACCTTAGCAAGGATTCGTAGGCTCGTTGGCTGCAATATGTGGCAACGGTTAAGCGATAGCACGCGCTCTTCTCCGATCTCTGGAATATCTGCGGCTAGGGAGCTTGCTAAACCATCAACGAGAGTTCCTCTTTGTCCGTATTCAAGCGAAAGGCCCACCGACTGCGAACCACGTAAACTATCGAGCTCGAATCTGAGTCTTTCCACCGCTCCTCCAAAAAGTCTGTCTCGCAGAGTCCCATTCCCAAGAAGGAAGCCATTTCCCCCTGCTTGGTCGAATTCCTTCCCATATGCGACCCACTCAGGTCGAAAGAGCACTCTAACAGGGGCACCCTCATCATGAGGGGGGGCATCCTCTGGAAAAGGTAAGTATGTGGCACCCAATCGAACCTTACCCTCGTGACATCGTCCAAACAACACATTCCCACCACCTACAAAATTGGCAACAAACTCAGTCCTGGGGGCGTGATATAACTGATGAGGAGTTCCAACTTCAACGATGCGACCGCGCTCCACCACAGCGATTCGATCAGCTAGCTCAAAGGCCTCCTCCTGGTCGTGCGTAACCAGCACTGTAGTGATCCCTACCTCTTTTTGAAGCGCCTTTAAGCTTCGCCGCAGCTTTCCGCGGATCTTGACATCGAGAGCTCCAAAAGGCTCATCAAGCAAAAGGACCGATGGCTCATAGGCGATAGCACGCGCCAGTGCTACCCGTTGGGATTGCCCCCCCGAAAGCTGCATCGGGTAGCGATGTGCGAGACCGCTCAAGCCAACGAGCTCAAGCAACTCATCGCTCCGCTGTTTGCGTTGTTTGGCGGACATCTTACGAATCTTGAGACCGAACTCGATATTTTGGGCCACCGTCATGTGCTGAAAGAGGGCGTAATTTTGAAACACGACGCCCACTCCACGTTTCTGCGGGGGAACGAAGGTGACATCATTTCCCCTGAGCACCACGCTGCCACTATCAGGACGTACCAGCCCGGCGATAACTCTCAAGATTGTACTCTTTCCACTTCCACTACTACCGAGCAAAACAAAGAGTTCTCTCTCTTGAACCGAAAGCGAAACAAGATTAATTACGAGCTGCTCACCAAATTTTTTGAGCACCTCATGCAATTCGATCGTCATACGCTTCCCAGATCCTCCCTCTCAGTGGTTCTTTGTTGCCTCAGTTCGATAATTCTTTTGATTCCAAGGGTAGCAAGCGCCAACAAAGCCAACAGTGAAGATACTGCGAATGCAGCAGCAAACTCGTATTCGTTGTACAGAATCTCGATATGAAGGGGCAGGGTATTCGTTAGACCGCGGATGTGTCCTGACACGACTGAAACCGCTCCGAACTCACCCATCGCGCGAGCATTACACAACACCAAGCCATATAGCAGTGCCCATTTAATCGCCGGCAGAGTAACGAGTCTCAAGGTTTGCCATCCACTGGCTCCTAAAACGAATGCAGCCTCCTCCTCTTGCGGACCACGTTCCTCCATCATCGGGATCAACTCACGAGCGACAAAGGGGACCGTAACGAAGACGGTACACAGGATAATACCCGGTGTTGCGAAGATAACCTGAACATTCCAAGCCTCAAGCCAAGGCCCTAACCAGCCATATCGACCCAAAAGCAGTACGAAAACCATACCAGCAACCACTGGAGAAACTGCCAAAGGGATGTCCATCATCGTCATGAGCAACTGCCTTCCGCGAAAACGGAAGTGAGTGACAAGCCATGCGAGAGCGATACCAAACAGCGCATTACAGGCGACCGCACTCAGCGACGCGATCAGGGTCAGTTGTACTGCTGATAGCGTCAGAGGATCCGTAATAGCTCGCCAATATGCCCTCAGGCCTTCTGAGAAAGCATGCTCAAAAACTATCCCCAGAGGCAGTACGAGAAAGATCCCCAGAAAAGCTACACTGAAAAGGATCAACACAATGCGCACCCACTTCGATTCCTGGACCGCCTCGTATTTGTCTTGTGTTTGCCTCATCAATCGGGTCCTAACGAGAAGTAGCTCTCCGTGCTCCAATCCTAGATTGCATCATATTGATAGCGAGTAAGAGCAGGAAGGAAAGTGTTAACATCACACCTGCCAACACGAGGGCTCCATGGTAATCAAAGCGCTCGAGATGCCCCATAATGACGAGCGGAAGGACTTCGGTCTTTAAAGGAAGATTCCCCGAGATGAACACCACAGAGCCGTATTCGCCTAAGGCTCGCGCTAAAGCGAGGGAGAAGCCCGTAATGACCGCCGGCAGAACCACCGGGAGCACAACCGCACGAAGGGTAGCGCGGCGATTGGCTCCTATCGTAGCTGCTGCCTCTTCGACCTCCAGCTGAAGTTCCTCCAAAACAGGCTGCACCGTGCGTACGACGAACGGAAGCCCAACAAAAGTCAACGCGACGATGATACCGAGCGGTTCAAAAGCTACACTTATTCCGAGCGCGGCTAGGGGCTTACCAAGTAGCCCCCTCGGCGCATAGAGAGTTGTCAACGCGATACCTGCCACCGCTGTCGGTAATGCAAATGGTAGATCGACCAAAGCGTCCAGGATTCGACGCCCTGGGAATTCGTATCTGACAAGAACCCATGCAACGATCGTCCCAGCTACGCCGTTGATCAGGGCGGCGGCGAGGCTCGTGAGCACACTGAGCTCTAGAGCGGCTAACGAGCGATCTGAAACGAAGACTGCCACGATCTCTCCCCAGGAGATAGCACTCATGCCAAGAAGGATAGTCGACAGCGGCAGTAGGACGATAATTGAGAGATAGGTTACCGAGATCCCAAAAGACAACCCAAAACCGGGCATTATCGACGAACGTGGACGAAGCATACCGTTTTATATGGCACAACTTAAAACACGGGACGAGGCTTAAAGCCACTCTACAAAATCCATGCAGCTCCTCTGAAACGGGGATTAGCGCACTCCGTACATCTGATCAAAGGTTCCCCCTTCAGAGAAATGAACCCGGTGAGCCTCCTTCCAACCCCCGAAGTCCTGATCAACTGTCAGCATGTGCACAGCTGGAAAAGTGGATTCAAATTGCGTTCGCACATCGGCATCTGACGGTCGATAGTGAGACTCAGCAAACACCCTTTGTGCGGTCGGAGAGAAGAGGAATTCAACGTACGCTGTAGCCACTATCTCAGTCTTATGTCTCTTGATATTTGCGTCTACAACTGCGACCGGCGTTTCGGCTTTGATGCTGATAGAGGGGACAACCATTTCAAAGCCACCATCAGGATCCTTGCTAAGCAGTTCACGTGCTTCACTCTCCCACGTAACAAGTACATCTCCAATCTCTCGGTGCAAGAAAGTAGTCATCGAGCCCCGTGCGCCGGTATCAAATACCGGAACGTTCGCGAGTATTGAGGCTACCAACTCGCGAGTGCGAGGCTCATCGCCAAATCTCTTCATGCCGAACCCCCACGCTGCCAGGTAGTTCCATCGGGCACCCCCAGAGGTTTTAGGATTTGACATCACTACCTCTACCCCTTTTTTAGCTAGATCCTGCCAATCGCGTATCGCTTTCGGATTACCCTTCCTTACGAGGAACACTATGATCGATGAACACGGTACGCTCCCGTGAGGAAATCGATCCCTCCAAGTTGCTGCGAGAAGGCCGCGCTGAGCGATGTTGTCGATATCATACGACAACGCGAGGGTGACGATATCCGCCTCAAGCCCCTCTATGACGGAACGAGCTTGCTTTCCGGAACCGCCATGCGATTGATAAACGACAACCTCCTCCCCCGTCTTCTCCCTCCAAACCTGAACGAAAGCGCGATTTATTCGCTCATACAACTTACGTGTGGGATCAAACGAGACGTTCAGAAGCTCTCTTTTTTCTGCCCTTACATCTTCAACTACACTCACACTGGAAAGCAGTAACGCGAGGGAGTTGAATAGCAACCACAGATTACTCCTCAGCACACCGCTAGTACCGTGCATTACACCCTCTCATGAGAAACTCTTGCGGATAGCCCCCTAAAAACGGACAATAAGCCATGGTGGCGGGTAGAAGTCCGCATCGTTCAATACAAAAGAGAGAAAGTCTATGATTCGAAAGTTATTTTTAATCTCGGTATGTGCTGTAGCGCTCGTTGCCTGTGCTCAGAAATGTCCAATGCCCACTTCTGAAGCCTGCTCGTGCGGCAAACATTCCGCTCAATCGTCCTGTTCGACTCACGGCTGTAATTCCTCTCCCTCGAGCTCGTGTTCCTGCGGATCGAGTGCATGCGGAGGCGCCAAGTAAGGGGGGGGGTTGCGAGGCTACTCCTTAGCAACCGTTGTGGCTACCAACAGCACTGAGTTATTCTTCATCTGTGGTAGTAGGAGCATCTGACTGCATCTCCCGACGGAGACGCTCAACCTCGCTCTGCTCCCTCAAGAGCTGAGCTTCGAAGCTCTCTGCTGCGCCAGCGGAATCGTCGCCTACCCCTGATACACCCACTGTAGCGGTCCCATCAGGGTTTGCCGTCAGACCAGGTTGTACGGTCGTTGCGCCCTCAAGCTTCTGGCCTGCCTGCTCGAAAGGGGGGCTTTGCTCCTTTGGAACCTGCCACTCGATATCGTCACCTGACAACTCAACATCGTCTCCCTTAACGTCGAGGTCCCTTCCTTCTCGGCGATTATCGCTTTCTATCCTGCTTGTCGTGATGGCGTTGGACACTGCTTTGACCTTGGGAAGCGGCGTAGACTTCTTGACCACGGCTGACGGAATCAAAATCCTCTGCCCTACCTTGAGCGGCGCTCGCTCTGCAAGACCGTTAGCCTTGGCGATCAGCTTAGCGTGCTTCTCTGAGCCGGTGTACCACCTTGAAATGGCTGAAACGCTCTCGCCTCGACTCGCTACGCGATGAACTAGGAAGCTGCCCTGGTCAACGGGCTCTGGTGGCGGTACGTAGCGAGGCCCACACCCCTGAAGCTGCAAGCAAAGCAGGAATATAATCGCTACAAGAGATGAATATCGCATAAAGAGCATGAGTGGTATCGTCGGCAGCTGGTAACGATACACTTGAGGGCCTATTCGGATACGATGTTTTAACCCGCCTCAGTTGCCTTTTTTGATGGTTACCACCCGCTCACTAAACTCTGGCTCAAGATGTTGCTCGATCTCGAGCTCTACCGGGTCGCCTATCCTCAACCCCTCCATCGACACACCGGGTGCGAGGTAAAAGGGCATAGTCATCGCCATCATCCCTACTACCTTACCGGACTGGTCTCGATACTCGGGAATCTCGTGATGCTTGACTAAGACCTCGTCGTTCGCCAATCCCTGGCCCGGTAATCCTCGAATGACCCCTTTGACTTTGAATTTATAGGCATCATCTGCACGCGCGGAGCCAACAGTGAGCCCAGCTGCGGCCGCCACGAGGAACTGAAAAAACACAGCAAATCTAAGCAGCCTCATATCTAGCCAACCTCCACTATGTAGCTATGGGTAGCGGCGACCTGCGTCCCTAGGAGCGATTAATCACCGCCTCCTCGCACCACCCATATCCGAGATCCGACAAGGACACAGTAAGCGAAGGAGAACGGTATACCTAACGCGATACATATGAACAGCGGTATCTCCAGCCGGTACTTTATAGACTGGATGGTTGCAAATGCAACCGTAGAGAGGAGCGTTACTGTTCCTACTGATGCGAGCAACACCAATAATGACCGCCTATAATAGAGATACATAGCCGTGATTAGGGCCGCAAACCCCACAGTAACCTGACCCATCAACGGAATCACGAAAAAGGTAACGTAGAAAAAAGGCGTTATGAAAGCTGCCGTTAACACGGTAAGTGCCAGCTCTTTAAGCGAGGGGGTCGCAGGGCAAGTCCGTTGACCACGCGAGTGGAAGGCCTCAAAATCGTTTAACCGAACCCTACTAGCTGCCACTGCTTTTTCCATGTTCATCATGCTCCAACCCTGAAAACTCTAGCGTAATAACGCACTAGGCTCAACAGGTGAGGTTTATCCCCCGGCGAGCTCGCCGTTGATGAGTAAAGTTAACTGCACGGAATCCACACTCCCCTGGGAACGCCTCAAGATCTTGTATTCGTAGTTTTCATCTCTCACCTTCTGACCTACTTCGGGGATGCCGCTAAAAAGCACGTTCAGCAGACCAGCAACGGTAGCGTATTCAGGGGCTTCCTCAAGATGGATTGGCAGGTAACTATTTACATCGAGGATCGAGGCATGGGCATTAACCACAAAGGACCCGTCGGTCGTCTTCTCAACGACTGGTCGCTCATCGTCGTACTCATCTTGAATCTCTCCGACTAATTCCTCCACGATATCCTCAAGAGTCACTAAACCGCATGTGACTCCAAACTCATCGACGACGACAGACATGTGACTCTTTGTACTCTGCAACTCTCTGAGCAAGGCGCCGATCTTTTTTGTCTCTGGAACGAAATAAGGCGGCCTCATGATCTCCGAGATAGGGGCATCGCTCCTCTCCATGAAACGCCTCAACAGTTCCTTTGAATGAACCACTCCAACGATCGAATCGCGTGAACCCGAATACACCGGCATCCGCGTATACCCCTCGCGGGCAATGATATCAAAGGCCTCTTGGGCAGTAGCTTCTACACTGATAGCGACCATCTTTGTTCGAGGAACCATGATTTGGCGAACAACACGTTCGTCGAAACGAAATACCTTTTCGATAAGTTCGTGCTCTGTCTTTTGAATAGATCCAAGGTCGCCGCTCTTAGCACTCTCAGCCAAGAGTAACCGCAACTCCTCCTCGGTATGGCTATCATGATCTACCTGAACCCGGATTCCAAACGGTGCGAGCACAAGCCACGTTCCGCTGTTAATCACCCATACGAGCGGTGCCGTCATGACAGCGAAAAAACGCAGCGGGAGGGCGCAAAAATAGGTAAACTGCTGCGGGTAGTATATCGCTGCATACTTAGGCACTGCCTCCCCAAAAATAAGATGCAGAACCGTAATTGCGATGAAGCCGACAGGGATCGCAATCTTGTGGGCCCACTCTGGCGACACCGGTATACCGAGAAACGCCATACTATTGACGATCAGCTCTGCGAAGACAGGCTCTCCGATCCAGCCCAAGCCGAGACTGGCGAGAGTAATTCCTATCTGAGCGGCAGAGAGATAAGCATCAAGGTGCTCAAGCATCCCTCGCGTCACCTTGGCGATACTTCGACCCGAGGCTACATCTGCCTCTACGGCAGCGTATCGCACCTTGATAATCGCAAACTCCGCTGCAACGAAGAAAGCATTAACGAGAACAAGAAGTATGACGAAGAAAACACCAAGGGCCATATCGAAGAGGAACTATACCGGATAACAGACTGTTTTACACCATCATTATGCTATCCCGAGTATCTCCCCCACTTCCTGCAGAGCGATCAGTTGCTCCCTCCAGTAGCGCTCCGACCCATAATCCACAAAGGTTCTCTTGAACGCGGGATCCTCGAAACGACGGGCAATCCACGTCGTGAAGTGTACCATCCTAAGGGCTCGTAACGGCTCGATCAACTTAAGCGATGCGCGATCGAACTGATTCATCATCTCATATCCTTCCAGCAGAAGCTCTCGATAGCGCTGAGTCTGCTCGTCACGCCCCGGGGTCAACAGCCACAGATCCTGCACACAGGGACCTTCGAGAGCATCATCAAAATCAACGATCGAAGGGCTCTGAACATCCCACAAGATATTACCAATATGACAATCCCCGTGGAGTCGCTGCGTCGTTGCCGACTGCAACCATTCGTCGCACAAACGAAAAATACGCTGCGCGAGGCTCAAATAATGCGACTCAACTGATACAGGGATACGTTTGTGTTCTTCGAGATACCTGAGATTAGAAAATCCATATGAATCGGCGGTCAAACGTAGGCGATGATGAAACTTGGTTCGCCGTCCGACAGCATGCATCCGACCGATCAAGCGGCCGATCTGCCGCAGTTGACCATCACTCATCTCATCAAGGATCCGACCTCCGACTTTTGGAAACACTGAGTAAAGGATACCGGTATCAGGCACCTCTGACAGTGTGCTTCCATCCGGGAAAGACAACGGCGTGACAACCGGAATCTCTGCCTCCTTGCAATCAAGTAGGTACGCATGTTCTTCTGCGATCTGCTCCCTACTCCACCGACCCGGTCGGTAGAACTTCACCACACGGAAAGCTTCCCAGCGCCCACCATCATGAGTTGGTTCGATATCGAGCTCTACCTCATAAACCCTATTCTCCATACTGTTGAGCGCCATGACACGCCCTGTACACCTGACGCCTAGGCGTTCCACAGCGTCTAGTACACGCTCAGGGGTGAGCTCAAAGAAAAATTTCGTCGCTTGCGAAGAGGGATCCATAGAATCATCGTACAGCAGCCGTACCAAGAAGGCTAATCCTTCACATCCTTACCCCTCGCCGCACAAGCAATAGCAAGAAAAGTGGCCCTCCGATAACTGCCGTGAAAACCCCCACTGGCACCTCAAAAGGTGGCGAGACAACTCGGCCGAGTAAATCACATAAGACTACCAGGAGAGCTCCCACTAAGAACGCAAGCGGCGCCACATATCGATGCTTGAGCCCCACAAGTATCCTTACGGCTGCTGGAACGATGATTCCTACGAAGCCGATCACTCCACACTCAGCAACGACCCATCCTACGACCACCGAGGTCACGAGAAATGCGGTCCTGTAGAGCCGCTCCACATCGACACCCTTGCTCTTTGCCATCTCATCCCCGAACCACATCAGGTCAAGTTCAGTGCAATGATAGAAGACCCAGCACACAAAGCCTGCCACTACAGCAGCTCCAACCAGCAGATCTACTAGCTCGGGAACGGGAATACCCCCCATCATCCAGCGGGTCATGCGAAAGACCTGCGCATAATCACTGAGGTACTGCACTAGGGTGAGAACACTGGAACAAAAAAAGCTGAAAATTATTCCCACTAAAAGGATCGTCTCGCCCGTACGAGAGATCCTGCTATGACTGACACTCACGATCAACGCCACACTGGCGATCGATGATACTATCGCCGCAACGGTTGGGGAGAAGCCAAGACTCAACGCACATGAAGCCCCCAAAGCCGCACCTGACGAAACACCGAGAGAAAACGGACTGGCGAGCGGATTTCGGAACAGCGCCTGATATACAGCGCCGACTAGGGCCAACGCACCACCTACAAGGATCGCCATTATCACCCTAGGTGCACGAAGTGATGAAACGACATGAGCCACGTCCGCATTTTCGTACACTGCGACGGGTGAATAAAAAGAGGTGCCACACAACAACGCCAGAAGGGAAAACACTCCGAGAAGAAAAGCACTCAGCCAAACAGCTCGCTTGAATGTTCTCGTTGCAACACCAGAGGCGACATCAGCAGCTTCCATCGGATACCCCTACAAGCCTCTCATCGAGCAACTATGACTGGACCCTGCAGATCCGGATGATCAATGCGCATAAAAGAGCATTGGTAGCCCCGCTCCAACTCAGAAAGCATGGATTCTTCGCACGTATCTCCGCTCCACGATATCGTTCCCTGGGACATGATCACAATTTGTTGGGCCGTCCGTAAGGCAAGCGAGATATCGTGAGTCACGATAAGTAACGCTAAATCCTCATCAACTAACTCACGCAGCACCTGCTCGACCTCTGTTTTACCGGTTGGATCAAGATTAGACGTGGGCTCATCCAGCAGGAGCAACTTTACTCCCTGCGCGAGTGCCCCCGCCAGGAGCACCCTCTGAAGCTCCCCTGCACTGAGCTCCGGGAGATATCGGAACAACAGATGCTGTGTCAGGCGTAGTACCACATCCTGGCGAGCATACCCGCTGAGCTCGAGGAACTCCGATACACTAAACGCAGGGAGATACTCTAGTCGTTGCGGCACAAACCCCACAATCTGCGCCAGACCGTCGGGGGTGTAGTCGCTGATTTCGCGGCCTTGCAACAGAGCTGTTCCCGAGGATCCCTTGCAGAGACCCGCTATCACCCGTAGTAGAGAGGTCTTGCCTGCTCCATTCGGTCCCACAATGCATATCCGAGCGCGCGGCTTGAGAGAGAGGGATATGGACGAAAGGAGGGCTCGCCCAGCAATCGTGAGGGAGAGGTCCTGTATGAGGAGGAGTTCGCTAGACACCCGTAGAAGGCTAGCACCTGCATCAGCGAGGTAAAACCCCTCCCCTTGCGGGCATTTCGAGGGCACCATTTAAAGCCACTTGCAACCCACGGGCCCTGTTTGTAACCTTCCCCGTGCAGTCGTTCTTTGTTCTAACTATATAAGGATTTGTATGAAAAAATTCGCTGTGCTCGTTCTGTCCGTGACAATTCTCTCTGGATGCGCTGGCATCAGGGAGACCAAGAATCAGTTTACAACGCACGCTGAGTGCTTCCGCGTATTCGGCGTGGCTATCCCTGAAGATGATCAAGCTGCTGCACGAGCTCTTGTTCCCAAGGGCGGGACGATCACTGACGTATCGTCAACCCCTGCTGATTGGAAGTCTGTTGTTGGATTCCTCGGCAACCTGTTCTGGTTTCACCAGACCACGGTGTCAGGGACCAAGCAATAGATCTTACCCAGTCATGCAAGGCGAGAGCTGTCGATGTGGCTGCTCTCGCCCACGGTCGATCGCTTCCCTGGGCGACCTTTCGTTAAATATAGTTACACAAAAAGAGCGGCCCCTATCTCTTAGGGCTGCCTGATCAGTTCCCAAACCATCAGTTTCCGCTACCTACCCAGGATATTTCCTGTTTAGCACGAAAAAAGCGATATATTAGGTGTTTGCTCCTTGCCATCATGATGACGATCGGGAGTTATCAGATCCTAGGTTTGCCCCTCCCAATAAGGTTGCTGTATGGTAAGTGGCCCAGTTGCTCTATACTCTAATGAGTGAGGTAACAAAGATACCCCGCAAGGATCGCCAAGGGAGGTTGCTATCGTCAGTAACATTCATCACAACTCTGAAAAACCCGGCGAGGATGGTCCAAAAAAGGATGTCAAGCACGACGATGATTGGGCTATAGCTTGCCTCGGTTCAGAGCATAAAGATGACTGGATTAAAAAGAAGTTCGACAATTTAGGCGTCGGACGGACCAACGCTCTTGTGCACGATTGGGTCAAACCCCACCTGCAGCATGTCGAAAGAAGAGAGGGTCTGTTGCACGAATTACAGTGCAGCCTGATCTGCCTGCGAATCTTGGCCGACCACGTGAACTCTGAGAACGCAAACGCTCGTTTCTTACCAGCGACTATACAGGCCTGTCACGATTTACCTGCGCTCGTGAAAACGGCTCTTGAGCTAACGCGTGTGGTGCGCCGGGATTTGGCTCGATGGAGCTCCGGTCTTATGCAGGAGACCTTGCTGCCACCAGAGGAGTATATCGACCTGAAGTATTTTGAACAAACCAGATCCCGCGAGCTTTCATCGGTCGACCCGTGGCACACGATACCGCAGTTGTGCACAGTGACCTCTGCTGCGCTCTCAACAGCTCTGATTAACCTGGAGTATCTGCATAGATTGTATGATGTCGATGCCAAACTGTTCAAAAGGAGCGACACGCAACAAAGAAAGAGGCTTGGATCCCCGGGAGCTACCAGAGAAGTCTCCTTCGGGATGGATCCATTCGAAGTTATTATGACGCTCAGTGAAGCGCGCAAGATGCGAATCTCATCGCTCACAACGCTCCTAGAAAACGATCTGAAGCCTCGCGTAGAGGGCCTTCAAAAGTCGTTCTCCCCAGCGCTGGGCAATCTAGGCCCGCATATCAATCAGTTTGAGAGCATGCTCGATCGACTTGAAACGACTCTTCGCTCCAGCAGCTCCTATAATCACGGCTTTGCCCGCCGAAAAGGTTTGGAAATAATCCCGTATGTCAGGGAAAGGATCGATGTTCTCCAACGTGTAGGCAATCCGCGCTTTGACCACTTTTCCCGCGATCCGTTCTCTTCTGGAAATGAGGTGAATATAACCGCCACACGTGATGTGGAGGTTGACGCATCCAGCACACAACTCGCCCCCGAAGGGCGGCTCGAAAGCTGCGCGAGAGAGACAATCAGTGAGATGGCTGCCCTTCAGGATCAACTTGCACGGACGCGTGAGGAGGGCAGAAACCTCTTGGGTTCCTACAACTCCGCACCACTTATCCGGGAGCGAATAACCCCAATAATAGAGAGATACACGAAAGCTATCACTGAGGTTGAAACGGCTCTGAGCGGCCCCTTACTTACCTGGCTTAAGAGCCTTGATGCGGCCACTGACAACGAAAGCTTAGCATGGGGTGCCCGTGGTGGGTCTTCTTTATGATAGCCCTCAAAACCGCTCGGGGTAGATCACCCGGGCAAACCTCTCGGCTAACAAAAGGTAGCGTGGGCCGGGAATACTTGCGTAAGCGTCGCTAATTATTGCAAACCGACCATCTGCAATCGCTGGAACCTTCGGATATCGCTCCCAGAAAGCTTTGAGCTCCTGCGTATCAACTACGCGATCATCTGAACTCCGAATCTCAAGTATCGCCTCAGGCGCAAGAGCAACTAATCCCTCCGGCGAGAGCGTCGGTATTGCTACAGTTTGATGGCTGCTCACGTTTTGTGAGCCTATCAGGGACAAGATATCTGAATATATGCCATCGCGACCGGAGACATACACTCCGGACAACCGCTTTCCCTCGTGGACGCGACCCACAACCACGAGTGCTTTTAGCATCGGCACGCCGCTTAATCTCGCTTTTAGCAACTGCTCTCGCTGGCTAAATTCATACAGCTTAGCATCAGCGCGCTCCCGCCGATCACAATGAGCACCGACAGAGGAGATACTCGCCTTGAGCCCCGCTAGATTTCGGTGATCTACCTCTAGAACCGATATACCCATCGTAATCAGGGGCCGTAGTGCCTCTCTGCTCTCATGCAGTGCGAGTACCGTAGTCGGTTTGAGGGCTACGATCTGTTCGACGTTGAGATCAAGGAAGCCTCCGACCTTTGCGACATTCTCAGCATCGGCCGGATATCGACAGAAGCGCGTCACACCGACTAAACGATCCCCTAAACCGAGTTCGTAGACCGTTTCGGTGATACTTGGCGCCAGGGAGACCAGACGGGAGCACGCTCCATCCGCCATGGCAGAGGCACAGCCAAGGATCGCACTTAATGCGAGCACCACACCGAGCGCTCGACGTACTCCTGAGAGCCCGCACTCGCCACACCTGCTCCTCATACCTCACCTTTTACAGAGTAACCTTGAATCCGCCGTAGGCCGCGGCACCCATCGTGCCAAATCCGTACACCTCCTCGTATTCCTTGTCGAACAGGTTGTCGATCCGCGAGAAGAGCTCGACCGTTTCCGATAGTTGATACGCAAGGGTAAAGTTCACCGTTGCGTACCCACCAAGACTCACCCGTTGTGGGCCAGCCGGGTCAGAGTAGTCAAGGTCGAAGCGACTACCAGCGAGCCTCCACTCAAGCTGCGTTCTTACTCGCGATGTAGGGAGATATACCAAGGTTACCGTGCCCTTATTCTTAGGTCGCCTGAGCAACGCTTCTCCGGTATCGTCATCTTGTGAGTCAGTATAGGTGTACGCTGCTCTCACGCTAAAGTCGTCACGTACCTTTAACTCTGTTGAGATCTCACAACCACTCGTCTCAGCGTTTCTAATATTGTTCAACACAAAGGTACTCGGATCAAACGAGATCAAATTATCAAAGTAGTTGTGATAGTAAGCGAGAGAGACCGAGAGGCGGTCGGCTAAGAGCTGTCGGTCAACTCCGATGTCCCATCCTACGTTCTCCTCTGGCTTCAAGTCGAGGTTGCCATAGCTTGAATAGAGCTGCACGAGCGAGGGCGCTTTGAAGCCGGTGCCCACCGATCCTCTAAGCTTGGTGGCTGAATCGATTAACACTGCGGGAGCAACCTTCCAGGTCTTGTACGAACCAAACCGTGAGTGGTCGTCCACACGTCCGCCGATATCCACGAATATGCGCTCATCATAGGAGAGTCGTGTCTCGCCAAAGATCGCATTCGTTCGTGCCTGTTGGTCTGGAAGGAGATCCTCAAAAGGCCCGAATGCACCGTCCGAGCGATAGGATGAGTCTGCTCGTTCGCGTTCGGTCTCAGCTCCGAATGCCATAGAGAGGTATCGCAGAGGCTTCCAGTTCGTTGCGCCTTGCAGCTTGAGCAGATCTCCACTGTAGTGTGATCGGAGTAAATCAATGGAGTCACTATCCGGATCGTTGGTATCGCGTAAATCATGGTGTGAATACGCCAGCGACAGTGAAGGGTTGAGGGTTTTGTCGAGCAGATGCCCAGCGACCTCTCCACGAACGAAGAACTCCTCGTTATTAAAGCGGCGATTAGGATCATCGCCACCAGCACCCCCGGAGTTATCGAGCGACGCATTCGCCCGATCGTAGCGCGTCGTAACGTTGAGGTCGACGAGTTCAGACGGCAGGACCTTGACTCGGCTAGACACGGAGGTGTTTTCGTAACCGTCCTGCTCAAAATTACCGTCTCTGCTGTTCGCCGAGGAGATACCGCCGATGTCTTGCCGCGTGACACCGTTGGAGACCTCAATCAGATCGCTTCGATACGACAGATTTCCTACCTGTGTGAAGGAGCTGTAGGAACCTGCCTCGGATTGGAAGCTCGTACGAAGCCCCTTTTCCGGCCTCTTTGAGATGATATTGATCACACCACCCATGGCATCTGACCCATAGAGGGAGCTCTGCGGACCACGCAACACCTCGATCCGCTCTATATTCTCCAAGGTCAGATTAGTAAGGTTAAAAGCACGGTTCGGGGATGCCGGATTGTTGAGCTCTATTCCGTCAAGGAGAACGAGCGTGTGCTCACTATTTGCACCACGTATGAAGGCCACGGCAGCACCGCCAGGACCACCACTCTGCACGACATCTAGTCCCGGAACGGTATCGATAGCGTTAGTGACATTTCGATATTGGCCGTCTTCTATCTCCTCCTCAGTCACAGTTGAGATCGCACTCGCTACCGTGGCTTGGTAAGTTTCAATCCGGCTAGCGCTAACGATAATGGGCGAGGTTTGTACGTACTCTTGCTCCTGCTCTTGAGCAAGTACGGTAGAAGCCCAGACCACAAGGGTCGAGATAGACACCGAGATAGAGATACGAGAGTATCCCAAGGTGCGAGCAAAGCTCACCTGTCGCGATCGCATACGCGCTCCATTGACATAGGCCTGTTGCACAACGCTGTGTCGAACACCTGCCCCAATCCACGAGGGCAAGCTCCGGATGATAGCCACCTACGGAGGCTCATCATTGCGAGAAGGTCTTCTGGCTCCTGGGCTCCTTTACCACTCCCCTTCCCATTCCGTGGATCTCATTGCTGAGATGCCGCCGATTCACGCAAGCTTAACGAACGTGGTCACGGAACAGTGGGTTTGTCGAGAGGCACTTACTCCCAGTTACAGCGGCGGGACCGCGACGGAATCTCACCGTTCTTCCCTGGCGCTCGCAATCGAGATATAAGTACCTGTATTCGTCAGAGGAAGTCAATCCAAAACCCACCCGTATCGGGAAAGCAAAGATTTGGCTGATCGACCTTACTATTTTAGCATCAATCTCTGGCTGGTCGGGAGAAGGTCCGTTGCTTTACGCAGATCATCGTGCGTGAGGGCGAGGATCAAGGGCTGAACCATCTCGGCCAGGGTATATTTCTCAAGAGCAGAGACGGGTACCTGTGTCGTGTGCTGACCGTGCGCCTCACTCGAGAGAGTAAACACCAGGGGAAAGGCTGTTGCTCTGTTTTTAAGGGCGAGTGCACCCTCTTCCTGATGATCGGGACTCTTAGCGGTACAGCAACTGAGCCCGACAAGATTTTCGTCAACTGGATCAACGCGTCCTATCATGCGCTCATCACCGATACCACTTGCATAGCCTGTGGAGTGGGCCAAGGAAACAGTCAACCATTTCTTTGGAAAAGGGACTCCTCGCTTGGAGTTTTGTTCGATACCTGCTGCGAAGCTGTACCCCTCTCGACCTATCGCCATGAAGCCGAGCGGACTACCAGTTGGAGAGATTCGAAACCAACCCTCGACATCTGCATCGACTACTCCGAGAAAAGCCCACAGATCCTTGAAATTCTCCTTGAGCATTTCGAACAGGGCTGCCCACACCGCATAGTGAGCCTCAATACGTACCCTCTGCTCTGCATTCTTTGCTTTGTAGGCTTTATCGAGTTGCCCGAGAAAATTCTGATAGGCCTCGTTCAACCGTTGCCGAGCTGCATCGACCGCTTGCTTATCCTCGGCTCGCAACCGCGCCATACGCGCTAAGGATTCAGGGTCGGGCCCCTTGGGTATGTTGGTCGTGACATCCTGACGGGCATCTTGATTCGTTACGCCGCCACGAACCGAATTGAGGAGCTTAAATACCATGATAAACGATCTATAACCCTGCTGGCCTGCTCGAACCTGGCCTACTTGCTTCTTGCCTACACTAGTATTGTACACTAACTCTGTCGCTAAGGGATAAGGTTAGTTAACTACTCAAACAAGCTCAATAAGTCCGCTATCGGCAAACGAGGATAGACTTTCCAGGCCCGCCCCGACGACACCCCTTCAGGATTACCGATTTGCCACAGGTATCGTTTGAGCTATCTCCAATGACCCCTGGAACCGTGAGGGTAAGCCGCCCTGACTGAGGTATGCGCGCCACACTTGTCGCTTCCACCCGAGCTCGAGCTGAAAGATATAGCTTGTTACCGCGCTTCTCTACGCTAGCCGCGTACACTCCACCTGTGCTCATGAAAGAGCAGTTCTGGTCCAAACCTGAATCACTCCTAAACTCCCATCTGTTACGAGCGCTCTTGCTCCAGCCATCAGTTGGATAACACCCCTTGCCAACCTTACCAGGAGGCAAAGAAGCGCCTGATAATCCCAAAACCTCCCTCCCTTCAAGGTTCAGCGTAAAGGCGACTCCATCCTTAAGAGGATCGAAGGAGCGCAGCTCCCGCTCGGAAGCAAACCCCACAGTCGCGCGCAACGTGAGGGGACGTTTACCCTGATAGCGTTGATCCCCCACCCCGATCGTGATGTCCGCGGTGCTCGGCTGTGACTTACAAACCTGAAAGTCGACCACTTGAACATTGTTGAGATAGTTCACCTCTGAGATGGTTCGTAGCGGATTAAGCTCAACCCTTAACGTATAGTCTCCCGGCTTCACATCAGTGATATCAACGTACTGACAACCTAGCCCGCTGCCGTAGAAATCAGCACACCCAGCCGACAGCACATTACATAAACCACTATTTGGTGGGGCTACGACGTCGGGCTTACATAGCGAGTTAACAAGGCAGAAGCCTTCTTTATGACCACGCACGACAACAGCATCTTCTCCCCTCGTAGTCACAGAGTAATCGGAGAAATTCTTCAGGTGCGCGTGGTTGTGACCTCCTGCGAGGCTACACTCAAAGAGGGGATTCATGCAGACTGGGTTCGGAACCGTTTCACAATCCGGACAACCAGGGTCCCCCAAGATAAGGCCCCAGGCCCATCGTTCCAGGCAGCGTGATCAAACGCCAAGAGGGTGCGGTTCTCGGTCCCACCAGCACACCCCTCTGCTACATCAGCTGGGCTCACCGTCTGACCAACTCGAATGGTGACATTTGAGATTTCCGGCCTAAGATTCAGCTACATTCTGCGCTAGGAGCGAGCTTATATCTCTGCACAGAAGAAGGAGAAAATATGCGAAATATAGCGCCCTTCGAGTCAAGGAGAGCTCCTCTTAAAAACGACCTTATATGAGCTTAACTGCTCCGCTACCAACCACATCAAGATACCATCTTTTCAATCTCCTTAACATCAGGGATGTATCCGCGACTCGACGACAGCTCGCCGGCATCTCCCTTTACTTCAACACATGCTCAGGGCGCATAACCCATATTTCGCTGGCAAACGCTACCCCCCGCCCACCCTCCTCAGCTCCCCTTGCTATCCCCGAGTCAAAACCATACAAAGGTATCGTCACATCCCTATTTGCCCCAAATCGCGGCGTCTGCGCTGCTTGGTGGCAGGTGTGCTTGAAGGACAAGTATGAAAGGCCCACATCCCCGCATAACCCTACTTGGCAACAACTCCGGAAGAAACCTCGGCGATATGGCTATCATGTCGAGTATTATGGAGAGCATCTCTAAACGACACCCGGACGCAGAGTTCTTCGTTCCGACTATCAACCCTGATTGGGTCACTAAGCACTACGGAGAGAGGTACAACGTCAAGGCGGTTGACGTGATGCCGTGGACCCTCAGTATAAGACTACTAGGGCTACCCACCCTACGGTGCTTCGCCAAGAGCGATTGTGCGCTCATCTGCGATGGCATCATCTTCGGCAAGAAGCTCTTTAACCCTGCTTTCAACTACCTCATCACCCTTGTATTCCTCGTACCGCTGGCGCGCCTCTTTGGTTGCAAGATGGTTGCTTACAGCTGCGGCATCGGGCCGTTTCCGAGCGCTATCAGTCGGCTCCTTGCTAAGTGGACCATTAATGGGTGCGATCTGGTAATGATGCGAGAGCGTGACAGTGAAAAGCTCGCAAAAGAGATCGGTGTGACTCAGCCGATCGAACTCACGGGTGATGCAGCGTTCATCAATCCGGTGTCGGAGGAATCCGTAGCGATGAGCATCGTGCGTGAAGTAGGGCTCGATCCGGAACAGCCCATCCTTGCAGTAAATGCAACGAGCTACCTCGATAGCTGGTTAAAACCAAACGAGCGACTACAGAACCCGCAGTCGTTCCTCTCGATGTTGGCGGAATCTATCACCAACGCGCAGAAGATGGTTAAAGAGCCCTTTCAACCTCTCATCGTTAGCACCCATCCGATGGACGAGCGAACGTGTAATGAACTCGCTTCAATGGTGAATGGGAAGGTTCTCACCAACACCACCTACCTCAGTCACGATATTCAGGCAGTCCTTAAGAGATGCGGCCTCCTGGTAGGGATGCGTTTTCACTCGATTGTTCTTGCTTCATCAGTAGAGACTCCAGTTATAGGCTTAATCTATGCCCCGAAGGTTCGTGGCTACCTGAGACTCCTCAAGTGCGAGGATTACGGCCTCGAACTGGCTTCGCTAACTGCGGAAAATCTTGCTGCTAAGTTAACAGAGGCATGGGATTCGCGGCTCGCTCTGCAGGCACGCCAGCGCGTCGTTATTACAGAGCTCAAGGCCGGAGCTGAATATGCGGCAGACCTGCTCATGCAGAAATATTTCGGCACTGCCAGCGTCGCGGTAACTAAAGCTGGACTCGTCGCTGAATCGACTGGATGGTAGCGAGGGAAGGTACTCCCTTGTTTCGACTAGTACTTGGCGCATGTACTCGTACCCATGATTCACTAACAGGTTATGCTTAGGGGCTACCGACGGAGTTTTTTCAGGACCAACAGTTACGTCAGCAAGACTCCCCTCTAGTACGGGCTCCCTCAAGTGCGGAAACTCCGATCGAAACCGTCATATCGCTCAACACATTCGTGATCGAGCGCATGCGGGCTATGATCCAATCAACCGTCAGCAACATCGGTACGATCTCGAGTGGTAACCCTACTGCTGTCAGGACGAGCGAGAGCGAGACAACTCCCGCTTCGGGGATCCCTGCCACTCCTATGGCCGCTGCAAGGCTGATCAGGGCGGCCGTTATCTGCTCCCCTATGGACATTTCAATACCATACGCTTGCGCCACAAAGAGAACCGCCATAGCCTCATACAGCAATATCCCGTCATTGTTAAGGTTCGTCCCAATACACGCACCGAGTCTTGATGCTGATTTTGGAACACCCATAGCGTCAAGCTCTCCCAAAGTCACGGGCAGTGTTGCCAGGCTTGAATTAGTGCCAAAGGCGTATACTACTGGATGCTTGGCATGGCTGATAAATCTGCGGAGCGAAAAACCCGCCACGAAGCGAATCCATATCGGATACACAAGAAGGATGTGAAGTGCGAGGCCGCACACGGCCAAACCGACATACCATACTAAGCCCCGGAAGGGAGCAAATCCATATTCACCGACGGTGCGTGCGGTTACACAGAAAACCGCCAGCGGAACCAGGCGGACGAGCCATCCCAACAAGATTCCCCAGATGGACAGGATTCCACGAATCCCCCGTTCGAACTTTCCGATTGCGTCAGCGGTTGGTGCAGTGGTGAGGTACTGACGGATAGCGCATCCGATCAACACCGACAGCAGTACCACTGAAATAACGTTGTTATCAACGAACGGCTGTACGATGCTTGTCGGTATGATCGAATTCACCACAGTGTTAAGGTCTAACGGTCTCGACTCTACTGCTGAAACGAGAGCCCGTGGTGTTTGTGGTGCGGCGAACCCGCGTCCTGGCTGCACTATATTGGTCAAGGTCAACCCAATAATGAGGGCGCAACAGGAGTTAATCGCGACGATTATCAGCATCCTTCCGGCACTCTTCCAAGAAACCAAGGTAACAACCAATGCCTCGACGATCGAGAAAAAGACGAGCGGAATCGCCATCATCTTGATGAGCTGTACGAAGAGCTTGCCGAACACGCCCAGTGGAACTGCGTGTTGACCAAGGACGACACCCGCAAACACCCCCAACCCCATAGCCGCTATGATGGCTACAGGGAGTACGCGATGCGAACGCAAAGACTCACCACTCATAAACACCTTTTTTACGGCGAAAACACCCAGTCACATTGAACAAAACGGTACTTCACGATACCATCCCCGCCACATGACAGGTAAGAACAAAGCAACTAACCCAAATATTCGCAATATCGCCATCATCGCACACGTCGATCACGGCAAAACAACCCTTGTAGACCACCTCTTTCGCCAGAGCGGCCTCTTCCGCGCCAATCAGGACGTCGCAGACCGGGTCATGGACAGTATGGACCTCGAGCGTGAGCGCGGTATTACCATCGCTGCGAAGAACTGCTCAGTCGGCTGGAAGGATGTAAAGATAAACATCCTCGACACCCCGGGGCACGCCGACTTCGGCGGTGAGGTCGAGCGAGCCATGATGATGGTTGATGGAGCCATTCTGCTCGTTGATGCATCTGAAGGCCCTCTTCCCCAAACGCGATTCGTATTAAAGAAGGCCCTCGAAGCCAAGCTTGCCATAATCGTCGTTATCAACAAGATCGACCGCCATGATGCGCGCCCCCAGGAGGTTCTCAACGAGGTCTATGACCTCTTCATTGATCTCGATGCCACTGAAGACCAGCTCGACTTCCCTCTGCTATATGCAATTGGACGTGACGGCATAGCCCAAACGAGCCTCGATGAGCGCGGCACGAGCCTAGCTCCGCTTTTTGACGAGATCCTAAAGACGGTTCCCGGTCCGGCATACAACCCCGACAAACCGTTTCAGATGTTGGTATCGAACCTCTCGTATTCGGATTATCTCGGTAGACTTGCAATCGGCAGGGTATTTAACGGTAGCGCTCGCAAGAACGAACGACTTGCCAGGATCGGAGAGACGGGAAAGGTCGAGCCGCTCAGGGTCACCAAACTCCAAGTATACCAAGGTATCTCATATGCGGAAGTTGAACAGGCTGAGCCTGGCGAAATCATCATTCTCTCAGGCATCGAAGATGTAGCGATCGGTGACACGATCTGTACGGTTGATAATCCGGAGGCCCTGCCGCGCATCTCCGTAGACGACCCCACTATCTCGATGAAGTTTATGGCTAATACCTCTCCGTACTCAGGAAAGGAGGGCAAGCTCGTCCAGCCACAGAAGATAAAGGACCGACTTTACAAAGAGGCGCTGTTTAATGTTGCGCTCAAGATAGAATCTTCTAAGGAGGACGAAAGCGTCATTGTACGCGGTCGAGGCGAATTTCAGATGGCGATCCTGATCGAGACCATGCGCCGCGAAGGCTTTGAGCTCACAGTGGGTAGGCCACAGATCATCTTCAAAACGGTCAACGGGGAGACACACGAACCGATCGAACACCTACTGGTCGACTGTGATGAACAATACATCGGGGTCCTGACCGAAAAGCTCGCTATTCGTCGCGGCAAGATGGTGAACATGGTAAATCACGGCTCTGGGCGCGTACGTCTTGAGTTCGAGATCCCCTCCCGTGGCCTTATTGGCTATCGCAATGAGTTCCTCACCGATACACGCGGTACGGGGATCATGAACTCGTATCTGAAGGGGTACGAAGCCTTCAAAGGTGAATTCCTGTCGCGCACCACAGGTTCACTCATCGCCGACCGCCAGGGAGAAGCTATTCCATATGCGATCTTCCATCTGCAACCGCGTGGTAACCTATTCGTTCAACCCGGAGACCCGGTCTATGAAGGAATGATCGTGGGTGAGCACAACCGAGATAACGATCTTAACGTCAACATCTGCAGAGAGAAGAAGCTAACCAATATCCGAGCAGCAGGTAAGGACGAAAACATCATCCTATCGCCGGTAGTTCCGATGACCCTTGAGCGCGCCATCGAGTTCATACGTGATGACGAACTTGTTGAGGTAACGCCGAAATCGATACGGCTGAGGAAGACTATTCTCCAAGCGAACAAGCGGTAGCTTCGGCCGTTCGCACGCGGAAAAACGGCGTACCGACGCCCGACGCACACGCCGGAAACGGCTACCGTTTCGGTTTCGCCATGAAACCTCCAAAAGCCTCGGCTTCTGATCCTTGTACTCCCAACGCCTCCGATGACGAGACGTGGACCCTCCATCTGAGCGGTCCTGCCGTCTCTCCTTCCCCGTAGGCCTAGTTGAGCCGTTCGCTTTATTAACCGCCGCCCAGCAGCTGGAGCGCGAGTCTCGGTTGCTGATTAGCTTGCGCCAAAATCGCTGTCCCTGCCTGCTGAAGGATCGTGAGTCGTGTGAGCTCTGCTGATTCGCTTGCCACATCAACATCGCGAATAACACTCTCTGCCGCTTGAAAGTTCTCACGCGCTACAGTTAGGTTGTTGATGCTCGTCTCAAGTCGACTCTCTGCCGCTCCCAAGGTACCACGGTTTCGGGAGATAGATACTATCGCTATTTTCAAGGCGTCTAGGGCGAGCCTAGAAGCTGATTGAGCTAGCTCCTCATTATTGGCGATAATCGAATAGGTGTGTATCGAGGTTCCAGGTGCCGCAAGTCCGATTGACGCCAGCGTAGCTTGAACTCCCGAGTACGAAATCTGCGATATCGATGACCCATCAAATCCAACTTGGAAGACTATACTTTGTCCGCCGCTCAGGAGCTTTACTCCGTTGAACTCTGTTGTAATCGCGATACGCTCAACTTCGCTCAGCAGAGCCGAGAACTCAAGCTGAAGTGCTGATCGTTGGCCGTTGCTGTACACTCCGTTCGCAGATCCCTGAGCCAGCTCTGAGAGTCGACTCAAGATGTTCGTTATCTGCGCGACAGCTCCATCGGTGATGGAGATAATCGAGATACCATCATTGGCGTTGCGAATACCGACTGTTGCTACCCTTGCGTCGGCCTTCAAACTCTCTGCTATCGCCAAACCTGCTGCATCGTCTTTGGCTCGGTTGATGCGAAGTCCGCTGGAGAGTCGCTCGTAGGCTTGTCGCAACCGTCCCGATGTATCGGTAAGGTTTCGCTGTGCCCCTAGCGAGGAAAGATTGGTTCTAATGCCCAGACCCATACGTGTGCCCTCCTAAACTACCTACCCATCAATTGTAGAGCCAACTGCGGCTGCTGGTTCGCTTGCGCGAGGATTGCTGCCCCTGCTTGCTGCAATATGTTCAATCGCGTCAACTCAGCGGCTTCGGTTGCTACGTCAACGTCCCGAATACGGCTCTCTGCTGCCTTGAAGTTCTCTCGAGCTACTTGAAGATTGCCGATCGTCACCTCGAGTCGACTTTCTGCTGCTCCAAGATTACCTCGATTAAGGTTGACTGAAGCGATGGCAGCATTAATTGCGTCGATGGCGAAGCGCGCTGCCGACTGAGAAGCTATTTCAGTCTCCGCGATGATCGAAACTCGAGGCACGGAACTGTTTTTGTTCGCAAGTCCAAGTGCCGCTAATGTTGCTTCCACCGTTCCGTAACTTACCTGGGAGAGAGAAGATCCATCGAACCCAACCTGGAAGATTACCGATTGTCCTCCGCTCAACAGATTAAGTCCGTTGAATTTTGTTGTGAGGGCAATACGTTCAATTTCTGAGGTGAGTGCCGTAAATTCGTTCTGGAGCGCAGAGCGCTGAGTATTTGCAAACACGCCGTTGGCGCTCTGCTCAGCGAGCTCTCCGAGTCGGGTGAGAGTGTTTGCAATCTGCCCAATCGCTTGGTCAGCGATCGAAATAACGGAGATACCGTCATTTGCATTTCGAATAGCGACCATCGCTACTGCTGCGTCTGCACGCAGGTTCTCAGCAATTGCGAGACCCGCGGCATCATCGCGAGCTCTGTTGATCCGCAGACCGCTCGATAGTCGCTCGTACGACGTATTCAGTTTGCTCGAACTCTGCTCCAAATTCCTTTGGGCGAGCAGTGACGGAATATTTGTTCTAATGTTAATTGCCATTATCCATTTCTCCGTGGCGAAACAGTCCAGACATCTGGACTACAAAAATCTCTCCCTAATACGGTCCGAATCCTTTCGTCCCTAGTACGGCAAACTTTGCCGTCCCTTGTTCTCTAGAGGTCTATTCAGCAAGGACCTTGCCAACAAAGCACTCTCGAAAACTTCACTACGTAACCTCGTGCATCCATCTGTCCGATATGCGTGGAGCATCTCTAGTCAACTATCCTCAAAAGAGCTTCTTGTTGGTGAGTACGCGCATGACGTACTCACGGGTCGAAGGGGGAAGAAAGGGAGCTACGTGCTCATATTGAGCAGGATCCTTACCCGCCCGCTTAGCTCGGTGTTGGGCCGACGCCACTCTGCCTTCGCCGGCATTAAAAGCAGCAACGGCAAGTTTTTCCAAAGACGCATCATCAGCTGCAGGAACGGTGCGTCGATCTTGAGAGAGCGCTGTCGGGGTCTTGAAGATGTCATGCAGGTACCTGAGGTACGATGTGCCAAGTTCGATATTGAGATCAGGGTCAAAGGGGTCATAGTTTCGGCCCATTCCCTCCCCCCTCGTCAGGAGATCTTTGCCGGTGGAATCCAGCAACTGAAAGAGCCCTTTGGAAGCATGCCCGTCGGAACTGATTGCTCGGGCATTGAAGCCTGACTCTGTCTTAACCACCGCTGCCGCTAGGCTCGCGTCTATTCCGAACCGTTGTCCGGCTACCTGGAGCTTTTGGCGGATCTCTGTTTGCCCAATAAGAGGAAAAGGGGCGCTGGGGGGCTCCCCCGCCATTTCGATCCTCTTGACCTGGTGGATAGTCGGGGTTTTGACACCTTGGGCCACTGTTTCTGCCTCAGGCGTCACGAACTCAGACGGCATCTCCGGTTGCAGTTGAGGCAGTTCGAGTGCTGGCTCGTTAAAACTGTATCGACCACGAATATCCGCTGGGTGTTGGGGAGGAAGTGGTGGTTCTGGGGTTTTCTCAGTAATTTCAGGTGCTTTCGGGATAAGGCTATCGAGGCTTCCCTCGAAGCTGCCCTTCTCGGGTGGGCTTGCCGGAGCTGACGATGCTCTCAAGAGGCGAGAAACGTCTTTGAAATGTGAGCCGAAATCTATTCGCATGAGTGTGGGTATCCTTTCCCTCACCCCTGCTCATGCACTGAGTGTGCCAGTCTCCGTCAGGCCGCTAAGGCGGGCTCCGGTAACTCCCAGGAAACCCTCGTGAGGCCGTGAAGTTTGAGATACTCGTTAGCCCTCGAGAAATGACGACACCCCAGAAAACCTCTGTGCGCGGAGAGAGGAGATGGATGAGGCGCTTCCAAAACAAGGTGCTTGGTTCGGTCCACAAAGCTGGCTTTTTTCTGTGCGTAGGAGCCCCAGAGCATAAACACCAGGTTCTCTCGATGATCGTTTAATTCCCTGATGACTCGGTCGGTAAACCGCTCCCACCCACGGTTGGCGTGGGATCCAGCCTTGCCCTCCTCGACGGTCAAGACTGCGTTGAGGAGTAACACGCCCTGTGTAGCCCATGATTCCAAACATCCATGACTGGGACGTTTAATTCCGAGATCGCGCTCGAGCTCGATGAAGATATTGATCAGAGAAGGCGGGGGTCGTGTCGGAGGCTTCACCGAAAAGGATAAACCATGAGCTTGATCAGGCCCGTGATATGGGTCCTGCCCGAGGATAACGACCTTGACCTGATCGAATGGAGTAAAGGCGAATGCGTTAAAGACCTCTGAGTTACTTGGATAGATCGTCTTTCCCAAGGCTCGCTCCGACTCCACGAATGTCAGAAGCTGTTGAAAGTAAGGCTGCTCCCGCTCCCCTGCGAGCACATCCTTCCAGGTTAGCCGAGAATGTCCCTCTCTCGTCGTATCTGCTGACCTCACGATAATTTGAGCCTCCGACATCTCAATACTCCCTCGCCTCGTCTATTTCGCCAAGAATTTGAAGGTATGACTCATACCGCCATACTGCAATTTCTCCGCGCTCCACAGCGTCTCGCACGCCGCACTGTGGTTCCTGCAGGTGCTTACAATCCAGAAAACGGCACGAAGTGCTAAACAGCGTGAACTCGTCAAAGGCCTGTTTTACCGACTCAACTGCAATATGTGCGAGACCGAAGAACTGGACACCCGGGAAGTCAATAATAATCTTGCGCTCATCCGGCGAGGTTTCACACAAAAAACCGCGTGGCTGGGAGGTCGTCTGCTTACCTTGACCCGTCTTAAGACTCACATCACCGGTCCGAGCACGCGCAGACGGAACGAGTCGATTAAGGATCGTACTTTTGCCAACACCAGATACCCCACAAAGCGCAGCCACTCTGACCTGCGGGTTAACGATCCGGGCATCGAGCTCGCTCATACCCTGTCCAAACTTTGCACTACAGGTCAGAAGCTCAATTCCTATGTGCTGATATATCGAGAAGAAATCTAAGATCTCGTTAACTCCCAGATCTGCCTTATTGATTACCAAGATAGTTGGTATCGATTGAACTCGAGCTGCAACCAACATACGGTCTATCACGACGGGATTGAGCGTACTACCAACTGCTGTGATCACGCATAGGAGATCGATATTAGCTCCCATCTTCTTAATTGTGCCCCGATATGAGCGATAAAGATTCCTTGTGGAAGGCTTCACCTCGGTAACAAAGACCCTTCCGTCTCGTATCTCGAATAATGCTTCATCGCCAGGAACGAGCTCTAGCGCTCGGGAGGACGCCGTCCCTGTAACCGTAATTCCAGTCTGGTCCAGAAGCGACACATGGCGACGAGAGACCTCCAATACCCGGCCTATGCCTACCTTATCTGTTGTTTCGAGACCGCTATTCACACCCTATACCTTACGCGAGGGCGTGGTGCTTGACGAGGGAGAGTCACCCAGGAGGTGAAGTTGGGCGATAATTGAACCTTCTTTGGCGAAAGACGTCTTCACAAGGTGAAAAACGCTCAACCAGTGGTTAAAGAAATTAGAGTAAGGTATTATATTCATATGGTTCCCCAGTTTGGCACTCAGAATCAAACCCTCAAAGTGAGGGTGCTTGGCTCCAGTAGACGCTCCTTTCCATTTGCTCCGGGGTTAGCGTTTATAGTTCTCGGCTTATTGGTGCTTTTTGCACCGAGGCTGCTGATTGGAGCACTGGCTGCCGTACTCTTCCTGATCGGCGGGCTGCTCTGTTTCCTGGCATGGAAATTCGTTCAGTTCAAACGACAGCTCACGAATTTTGCCAAGGACCTCGAAGGACGGATCCAGGTTCAGGCATTCCACATGAAAGAGCCCAAGATAACGGTCTCTGACACAGAGGAAAAGAAGATTATATACCACTAATCTCCTCCTAGGCCTCGGGCCTACCCGCGATGTTGATTGTATGCGGAACGATGCAGGGGAGGTGCTCGTGGAAAGCGGTTACACCATCTGATCCTCGGCACCACCGCCGCCAACAACGATCTTCCCTTCGGCTTCCAGCTTGCGGACTATATCGACGATACCCTGCTGAGCCTTCTCCACATCCTTGAGTTTGACCGGCCCAAGAGCCTCGAGATCCTCTTTGATCATCTCGGCTGCACGCTGAGAAACGTTACGGAAGATGAGATCCTTGAGATCGTTACTCGCCGTCTTGAGTGCAAGCACGAGCTGTTCTCGTGGAACATCCTTGAGAACCGTCTGAATACCTCTGTCGTCGATCTTCTTAACATCCTCGAACGTGAACATGAGGTTGCGAATCTGCTCTGCAAGGTCCGGAAACATCTCCTCGATCTCGGTGATGATCCGCTCTTCGTTGTTTCGATCCACAAAGTTGAGGATATCGGCTGCGGACTTCGGCCCTCCAATCTCCTCTTCTTGTAGGTCGCTGCTACGCAGCTGACTGCGAAGAACTTCGCGTACTTCATCGACAACATCCGCCTTTACGTTGTTTAGATTTGAGATCCGAATCAGTACATCAGTCTGCATCTCTTCGCCCATGTGGGTCAGCACATTCGCAGCCTGATCGGCATTCATCTTGGTCATTAGGAACGCAACCGTTTGCGGATGTTCTGCTGCGATGAATCCGTGCAGAATCTTCTCGGGAACCTCGGCAACGATCGAGCTAATTGGCTCTTTTTTCGCGCCTGTAATGTATTCAATCAGGCCTTCACCGGCGGTCTCTCCGAAGGCGCTCGAGATAACGTCTTTGGCAAACTCTCGGCCATCAACGAGCATGGTGTCACCGGCCCGTAGCATGCGCCGGAACTCTTGGGAGATCTCGAACTGTGTCTCGCGATCGACCTCAGAAACCGACATGAAGGCGCGGCTAATACGCTTCACCTCCTGCTCGTTGAGGTTCTGCATAACCTGCGCAGCCAACTCTTTACCCAAGCTCAGCAGGGTCAAAGCGGCCTTTTCGGTATTCGAAAGCTCGCGGGGCATGTACCTACACCTCCTCCTTCAGAACCATAGGATGATACGTTGGGCGTCAGGGTCTCAGATTGATCTCCTTGTAATCCGCTATCGGCGAAATTAAAGTGGCCCCATATGTTTGGGAGCTCCGATGAAGAATTATTAGCGTCGTATTTTCAGGACCTTACCGGATCGCATCCCACATCTATGTCGGTGTTATGGCCACATGCATCGGAACGCCGGATGTACCGCCTCTCTGCATCGTCCTTTAGCTGTATCGGTGTTATCAATCGTGTAGCGGCCGAGAACGAGGCCTTCGTGAGTTTTAGTCGACACTTTAGAGACCATGGCCTCCCGGTGCCAGAGGTGTACGTCTATGCAGACGATTGCAGCCTCTACCTTCAGCAGGACCTGGGTGACATGACACTCCTTGATACCTTGCATCAGGAGCGCAGTAGTTCTGATGTCCCGTTTCCGGACGGCGTAACAAAGCTTTATGAGCACGTGCTGGAGTTGCTTCCACGCTTTCAGATCGAAGCAGGTGCGACGATCGACTACGGAAAGTGTCACCCCAATAGCGATTTCTCATCTGACGCACTTCGATCTGACATGGCATCGTTTTCTAGGGAGCTGGTTCCTCGTCTTTTGCCGGACTATGATACGCAGCGCCTCCAGGGGGACTTCTGCGTATTGATCGATTTCTTGGCACGGGCCCGCGGTGGATTCTTTCTCTATCGAGATTTTCAGTCACGCAATGTGATGATACTTGATGGACAGCCATGGTTCATCGATTTTCAAGGGGGTCGACAAGGTCCGCTTCAGTACGACGTGGTGTCCTTGCTGTATCAGTCCAGCGCAAAGATACCTCCCGACGCAAGAGGTAGGCTCCTCAACTATTATCTTACCCATGCGTGTAACTATACCCCCCTTGATCTAGAAGATTTCCTTCACTACCTAGGAGGTTTTATCGTCAGCAGGATGGTACAGGTGCTCGGTGTGTACGGAAGGGAAGGTCTCGGCGCTGGCAAGGCTTATTTTCAGGCGAGCATACCAACCGCGCTTGATACCCTAGTTCAGGAGCTTCAGTCCGGCTCTCTCGGCTTCCCCCTACCCCATCTTGCAGAGTGCGCACACACACTCAGAGGATTGCATAACAGATGATGTAGGGGCACCTTAACAAGATAGCGACGGCGAGGAGGCAACCAAAAATACTCTGGCAACGGGGTGAGTTTTGTAACGCCCCTCCATTAACTCTCAACTCTCACGAAGGAACTCGAAGTGATTCCGATGACTAGAAAGTATGTATACCCTCTCATTATCCTGTGGTCGCTGGCGTTGAGCCCGTCAATCGGATTTTCCCAGCCACAGACACCTACCCCCCCTATCCGCACGAGTGCAGCTACATTCTCCTCCTCGCCTGCTATCTCTGCTCGACCGTTCCCAGATGAACAGCGAGAGCTTCTAGTATCATTGCTTACGCTCCCCGATAGACATCAGATGATTGAGCGTGCTCGCAAGAAGCTATGCCCTGCGATCGTAACACTCCCACCACAAGACGCTAAAGATATCAAAACTGGCTTAGCTGTCGCAGAGACGAGTATGAGCGTGGAGGTATCCTTTGCGCGGGAGGCCACCCCCGAATCAGCGATTACAACCCCTTTTTCGCTACTCATCGATTTTCGCGACGATGACCTGTTCATACGTACCTCTCAGCCTCGATTTCCCAGTGAAGCAGGGGGATTTGCTCTGATGCCTCAAAAATCGCGAAATAGCGACCTCTGGATCGAAGGCAAGCACGGCTCAAATATTCTGATATTGCTTCCTCCGCTTGCACAGTGCCGAACTCGCGCCGTCGCCATTTGTCCTCGCTCATTCGTACCACGGGTCGGACTGCAAAATAACGGTTACTTTGTTTCCGGTGCACGGTACTTCTATTCAGTAAATGCCGATGGTTTATTGATTGCCCCCAAAGAGAATCCCGGCAGAATTCGAGCTAGTATTCGCGCAAGTAGTCGGATACCATTACCAAATCCCTGGTTCGAAGAACGGTTATCTGAGGTCAATCCGTCAGCGACCTTGAAACACATCATCACTCGCTCAACTGACGAAGCGCCGCAATTTGACTCTCTCACCTTACCGAGCGCAGAAGCGGTCGAAGCATCTCTTGAACTAGGAAGGGGCGATGAGCTCCTTCGGACGATCAGCAATAGGTCAACTATTGAGATCTCACAGTTCGAGCTTCCTACCTCAAAAAAGGTTGAGATCCACTTCGCAGAGACACCAGTGGAAGCTGGGACTTGCTTCATGGTAACCCGTTGGAGTGAAACTCAGCTGTAAGGAATCACAAACCCTTGCGAAAATACTCTCGCCACCGCCGCTCAACGAGCTCATGGGTTACCGAATCACACTCTACTACTGCGGGATACCACGGCTTGAAACGCGCATCGATGACTATCGGAGGGGTGAAACTGAGATGGTGCCGGTGGGTTGTGGTGTGTGCTGCGTAAAGATCTGCAGCAGGTTCGAATCGGGTAAACGTAGTCCAAAGAAATGTGCTTGTACCAGCCGTGGAAGCTTCAATGTCATCGACCACGACGATGAGGGGCCACTCCTCGAAGCTCGGTTCATGAGCAATCGCGGCTGCGATCTCCCGGTTTGCTGCGAATGATTCAGTTTCTACAACTAGGCAGCCCGCGCAAAAGGGTCGAGCTTTGCGAACGAGTCTCGATGGTGTACCTACGTACTGAACCGGTAGCACACGCTTAGGCTCTCCACATCCTATAAGCACTCCCTTACTTCCATGATTTACTCGTGGTCCCGTGTAATCGAGGGTATCCATAGCCGTGTTGGAAAAGATAAAGAGGTCTTTAGAGAAGTCTGCTCGCGCCAGCACAGCCTCTAAGACACTTCGGAAGTTCTTGAGGTCCGTCGGTTTGTCGAGTAGCAAAAGGAATTTGGTGAGAGCAAGTTGTCCCTCTCCTAAGATACGAAAAGCAGATTGTAAGGCTTCGCGCTCGTAGCGCTCCTGTACTACTGCGGAGGCCAAAGCATGAAACCCGGTTTCCCCGTAAGACCAGAGGTCTCTCACCTGAGGCATAACGAGCGGAAATAAGGGTGATAGTAATCGCTGTAGATATTCTCCGATGAAATAATCCTCTTGGCGCGGTTTGCCCACCACGGTGGCCGGATACACCGCCCCTGGCCGTCGAATGAGCCCTTTACAGCGGAACACAGGGTACTCGTGCTGAAGTGAGTAGTAACCGTAATGGTCGCCAAAGGGGCCCTCTGCGCGCATCTCACCTGGCATGACCTCTCCAACGAGAGTGAACTCAGCGCTCGGCACGAGCGGAAGAGCACCAAGCGGGTTATCGCACATCGGTAGCCGCTCTCCCAACACAAGGGAAGCAAGCAGTAGCTCAGGTACATTCTCTGGTAATGGCGCAATCGCTGAGAGGATAAGCGCTGGCGGCCCGCCGACGATGATATTCACTGGGAGTGGTTCCCCTCGCGCTTTTGCTACGGCGAGGTGGTACCCTCCCCCCTTTCCTATCTGACAATGCAGCCCCGTTGTGTCGTCGTCGTAGCGCTGAATTCGGTACATCCCCAGATTGTGCATACCGGTTTCAGGATCCTCCGTGTACACAAGCGGTAGCGTAATAAATGGTCCACCATCCAGGGGCCACGAGGTGAGTAGTGGTAGCCTACCTAAGCGAGGCGGTGTATCGACAATCAGCGAGCTATCGAACCGCTTGCGTGCTAAACCCACACGAGCGAGGTCTATAAGCGTATCCCGATGCTGCCATACTTTACCGAGCGATGGGGGTACCATCGTATGTGGCAACGCTGCCACCTCTCGCACAAACTTTTCAGGGCGCCCGCCAAAAGCGAGATCGACTCGGCGCGTGGTTCCAAAGAGGTTAGTGACCACCGGGAAATCAGCGCCCTTAACCCGAGTAAACAGCAGGGCAGGCCCACCTCTATCGATAACCCGGCGGTGAATCTCTGCAAGTTCCAGGTAAGGGTCAACTTCGCATGAAATTTCAACGAGTTCATGCTCTCGCCGCAAGATATCGATTAACTCCGGAATAGATCTAGCAGCTTTTCGTTGCGACATGGCGTGGTTCAATCCATCATAGCGTTGTACGGTCTGTCCGGTGCAGCGCGGGGTCTATCCGACGATGCTACCGAGCGACTACCATAGATCACAACAAAAGATCGCACAGTAACAGGAGATCTCGGTGGCATTAGTTACTCATTTGATAGATACCCAGGGAATAGTAACCCTCACGCTTAATGACCCAGATAACCTAAACGCGATGAGCGATGAAATGGCGCAGGAGTTCTCTGCGGCCATCTCCTCCTTACGCAGCAATAAGGGTGTGCGCGTAGTCATCCTGACCGGGTCCGGCAAGGCGTTTTCGGCGGGCGGCCACCTCAAGATGCTCGATGGCAAGCGGGCACTGAATGGAGAGCAGAACCGTCTCTCAATGAAGGTTTTTTACGATTCATTTCTGTGCATCCTTGAGCTTGAGGTACCTCTCATAGCAGCACTTAACGGTGCTGCTATCGGGGCTGGGTTGTGCCTCGCCTGTGCGTGCGATGTACGAATAGCCTCGGAGGACGCTCGCTTAGGCTTTACCTTCCTTAAACTGGGCCTTCATCCAGGGATGGGTGCCACCTTTCTGGTACCTCGTATCGTAGGCCGTAGTGTGGCAACGGAGCTTCTCTTAACTTCTCGCGTGATAAGCAGCAATGAAGCACTTCAGGTTGGACTGGTCTCTAAGGTATGCCCGAGGGGTACAGTCATGCAAGAAGCACAGCGGGTGGCCGAGGAGATCCTTGCGTGCGGACCGGAAGCGAGTGCACAGCTTCTCGAAACGATGCGGGGAGATCTCTCTCTACTTCCGCTGGCACTGGAACGTGAAGCTCTCTGTCAAAGCATCAACTACTCGGGCAGCGAGTTCGCTGAGGGACTTGCTGCGATCAAAGAGAAGCGTTCACCGAAGTTCCTTAAGGCTTAGCGTAACCCCTATAGCAACCACGACAACGTGCACTAAGGAGAACCACATGCCGTTCCAGTTACCGGTCTCGTACGCGACGAGCGATACCCTGTAAGTGCATACGAGCGCCACAGCTGCAGTAATGCCTACAACCTTAGAGGATGGCAGAACCACCACAACTACCTCAGGAGGCTTAGCCGCTCCTGGATAGCCTCCGGATTTCCTTCATACTGCCGCAAACTGTCTTGCAAGGAGATCGGGTCAAGATCAAGGTGAAGAGCTACCCAGGCGAAGCTGAACGGTCGCTTGGGGGTGAGCTTGCCAAACAACCACTGGCGAGCGCTGCGCACAACGTGCCGCTCGCAGTGAGCTGTACCAAACGCATCGCATATTGCTCGAGCGAGAACGGCCGCCAGAAGATTTCGCTCCGGCTTTACTGGGGAGGATGCTTCATTCTCGTCTTCGGGCAAAAACTTGTTCGCAGAATTACTCATACGTGCACAGATCTCCAACAGATACAGTTAGTTAGAAAAAAATTACTGGAAATTGAGGGGGGAAGTGAGAAGAGGTGCCTGAAGATAAACCGAAACAACCTGAAACCTTACCAAACCTACCTTGGCTTTCATGTATGCGGCCTCCTGCCAACTGCGAGCGGTCTTCTCGAAGGGGATCAACACCGCCACGGCGTTGCCTTCGATACCCAACGCATTCCCGCTTCGTATGTGCTCGCTAGATTCGAACAACTTCGACAGTGAGAAGCTGCTGTTCGCACAAACTTACCAAGGAATGCAAATACTTGGGTACGCTCGCAAATTATGACCGGTAGAACTACCTTAAGTATGATACGAGCGTCAATAGATTTTTTAAGTTACTTTTAGCTATTTCTCTATTTTCTTGGGTACCTACGGGATATTTCGCTCTGAATCTGCTTCAGGATCCGAGATCCGTTGCTCTCCTGCATGAGCCGAAGGGGGTTAGTTTGACATTTTTGACCCCAGAGGTTAGCTTCGTGCGCTCATCGATTCTTAGGAGTGGTGCATGAATTCGGGTGTTAACAAGAAGAAGCTCTTCATCAGCAATCTTGATTTTGAAGTAACAAGCGAGCAGCTGAGGCAGCTGTTTGAGGAGGTTGGCCCTTCGATCAGCGTGGTGGTTGCATCCGACCGCGAGACAAAGCGCTCCAAGGGCTTCGCCTTTGTTGAGATGGAACGCGAGGAGGACGCTCAGAAGGCTATCGAGACCTTGAATAACCGTGCAGTCAATGGTCGCCCGATGAAGGTCTGTGAAGACAGGGGAAAAAACAGCTCTGCTGCGCCGTCAGAGGGTGGCGCAGAGGGTGGTCGACGCTTCGAACCACTTCCGTCCATTCAGAGGATGCAGCTCTTTAAGCGCCGTAAGAAGTTGGACCCATTTACAGAGGATCCAACCAAGTCGGTAGACTACAAGGACGTTGCTATGCTCTCTAAGTTTGTAAGTGAGCGAGGACGTATCCTGTCCCGTCGTCTGACAGGCTTAAGTGCATACAATCAACGCAAGGTATCAAAGGCTATCAAACGCGCACAGAGCCTCGGGCTTATGCCGTTTACGACGTTGCAAAGTAATCCGTAGTCGCAAAACGCCATGAGGGTGCATACAAGAAAAGCCAGCTTTCGCTGGCTTTTTTGTGTGCTGCGACATCGCAAACACTACTTACTTTTTACTCGGCTCCCACGGCTTGTCACCCGGAACGTGAAACACACGGTGCTCTGACTTCATCACGGAATCGAGCGAGACAGCCTTACTGAGTTCGTCGAGAACGAATTTAATCCGCTTGCCGCTCTCCTCGACCAAACGCGCAGCTTCGCGCCTATCATCGATCGAGACCGTGGTACTTTTTAGGATAAAGGTTGCTCCTAAAACAGCCCCAAGTGGATTGTTAATCTCGTGTCTCAAGGTATCCACGAGAGTTCTTACCGTGTCGACGACCATCGCCTTTCGTCTAAGCTCCTCAAGCTCTCGTTGTACGCGGTTACGATCCACGAGCCCCAACACGAGCGGTTTAAAGCTTGGATCGCGCACCTTATCTTTTGAGAGAAAGTACGTTGCTCCAGCCCGCATTGAACTCCCAGGGATCTCGGGGTCTGCATCAGAGCTAACAGCCAAAATAGCGAGCCCTTCGAGTTTCTCCTCAGTTAAGAGCTCAAGGCCTATACCGTCGGGAAGATGGTGGTCGAGGATCACTAGATCTGGCTGCTGAGTGAGGCGTTCCCGAATTCCCTGGCGAGCCTCTGCTATCGACGAAAATACCAGCAGTGTTAAGTCGGGTATAAAGGATTTGAGGCGCATGGACATCAGCGTTCTGAATTCGACGCTGTCGTCTAAGATAAGTATCGTCGTTGCCATGCTACTCCTCTACTGTAAGGTCTGCCGCTCCACATATTGTTTGTAGAGTCCATCGACAACTCTAAGCTCTTCGTGTCTACCGTACTGAAGGATCTCTCCCTCATGCATCACATAGGTGATATCCGCCCGCTGAACCGTCGCAAGTCGATGAGAGATCAATAGTACAGCGCTCTCCGGCAGCCAAGCTCGAACCGCTTCTAAAACCTGAAGCTCCGTATCGCTATCGAGCCCTGAAGTCGCTTCATCTAGTATGAGCACAGATGGTCTTCGCAACAACGCACGGGCTATGGCGATTCGCTGCCGCTGTCCTCCGCTGAGATGAGCTCCTCCTTCGCCCAGAAGGGTGTCGATCCCTTGCGGTAGGGCTTCGATAAAATCGAGAAAACGCCACTGGGGCATCAATTTAAGCAACTGCTCACGCGAGCTTACACGATTTCCAAACATGAGATTTTGGTAAATCGTGAAACCGAACAGATGTGGTTCCTGAGATACCCACGCCAGAGAGTCGCGGAGAGTGCCCTCATCAAGGCTTGATAGAGGCTGCCCATTGACGAGGATCTCGCCTGCACGTGGTCTGTAAAAATCAAGCAGCAGTTGAACCACTGAGCTCTTTCCGGAGCCTGATGGACCAACAAGAGCAGTTGTCTTCCCGGGCTGAATCCGAAGATGCACGCCGTGTAAGACCGTCATCTCAGGTCGTAACGGGTATGCAAAGGTAAGATCGTTCATCTCTAACGACACCGATCCTTGTAATGCTTGCGTTCTCCGAGTTGATACTAAGTCATCGGAGCCTCCCGGGCCGTCTATTAGTTCAAAGACCCTTTCTAGACCTCCTAGACTCTGCATGAGTTCGCTGTAAGCGCTGATAAGAAAGCTAAAAGATACTGCCACGATCGTCCCGTACAACACGAAAGCCACCAGGGAGTTTAAGGGGAGCTCTCCTTGAAGAACGAGGTGTATCCCGAACCATAACACTGCCAGCAACAGCAGATTGAGCACCGCGCTTGCTCCCGATGAGAAGAGCGCTGCTATCTTCGTTCTACGCTCGCCACGTGCGAGCACTTCGCCATTGATAGTGCTAAATTGATCACTCGCATCTTTCTGCGCTGCTAAAGACCGTACGATCTTCGCGCCAGCAAAGCACTCAGACGCAAACGCGCTGAGCCGTGCTAACGCCCCCTGATACTCCCGCGATGCTGCCTTAAGCCTCTTAATGAAGATCGCCGAGAAAACCAGCATCGCTCCGACGCTCACAACGATAGCAAGCGTCATCCGCCATGACATCCACAGCATCAACACAACGCCGAGAATAACCTGTAGGCCGTAGCGCAGGATAACGGAAAACTTTGTTGAAACAGCCTCCTGAACTAGCGCTGCGTCTGAGTTGATACGAGATGCTAGATCTCCTGACCGATTGTGGTCGAAGAACGGGATATCTTGTGATAACACAGCCTGAAAGAGCTGTTCTCGAACGTCACAAAACACGCGCTGTCCAACCGAAGAAAACAGATAGGATCGGCTGAAGAATGCTACTCCCTGCAGTAAAAAGAGGAGCCCGAGGCCTATCATCACCAGGTGCAGATTCCCCAGAAGAGCTGGGAAAACGGTAGGCTCTAGCAGCCGTCGAATCACCTCAGGAAATATCAGATTGGTAGCGCTACCTACAAAAAGTGCGAACAAGGCGAGGGAAAAGTTTACCTTGTACGGCCTTACGAGCTTTGCAAGGCGAACGCACGAAGAGAACGCTGACAATGTAGTGGAATCCCGTTTCATCATTTTTTCTGGCTGTGCTAGGAGTGTTCCCTGCTCTTCCGAATAAACCTCAAGGGGCGGAAAGTATCCTTTTCAATTTCTCATGAATCGTAGGATCGGCTGAAACAATGACGTTTTGCAGCACACGTTTCGGAGAAGCACGAAAATTCCCCATGGGCTCCCCGGAGAAGTGCGATACCACGGCACCTGCTTCCGCTGCCAAGAAAGCAAGCGCGCCTCCATCTATCGCTTGGCAGGTGCGATGCACGATAGCACATGCCTTGTTATCGAGGAGATCGGTTGAATCGTGCTCGCTCACACCATCCTTGTAACAGCTTACCAAATCTCGTACGACGAATTCGGCTGACAGAAACTCCTCTAAATCAGGGGAATTGAAAAGCAAAACGGGTCCGTCGTTTGGGCTGACTATCACCTTGGATCCAGAGCCACCGCGCTTCATATCCTGCGTCGAAAGTACAAAAGCCCCCTCCCCTTTTACCCCAATGTAGCACCTGTCTCTGCGCGGCATGTAGCATAGCACTCCGACTATCTCGGAACGATCGTGAATGGTTACGATGATCTGAAAGTGGTCTCGATTATCGATGTAGGAGCGCGTGCCGTCTACTGGGTCGAGAAGCACCTCCAGTTCGCTGTCCGGGGAGAAATACTTGACGTTGAGCGATTGCTCGCCTTCCTCGGAGAAGAAGCTTATATCGGGGAACTTTGACAGAAGCACTACCTCTATGAAGCTCTGAATCGTGAGGTCTGCATCTGAAAGGGCATGATGAAAGATCGTACTTCCCTCTTTGGCTGGATGCGCCTCGATATCTCGCTGAATCTGTAGGCTATATAGTCCTGCTGGGATCATGAAGGGGAGCAGGTGGTTTATTATCTCTCTGGGGGTTGGCATAGGTAGGCCTGATCTCTGTTGTACCGGTGTCCTTAGGCTGTACTCTCACTAGTAGTAGCGCGTCTGAAGAATTTTTTCACCTGGTCGTCTGGCTCCTTTGATATTTAAGCTGAGATCGGTAAAGGTGCTTGGAATTGCCCGAAAGTGTGTTAAGCAGTACATCGCAGATATAATCAGCAGCATTGTATCTCTTTTCGGGGGTCAACCTTGTGAGTCGTTCCCAGTCAATCTCTTTGGGAGATGGTCGTGAATCTCAATCTCTGTGGAAAGCCCATCCCAACACCGACCCGTTCGGTGAGTGCGTTACACCCAAGGCAGAGGCCCTTCTTTCAGTTTTAGCCCCCAGAGAGATCGAATTTCGGTACCTAGTGCCTGAGCCCATCTTCTCAAAAGCTGTTAATTCGCAAGCGCCGAAGGAGATAGCGCAATTCTACTTTCCAGACGACCACATCAACAGTCTGTTGAAAGAGTTTGCGATATATGCCCGATTTTCAAGCACCGAAACCTTCACGAGCGCTCGTATTCGCAGTACCGGTAGCCCTGAAGGAGGCTATGCGTTCGACATCGAGTTCAAGGGTCCAAAATACGAAGTACAGGGATTACAGATAGCTCGAGTAGAGGTGGGGATATCGATATCCAAGGAACAGTTTATTGAGCTCGCAAGACGTGCAACTGCCGGTGTGGTTCACAAGCTTCGGTACGAAGTCGCTGGCGCGATGCAAGTTGGAGACTCGCATGTACCGCTCGTTGCTCAGGTGGACAGGGTAAACTCCGCCGGGATTCCTCCTGAGCGTCTCAAGCAGTTTTATGCAACCGTCGATATCGAGCTATCGGACGAGCGGCTGATCGCTCCGTTTTGTGCGGGTAATCACAACTTCTCGTTTCTGTCTGAATGCACTGACATGGTCACCAACGGGAAGAAGATCAGACAACATCTTTCGTCATCACAGATAGCCCGCCACGGCTTAGGCAAAAAGCAACGTGCGGCGTTGGCTAAAGCTCTCTCCAAAGCGCCCAAAGCTTCGTCTGAAAAAGATCGGCCAAAAAAATAAGCAACAGCGTAGGGAAGCGAGGTAAACGCTGTCTGGGCTGCGACAGAGGATCCTACATCCGCTCCAGCGGCCTAATGCCTAACAACTTCAGGGCCGTTGCTAAGACCGTGCGCGCTGCTATGAAGAGCGTTAGTCGAGCGGCAGCAACAGAGGTATCCTCTTCTCCTAACACTCGTAACTTCACATACGCTCGCGATATCGCTTTAGCAAGGTCAAGAGCATAGGTACAGATGGTGCACGGCTCGTAATCCTGCGCCGTCTTCTCCAGAGCTGCTGAGAACCTAGCGAGGATACTACAGATCTCCCAAGCCTCCTCCTCCACCAGCTTATCACCTGCTGCTGCTGCCGTTGGAACGATACCCTCTGCTCTTGCACGCTCTTCCATGCTGTAGAGGCGCGCTACTGCATACATCAGGTAGGGGCCTGTATCACCTTTGAAATTGAGTGCCTCGTCCCAATTGAAGTTGAACTCCTTGTTATTAGTTCTGCACAGATAATTAAAGTACACCGCCCCCAGACCAACTGCCTCCGCAACCTCCTCGACGTCTACTCCAGCGGGGCGCTTTGAGACTTCGGATTCATAGGCGTCACGCGCTCTATCGTGAGCATCTTCCAGCAGCGCATCCAGAGATACCTGGCCCGAATTTGTTTTCATCTTTCGGGTGCTGATTCCAGGCACATTCCCAAATGGAATATGCACAATCTTATCGGCCGCAGGATGTCCCAAACGCTGCATAATCGCCTTGAGCTGCTTGAAATGTAGGGTTTGCGGTGCGCCTACGACGTACAGAAGTCTATCTGGATGATAGGTTTTCTCGCGGTAATCGGCCGTTACAACATCCCGGGTTAGGTACAGAGTCCTATTATCCTCTGTGAGCAGTCGAGCAAAGCCAAGCGGCTCGCCTAGGTCCACACCTATCGCTCCACGTGAAGTTTCAAGGATACCGCTCTGCTGCAGTACCTTCACGTACTCATCAAAGAACTGGAAGTAAAAGGATTCACCGTTCCAAGAATCAAAGTGAATACCCATTCGATTATAGGTCTTGTGGTAGTACTCTTTGGAGATATCGAGGTTCCACTGCCAAAACTCCTTAGCCTCTGGATCTCCGGCCTCAAGGCGCTTGAAATAATCACGTGCTATATCGTTCACCAGGGGCTTATCGAGTCCCCTCCCCTGCTCCTGCTCTTTCCTCAGTAGATTAGCTTCAACATACCGGTCCACTAACTCATTCATGTCCGCTTGGGTGGGCCTCCCCCAGATCTGACATCCTGCGTACACGAAGCCAAACTGAGTGCCCCAGTCCCCGAGGTGATTCACGCTCGTTGTAGTGAAGCCGAGATGCTTGAAAACATTGTAGAGGGCAAAGCCTATGATGGTCGTTCTCAGATGGCCGATGTGAAAGGGCTTTGAGATGTTTGGGGCAGAGTAATCGATAACTATCGAACCTCGATCCTTACCTGACGAATAGGTAGTCCCCTCGCGCAAAACACATGCCGTGATCTCTGAGATCGCTCTCTTTCGGTCAAAAAAGAAGTTAAGGTATGGCCCCTCGGTCTGACACTTTTCAAAACCCTCTGGAAGAATGATCTGGCTGCGCAACTTTTCGGCGCATTCATTTGGACGCAATCCCCAGTCCTTCGCCAAGAGGAAGCACGGTAAAGCCAGGTCGCCATGCTTGATATCCTTAGTTGTGACCAGGTTTTTAGCTATTACCTCTTTGGGTAAGCTCGACGCTACCTGTATCGCATCAACTAAACACTCCTTCATACCGACACCATATCAAACATCCCCAAGACTATCAAAAGCTAAGGAAGCGAGGCAAAAACCGCCGGTAGCGAGCGCATGGGGTTTTTCATCAACTCGCAGAGACCAGTTCGTGATGATTGAGCGGATCAGCGCACGTGTGCTCGACGCCACTTATCAAAATCCGGAAAACCGCTCTGTTCGAGGAGCTTTTCATCTACACCATGGGAGACCGCTTCAGCAAAGCGTGTTGCCGAAAGGTATGCTCGAAGTCGAGCTAACGCCCTTTCAACCTCGTGTCTGAGTGCTTCTAATTGACTGTTTGAGGTTTCAGCCTTAACCCTATCCAAGTTGAGCTTCCGATCTGCGAGGTATTGAACCTCAAGATCACGCTTTTTCTCACCTTGAGGCGCATCGTGCGTTTGCCCAAACCCGGAAAGACTTTTTGTCGCGTGGTTTTCGAACTGCATACTCGTTTGCTGCGGTTTTTTCACGAAGCTTTGAGCTCTCTCTCCGGGTAGGGTAAAGTCGAAAGGCTTCTCGATTGCTCTGTAAAGAAAGCCCTGCGGGTTCCTACTTACCAGCTTGCTCCCGGACGAGACCAACTTGTCAAAATGCTCGATGATCGCCTTGCGCCGTTGTGCGGTATCACTCCCCTGCCCTTGCAGCAGTTTCCAGGCCTGTTTCTGCGCAATTCCTCGCTGAACAAGGGATTCCACCATAGGCTCGCTCGGGCTGCTCGTGTCAGCGACTCCATGCTGTTGACCTGCCGAGCATACCCCCTCATCAGCTTTCTTATCGGATTGTTGCGACACGACCTTCCGTGGCGCTTGAGCTGCCACTAAAATTATCTCTGTGGATTTACCCTTACCAAGAAACTCGTAATGACTCAGCATTCCGCGCTGCGTAAGCTCATCGAGAGCCGGCTCTATCTGTTGTCTGAGTGAACTTGCATAGACGTAGTTGCGAGAGATGCCGATCTTTTCATGTGCCAGCGTGAACAGGTTCATCTGGATGCGGGAGCGATACCAGAAGTGCTTATCGAGATACCGATAGAGACGCTTCGAAACAGCGCTTTCGAGATCGAGGTAAAAATCGAGATCGAGTTTCTTGATGAAGCCGACCTGAAAAGAAGTGAAAAGAACCTCACTCCAGGTGAAAAAGCTCGGTCGAGTATCGCGCCCATCGTTGATCTCGTACTCGTCGATGATGCCGAAGTTGCGCGTGCTGTGGAGCTTGTTCTCGTTGTCGTAGAAAGCATTCGTGGCCTTGATACGCACACCGCTTAAACGATCGAGGGCATTTTGTAGCCGCGAATAACTTCGCCCCTCCGTCGTCCATCGAAGGATCTTCAGAAGCTCGTAGCGCGTGAAGTAAACCTTGCGCTGTTTCAGCCCTTCGTCTGCGGTTAGTTTCAATAACCCCAGCAACACCTCATCATCGGAGGATGTAGGCAATCCAAATTTATCCGCTCCTGTGATGATCCACTTGCGATTGACGAGGTCGCCATTTTTGCCCTTCACTGCATCGGTGAACTCCAGGGTTTTAATCGATGGATCTACTCGTTTTGACAGCACCGTGAGTGGAAATTCCGCGAGGTTCATTTCATCTCGCGAAATTTTGATCGATCCTGTATGTGAGTGTGAAGAGGTTGAGACTGGTACTGCAGCCACGTCAGGTAGATCCGTCGTGTTGTCTTTGAACGCGCGTATTTCAGAGCCGATTGCTTGAAATGTTTCGCTGGTATCCGTCATGCTCCCAACATCCTACCCTTAAATCGCCGACACCATAGCTTAGTTTTAGTTAGTTAAACAATCTTTTCTTAAGAGACATGTTACTAGATGGCCGGAGAAAAACCTAAGGAATTTTGAAGTGTTACCGCTGTTTTTTTATTTCAAATCACGACCTCTTTAATCCAGTTCACGATACTGTGTTATCTCACTACTCGAATTACTGTAAGCCAATACACGAGCACTTTGCTCTCACTTCACGAGGGTACTTATCTCGAATCACAAATGTAGCCGAGAGCTGCAGCTGTATGCAGAGTGGAAGGGGCTCGTGAGGTAACAGAGAAGCGCGAATTGTATCGTGATCTGAGATTAAAAGAGATACTCAAAAGCTTATGTCAGCACACGAATCAAAGGTATCCCAGAGCACCTCGTCACTCGATTAAAAGGCACCCAAATTTTTATCGTGAACCGAGTTAAGTATAGATTTTAAAGCCGAACTCTGCCAGATTGCTTACCTCAATTCACGATGTCGGAGGGGCACAGTGACTATCGCTATCAGTGTCGTTAATCAAAAGGGGGGCGTTGGTAAGACCACAACGACCGTTAATCTTGGGGCAGCGCTAGCTCAAAAGGGAAAAAAAGTTCTGCTCATCGATATCGATGCTCAGAGTAACATGACCACCCACCTAGGCTTAGGGGTAAAGGAGGATCCAGAAGACCTCAATGAGGTCGCCCAAGGCCCCGAGTGGACCGTCTACGATGTTCTCAAGGGTACCAAGCGCATCCAAGATGTAGTGGTGCATAGGTCTCAGAATATCGATGTTGTGCCTTCAAGCCTCCTTTTGAGTGCAGCGGACCTCGAATTGGGAGGAGTGGTCGGTCGGGAACTCCTGTTGAAGAGAGCGATAGAGAAGGTTCGAGATCAGTATGACATTATTCTTATAGACTGCCCGCCAACCTTGGGTTTGCTGTCTCTCAATGCGCTGGCAGCAGTTGATAAAGTAATAGTTCCGGTGCAAAGCGAATATCTGGCTCTCCACGGAGTTAGGCAACTACTTGATACCATTGATCAAGTAAGGAACGTATACAATCCAGCGCTAGTGGTAGGCGGGGTTCTTATCTGCTTACACGATAGCCGCAAGAGGTTGGCCCGGGCGGTTGCTGATACGATTCGGGCCTACTTCGGCCAGCTCGTATTCAACACAATCATTCGTGAGAACGTGGCTTTAGCTGAAGCCCCAGCCAAGGGGCAGACAATATTCGAGTACATGCCAAAGAGTCCAGGTGCTGAGGATTATGCAGTACTAGCCGAGGAGGTCCTCAATGTCCAAGCGTAGTTTTTCTTTTTCTAATAATCCACTTATGCAGGGTCCAGCGCTTGATGAGCGCGGGAAAGCAGGAGTTCCGTACAAAGAGATACCCATCTCTGCTATTGAGGCGGATCCCAACCAGCCTCGTCAAACATTCGATCAAGAGAAGCTGCAAGAGCTTGCAGACTCTATAAAGCTTTACGGAGTACTGAGTCCGATCCTAGTGAGGGCAGGTAAGCTGCCGGGTCGCTATACCGTGATCTCGGGAGAAAGGCGCTTTCGTGCTTCAAAGCTCGCTGGATTGTCGACGGTTCCAGCGATTGTGAATCAGAGTGAGGACGCTAATGGGCGAATGTTGGCGATGCAGCTGGTAGAGAACCTACAGCGTGCCGACCTTGCGCCACTAGAGAGAGCGCACGCCATCGGTGCGCTCAGGGACGCACACAACTTGAGCATTCGCGACATAGCAGACAAGCTCAGTATCTCTAAGAGCGCAGTGCAAAGGAGCTTAGAGATACTCCAGCTGCCTGATGATCTTATGAATGCGCTGAGGGAGGGAGCTGCGGAATCGAAGGTATTGTTGCTTGCTAAGATCGACGATGAAAAGATGCGAGCAAGCTATCTTAAAGATCTGGATGTGCTGACGCGTTCACAGCTTGAAAGGGATCTCGACTCAAAGAAAGGGCAGAACGAGCCCTCGAACCAGGATTCAAAGGTTATAAACGCAGAAGACCTCAGGATATCGGATGAGATTCAGAGATCTCTTGGGATGAAGGTGAGGCTCAGCCGACCCAGCGCCGATGCCGAGAACGGAAGGCTTACGATTGAATTCTACGGAGAGGGGGACCTTCAGATCCTATTTCGAAAGTTGGTTGCCGACGGCTAGGATGTCCCACCGTGGGACAATTTCTAATATCGTGAATTGACAACAGAAGGGGTGCCGACGCGGCGTCCCACGGTGGGACAGTGAATAAGGTTCAGATTGGTCTACACTATTTGAGCTCTTTAGCTCCTTGGAATGGGAGAGGGGGCTTCGCTCTTCAGCCCATTAAAGAGGTCTTGGCACGACTAGGTGATCCCCAGGACGGTTTGCCGATCCTTCACATCGCAGGCACTAATGGAAAGGGTTCTGTATCAGCAACCCTTGCATCGATCCTTGGGCAGTCAGGCTATCGGGTTGGATTAAATATCTCTCCACATCTGGAGGTGCTCAACGAGCGTATCGTCATCGACGGTTGGCCTGTGAGCGATGAGGTTCTGGGGGAGCTTGCATACGATCTCAGGGGGGCAGCGCATAGGGGAGGAGATCAGATCTCGTTTCATGAAGCGATAACAGCACTCTCCTTTCTGTGCTTCCGCGAACTTAGCGTTGAGTGGGGGGTGGTTGAGGTGGGGTTGGGGGGTCGGTTGGATGCTTCTAACGTCATTTCACGACCCGCAGCCACCGTGATAGTTACGGTGGATTACGATCACCAGCAGATATTGGGGAACACCCTAACGGAGATCGCATCCGAGAAAGCGGGTATCATAAAGCCAGGCACGCCTTTAATTAGTGGCCTTTTACCGGCAGAAGCTCTGGCAGTGGTAAAGAGGATGGCAAAAGGAGTGCCGCATCGTCTATTCGGGGTTGACTATGATGTGCGGCGAGCCGGGGAGCATGAGCGAACATTCGGGTATTGGAACAAGTCCTGCCCCGTAGGCGCGAATGTATCGTTTGAATTCGAGTCTCGGCTATCAGGTCTTCATCAGGGCCACAATATGGCCGTTGCCGCTACGGCAGCGCTTGAGGTGGGCTTGACCTCTGAGGCATGCAGATCCGGTATCCAAGGGGTCTTTTGGCCGGGACGTCTCGAGGAATGCGAAGTCATGGGGCGCCGTTTTGTGCTTGATGCTGCTCATAACCCTGCAGGAATAAGAGCTTTTGTGTCTTATCTCAATGCTATCCAGGCGCGAGATATCGACCTAACTTTCGGTGCCCTTGATACTAAGAACTGGGAGCAGATGCTTGCCCAGTTGAAGCCATTTGTTAAGACTTGGCGTATCCTTCAGCCAGAGTCGGAGCGAGCTCTTCCAGAGGAGCGTATCGTGGACTCCCTTGGTATATCGAGTACGGAGATAAGAATCGTTCGATATGGAATGGATTATGAGAGTTGCGTTCGTGATCTGATGAGAGATGCGGGGGGGGCGCCGGCCTATGTGACAGGCTCGATGTACATGCTTGGGCGCCTCCGTAGGATGTTATCCCTTCCGAAGAGGGCTTTATGGGCGAGGAAATAGATAACATCGTTTTGAGTGATGGGCTTCAAGCGGTCTTTCAGGGATGGAAAGCTGAGGTTGATGCGCACCTGGTGTCTGTGGCCCAGCAGGCAGGGGCAGGCAGTGAGCTGCTCTCTGAGGCTGCCTTGTATGTGGTGCAAGGAGCAGGGAAGAGGCTGAGAGCCTTACTTATCCTATCGATAACACGCGATATTCTAGGTTCTGATGGCGATCTCTCGGATGCTCTGCGGTGCGCTGTATCGGTTGAAGCGATACATGCTGCTTCGCTCGTGCACGATGATCTACCTGCACTCGACAACGATGATTATCGAAGGGGGCGGCCATCAGCACACCGAGCCTTCAATGAAGCAACGGCGATACTGGTTGGAGATCTCTTGGTAGGCGCTGCATTCAAAGCGCTTAGTACCTCTCCCGACAGGCTTACTGTGCGGACTCGCCTGTGTGAGCTTCTGGCACAGAGCTGGATCGAGGTGTGTGTGGGACAGCAGCTCGATCTGCATAGCGACAGAGATCCAGTACGTCGAAAGAAGATGGTTGAGTTAAAGACCGGCGCGCTCTTCGGATTCTCAGCTGGTAGCGCAGCGATCTGTGCTGGTTGTTCTGATAAGGATGTTCAGCGACTGATTCGTTTGGGTGTCAGGATCGGGGTTTTATTCCAAAGATTGGATGATGCAACCGATGGTGATTCCCCGAACGATGAGGTGATTTCAGTGGAGAGCGAGCGCGAGACAATACTTGAGGAGCTTCAGTCGTGTGTAGGTCGAGAGATACAGCTGTCTAGTGCGATCGTGCGGCAGATACTGACGGCAAATTCATGAGCAAGCCTTCTAGTTGCGAGAGAAACGGTGTAGCCGTCGCTGAAAATCAACGACTACGTCGTTGTTGATCTCCACTCCTTCGTCGCGCAACAGAGCGATCTTGCGCTCGACGCCGAAAGCATATCCTCCAAGGGTGCCGTTGGACATAACGACTCTGTGGCAAGGAACTGTTGGAGCATTCGGGTTTCGGTTGAGTATTTTACCTACGGCGCGAAAAGCTCGCGAATTGAGCGCGCGTGCTATCTCTCCGTAGGTGGTTACGGAGCCCACTGGTATCTGCGTGAGGAGGGAGTACACTCCATCGGGAGAAATGGTCCGTGAATCCCGGCTCTTTTGTCGTGAGCGAACGACCGTTGATACTTTTCGCGGCAGCGCTTTTAATCGTGGTGTAGTCGAAGGCATCGTGCAACCGTAGTCAGATCTTGGGATGCAAGGGTAAGCTTTCCTCGCGGGTAATGTCCATGAAAATAAAGGATGAATCACAATTCGACGGACTCGTCGATACGATTGAAAAGGCAGGTGAGGCTCTGCTGTCTTTTTGGCCTGGTCGATCCGACCAGACGACGGTTGCAAAGCCTGAGGTCGTTCACAAACAGGACGGCTCACCCGTTTCTTCAGCGGATCTGCTATCGAATGAGATCCTCTCGCAAGGGCTCGCACATTTTTTCCCAGATGATCTGCTCTTTTCTGAGGAGACCGAGATCGCTCCGGAACGTGTCAGAGCGTCACGAAGAACGTGGATTATCGATCCTCTCGATGGGACAGCAGCGTTTCTCGCAGGACGGGATGACTTTGCGATCTTGGTTGGTCTCTGTGAGGAGCACCGTCCCACAGTAGGATTCATGTATTTCCCGGCGCGGCGACAGTTCGCTTTCGCCCGTGAGGGTAGGGGGGCCACCCTCAATGGCCAACCCCTCTGCGTCTCTGATGCTACTCAAGCTCGGCCGGGGAGTGTTTACATCAGGAATTTCGAATGCCTAAGACCAGAGATTGCCTCACCACCTATGGATTCATGTTTAGCATTCTTGAAGGTCGCAAAGGGTGAGCTTGATGCAGTTATCATCAAAATGACCACGCATCGCGAGTGGGATATCGCGGCCCCGATGGTCTTAATTCGGGAGGCTGGGGGAGTCATCACCGATGAAAGAGGACTTCAGATATCGTGTGGGCTTGGGGCCGTATCCTTTTCCTACCTGGTGGCATCTAATGGTAAATTACATCAGGAAATCCTGCGGCTTATACCTACACACGAATAATTCAGCGCGGGGCGGCAGGTGGCCCCTACGGGTCTCAGCGCTACCACTTACGAGATACTAGCAGAGAGCCTTTGCCGAGATCTCTCATGTTAGAGCGACCTTGTGTCGATACCCCTAATGATGAGTGAAACTAGAGCTCAAAGGAACGTACGGCCGCCACTATGGGTATGAAGTACACCGACAGACAGAAAGAGCTTATTACCGCTGCGCGCATCGGAGATCTGGAGGCTATTCGGTCCATGATCGATCGTGGAGATGCGATCGATTGTGAGCTGAAGTACGGATCAAGTGCTCTTATGATCGCTGCTTCGAGGGGAAACGAGGCGGTAGTGAGGCTTTTGGCAGCACACGGTGCGAAGGTTAATCGCCGCAACAAATTCGGTGCTACTGCGCTTCTTGAAGCGTGTGAGAAGGGACACACGGATGTGATTCGGGCGCTAGTTGAACTGGGTGCCGATGTAAACATGCCGCATAACAACGGAAATACCGTGTTATTGTCAGCGACCTCGCGTCGGGACATTAAGGTTATCCGCGTCTTGTTGGAGCTTGGTGCAAGCCCTGACATTATGAACTTTGAAGGGTGGAACGCCCGTCGTTGGGCCGAATCTGAGGCTAATCCGGCGTTGATGGAGCTCTTTGGGATCCAGAAGAAGGTCCCCAAGGAGAAGGTGCTGGCTACCGGTGATTCTGAGGAGGGGGCAGAGCAGGGGGCTACGTCTTCAGAGCCTAAGACCTCCGTGGTTGTAGTTAACGACGCCTTTTGGATTGCGTTGATGCGGGCAGCTTCGGCAGGGGATGTCGACACCGTCCGCCGTCTCGCCGAAGAGGGAGTTGAGGTCAATGGGCAGAGTCCAAACGGAACGACGCCGCTCATCGCTGCCGTAAAGAACGGGCAAGCCACCGCAGCATTTGAGCTCTTAGAACTTGGAGCAGATCTCTCTCTTACTGACGCCGAGGGTCTTGACGCTGTGGCATGGGCTCAGAAAACGGGACAGGCGCTGATTGTAGAACAGCTCAAGCAAAGAGGCTCGTCAGCATCCTCATCGGATGGTGACACACCCACCCCACAGCCTTACACCGACTCAAATTGAATGATTATCAAAAGCGAGCTACAGTGCCCGAATCCTTTACGTAATGGGAGGTTCGGCTCAGCATGGAGTTCATCACCTGGTTCATTGATTTCTTTATCCATATCGATAAGCACCTTGAAGAGTTGGTCCGTGCATACGGCCTAGCAACGTATATCGTTCTGTTCCTGATCGTATTTTGTGAAACAGGATTGGTGGTAACGCCATTTCTCCCCGGTGACTCGCTTCTCTTTGCGGCGGGTGCTATCGCCTCCAAGGGGGCGTTAGATGTGCATATCATGGCTCTCCTTCTTTTCATCGCGGCGGTTATCGGAGATGCCGTTAACTACTCCGTTGGTCGATTCATAGGGCCGAAGGTTTTCGAACGCAAAGATTCCCGCATATTCAAGCAGGAGTATCTCAGCAGAACACAACGCTTCTTCGATAAATACGGAGCAAAAACGATCATCTTCGCACGCTTTGTTCCGATCGTCAGAACGTTTGCGCCTTTTCTAGCAGGGGTGGGTACGATGTCGTATCCGAAATTTGCAACCTACAACGTGGTAGGGGCAGTGACCTGGGTAGGCCTCTTTACGTACTTGGGGTATTTCTTCGGCTCGCAGCCGATAGTCGAGAAGAACTTCAAACTCGTTATCTTGGCGATAATCGTTATCTCGATCCTGCCAGCGGTTATTGAGGTTATCAAAGCGCGTAGAGAAACCCGCTCGCAGGCAGTCGGTTGAGATTTGCGCTCAGATCTATCCGCCACAGCTACGCCAGAGGATATCTGGGAGTGCCCTGCACCGGGATTGCCGGGATCTTTGCATCTTGGGACCAGCACCTGGGCCTTCCCAGATTGGAAAGGGCTCGTCTACAGGCGGTCCTACAAGAGTGAACGAGAGTTTACAGCTAAGAGCCTCGAAGAATATGCAACCATACCCTGGTTCCGTACGGTATGCATCGATAGCCTCTTTTACAACCCTCCTAAGTGTGAGGCTCTGAAACGTTACGCAGCTCAGGTGCCTTCGTATTTTCGCTGGGTATCAAAGGTGTGGGAGAGGATTACGATCTTCAACTATCCACGCCACGCCCGATATGGTCCGTTTGCTGGTACGGTGAATCCAGATTTCCTTAATGCAGAGCTCTTTTGCGATCGGGTCCTGTCTGCCTATGATGATGCGGAGGTTGCCGAGAGAACGGGACCATTTGTGCTACAGTTCGCACCCTTTTCGCCAAGAACGCTCGAGTACGAAGATTTTAGGGAGCGGTTGAAGGTGTTTCTCTCAAAGCTTCCAAAGGATTTTATGTTTGCTGTAGAGGTTCGAAATGCAGAGATTCTCACGCCGGAATATTTTCAGATCCTGAATCAATCCGGCGTGACCCACTGCTTTAATCACTGGAACTCGATGATACCCCTGCGTGAACAGATGCAGCGTGCAGCTGCGGCCGGTGGCTTGACCGCAGATTTCTACGTTGCAAGACTCCTTACACCATTAGGAATGAGTTACGAGGCAGCAGCTCAGGCTCTCGAACCCTATGTTACAGTTAAGCGGCCGAATCCCTTGATGAGAGCCGATGTTGTGATGTTGGCTCGCAGGGCCCTGAAAACGGGGAAAAAAGCCTTTGTTACCGCCAACAATAAAGCTGAAGGTAATGCGCCGCTGACGATGGTTACTCTAGCGAAATGTATACTTGAGAATAGCGAGATAAGAAGCGAGTAGAGCGATGCCCCACATATTTCCGTTTTCTGATTTTTGGGCCTTCTACCTCGTATTCTCAATTGGCGTGATGGTCGTACTGTGGACCTCGCTTAAGACCTTTCATCGCAAGGAGCACGAGATCTCCGTACGAGAGGCCTCCGTCTCTGCGCTGAGCTGGTTGTGCCTCGCATTAGGCTTTAACATCCTGCTCTATTTCTTAACCCTCCATCGGCTAGGCGCGGAACCTGATGTCGTTGCGAAGTTCGGAGCCGATGCCTCGGTTTTGGCGCGACGCACGGCACTTGAGTTTCTCTCTGGCTATCTCGTAGAAAAAGCGCTTGCAGTAGACAACCTCTTTGTTTTTATCGTCATCTTCAGATTTTTCTCGATACCAGGGCAGTTTCAGCATCGTGTCCTATTCTATGGACTATTCGGTGCCTTAGCGTTACGGGCGCTCTTCATCGCTATGGGAGCAGCCATCATGGATATCCACTGGGTCGTGATCGGCTTCGGACTCTTCTTAATCTATCAAGGGATAGAGGTGATGCGGGGAAAGGAACCGGAGATTCATCCAGAGCGGAACCGGATGTTACGCTTCCTAAGGCGCTATCTTCCGATATCTGACCAGCTCGAGGGGGAGAGGTTTTTTACCCGTATATCAGGGAAGTGGATGGTTACTCCACTCTTTATTGCGCTGATATTCATCGAAATCACGGACATCATGTTTGCGTTCGATTCAGTGCCAGCTATCTTCGGGCTGACCAAGGAGCCACTCGTCGTTTTTACCTCTAATGTCTTCGCTGTTATCGACCTACGAGCCTTATACTTCCTCCTGGCAGCCTTCATCGGACGATTCCACTACCTAAGCGTAGGCCTCTCCCTGGTGCTCGTATTCATAGGCTCGAAGATGGCGTTCCTTGAGGGGTTTCTCAAATATGATCTCCCTACAGAGGTTTCCTTGCTCGTCGTACTGGGTTTGATAGGTGGATCGATCCTGCTCTCCCTTGCTAAGCCTCCCATGGCGGTGAAGGAGATCGCGGATGGGGGAGGGCAAGAAGATCGATCAAACGTCCCTTAAGGAAGCGATCGCTCACCTCTGTTCGGCACCTTTTTTCATAAGTTCACTGAGGATCTCAATCTGGATCTGTTGAATCTCCACCAGGCGCTACAGCAGGATAAATCGCCAGCTTCCTCCAAATCCAGCCAGCTTGTCGGATAGCCGCTCGCCAAATGAAAGCCCCTCTGTATCCGATAGTTGCGGGTGCTCACTCAGAAGTTCGTGATCGGACAACGCCGACAGAACATCTCGTTCCAAAGAGGTCAATTCGCCCCGCTCGTCCTGTAGTAGTCGCTCGACGTGTTGTGTACGCGCACGCTGCACGTCTCGCGTACAGACATAATCCGCGTCTCGAAGTTTTGGATTTATCGCGTGTAACTCTTCTGCAAGGTTGGGCCGAATCGAACCGAGGGGTACGAGTGCTGCACCTACCCCCGTCGCACCACATACTGCACACCGTTCCGATCTCTCTTCAGCTTTCATCTGGCTAACTCCCTTTCTTGGTAGCGATAGCGGGCCAAATCTGGCTCCGTAGCGATACATATCACACTACTTATATGAGGCCGCGACTAGTATCAGACACTCGCAGATGTTAGAGCTAAGCCTCGCCGCATGAACTCAGGACATCTTTCCAACGTCTCAGTGGCTTAAATATCAGGAGAGTTCTTAACAAGATCGTCTACGAAATCCCTCCAAAATCGCACGCGTGTGTTGCCGATTTGCTGAGATAGGTTATCTTGACACAGGAGTAGGCACTCAGCTTTTTTGTCGATCTGAGGACCCAGCCTGTTGAGTACGGCACAGTCATGCTCTGACATCTTGGTCTTGGACTTAATTTCAACCAACAGTAGAGGTTGCCTCGGCCGCTCAATCACAAGATCAATCTCGTATCCCTCTCTAGTTTGGTAGTACGAGAATCTCCAATCGTTTCGGAGGTACGACGAGATTTTTATGATCTCTAACAAAAGAAAGTGCTCGAAAGCCTCACCGTATACAGAGGTGCTAGGTGCGAGCTGAGAGTGTAGTGAGCGATCAAGGGCCCTCTTGATGCCGGTATCGATAAAAAAGAACTTATGACCATGCCGGACTCTGCGCCTCACAGAGCGATGAAAGGCGGGAGGAGATACCTACTAGAGTATCCTCAAGGATCTCGTAGTAGTCGCCTACCGTGGAATCATCAATCCCGACATCACGCCCGATCGCGGGTTGGAGGTGATACACCAGCGCCCTACCAGCGAGGAGATCTGTTTCTAGCTGCTTCAATTGACGCGCACAAGAACCAGTCAGGATAAACACCCTCCTACTCTCAAAGAAAGATTGATGGACGTAGTCGAGGAGGTCAGGGAGCCGCTGCACCTCGTCGTTATTGACAATCTTTGCCCTGTTCTCTGGGGAATCAATCATGCGCCTAAAGCGCCCGATATCGAGCCGGAGGTCGTCAAGGAGTATCGGGTCAACAAGCAGATCAATAGTGCCATAGAGGAGGAGGGCCTCAGGGGCTCCTCTTGCTGGCTTGGTACACTCCTCAAAAAAACGAACTCACGAGCGTTGTTCAGAGTACCCTAACCATCCAGAGAACTGGCGTGTCATCTCGCTCGTTCCTCACCCCATGTCGCTGCACCGCAAACGATCTCTGCGGGAGCCCTTCAAGCAGATCCCTCACAGCACGCTCCTCCTCTGCCCCACCGCAGTGCCCACGGTAGGCCAGTATAGAGATTATCCCTCCTGACTGCGTGATTGCGAGAGCCTGTTCGATCGCACGACAGCTCGATTCGCTTTTCGTCGTCAAGGAGCTCTCGCTACGGGGTAAAAAGCCTAGGTTAAAAACAATACATCGTGGAGTTTCAAAGCTGTGCTGCTGAACTATCTTTGATAGCTGTTCATGGGAATCTTGGACAAAGATCACGTTACTCAAGCCCTCCTGGCTACACAGGGAGCGCGTCTTGCTGAGAGCTTCCTGTTGGATGTCGATACTCAATACCCCTCCGTTTGTCCCGACGCAGTGGGACAAAAAAACTGTATCGTGGCCATTCCCTGCGGTGCAATCGATCGCTCTCGTGCCGGGTAACAGCACCTCTCGGATCTGCGAATGTGCAAGCGTTACAAGGGATCCCATACATCTTCAACAAAGTGGGCTCGATCGCAGTAGTGAATCGATGTCTCCTCTTCTATTTCTCCTGTGCATAAAAAAGCGCCTCTACCTCCTTAAGGTCATTGAGCGGCTCGGTGTCGTATAGGGCGTTTAAGGTATCTCCCGAGCTCGGATCCTCGAATGTGAGGTTCCACTTTCCCGGATGAGAATTCAACGCACAGTCTGGAAACAACATGTGGTGGTGCCAGGGTATCTTGAGCTGATTACAGTGGCGCGCGCGCTTAAGGATCTCTGCCGTAACCTCGTTCTCGATCTCAACAGAATAACCCGTTCCACCGAGTGCCTGAGAGCCATGCAGCAGAGTAACCAGCTTCTTGCCTTGATCAACCGGTCGTTCAGTAACGAACGCTACCACCTCGACCTCTTGGATAGGTATCTCAACCAGCAGACCGTACCGGTCTTTATGGGGGTTAAAGCAGCATGAGGGAGAGAGTATGTGGAAGTGCCATCGCTGATTGGTCGAGTGCGCTTGCTCAGCGATCGCCACCACATCGTCAAGGGAGTGCTCAGCCAGCGCTCGTTTCAATCTAAGCCACCATCAAACGGCAGATACAAGCACCGCCACGGGCCACTACTCACCACTCGAGTTGCATGTCCCGACCCAGTGGTATCTTCGGCCAGCAAGATACTCCCCGCTCCAAACCTTCGTGTTGTGCCATTTCTGAGCCGTACCTCAATCTCACCCTGCAGAGTAACCACCCACTGCTTCCGCGGAGCGTTGTGCCAGTCATACTGATATCCCGGGTCCGTCTCATTGATCGTCATCTCGGACGGAGCGTGAAGACTCTTACACCGTTCAAAGCCCGATCTCTCCAGTGACAAGGAGAGATCCTCAAACGCCGAACAGCCAGTGGCATCCGTGTATAATCGAGTCGCTTGCATATAACCTCCTTCGCGCCTGCTCGTTACAGCTGCTAGTGTCTCGTCAAATCGTTACCTAAGCAAACTAAAACCACCTCAATCGCGGTCTCTTATGTGCAATTGGACGCTCCCAGGTTCGTGTGTTAGACAATCCTAGCTGGAAGGCGGAGGCAGTTTCAGGAAGTCAGATCTATAGTTCGATAGCGAGGAATGTAGCATGTTAAGTACCAACTCAGCGGGCATCCATATCTCCGAAAGCGTCAAACAAGTTCGCGGGGCTAGTTTCTCGCAGAGCTTGCGAAACTTTGCGATTGAGTCAACGTTGAGTGGGGCTCTCCCAGCTGGCGCCACAATTGCATTTCATAACACAGAGCGATCGTCGATCCTGGCCCGGATCCCTTTCCTGGGCTCTGACTGCGTGCCAACGCAAACAGACAGAGCGAAGCTCTTTTTTAAGCTGTTGTAGCTGGTGGTGGGCTCCATATGACGCTTGGTATGACTGATCTCTTCTTTATTACTACAGAGACCCGGCGTTCGTTACGATTTGACGCGAGCCGCTACGAGCGGCCCTCTCTAAGCCGATCAGGGTTGCGATATCTTGGAATTCAGCAGCTATAGACCCTCTGCGAAGGGTGCTCGGGAAGTAGGTGAGTGAATCAGAAACTAGTCTGATGATTTCACAAACTAAATTGACGAGTAAATCAATTTGTAGCCAATAAAATGGCCACAACTGTTTCTATGGTGAGAGTAGCGAGGGGGGTCCGCGATAAGAGACTCCTCAAGCTTATCGGCTTGTACCTAAGGGCTGGGGTGGAGATAGGAGGAAGAGTTGAGTCAACAAGTGAAGGAGTTCCGCACGGTGGGCCACTAAGTCCGCTCCTGGCGAATATCCTGCTTGATGACCTTGATAAGGAGCTTGAACGCAGGGGGCACCGATTTGCGAGGTATGCTGATGTGCCTCTGGAAACAGTGGCGCTTTGTCCGTACTAGGGTCCGAGAACTGAAGAAGCTAGGCGGCGATGTTAAAGCCATTGTTCGCCTAGCCTTCAAAAATCGCGGCCCTTGGTGGTGCTC
>Ga0169931_10000573_pt1 | contig 61115 bp, 71 predicted proteins | sample Kivu_15m_20L_FD_129675 | JGI IMG/M metagenome (GOLD analysis project Ga0169931, IMG submission 129675) | Freshwater microbial communities from Lake Kivu, Western Province, Rwanda to study Microbial Dark Matter (Phase II) - Kivu_15m_20L... | ecosystem: Environmental > Aquatic > Freshwater > Lake...
ATGCGTTGGTTAATTGATGCTGCTCGTTCTCGTTCAGATAAAACAATGGGAATTCGCTTAGCGCATGAAATCTTAGATGCTCACGAAGGTCGTGGAGCAGCAGTTAAAAAAAGAGGCGATGTTCATAAGATGGCAGAATCTAATCGTGCATTTTCGCACTATGCATGGTAAGGAAGTTAACTCATGGCCAATCGCTTAGATAAATTTAGAAATATAGGTATTGCAGCGCATATTGATGCTGGTAAAACGACAGTAACAGAGCGCATTCTCTTTTACACGGGTGTTTCCCATAAAATTGGTGAAGTTCACGAAGGTGAAGCGACCATGGATTGGATGGAGCAAGAAAGAGAGCGTGGTATTACTATTCAATCAGCCGCAACCACATGTTCGTGGAAAGGGTATCATATTAATATTATTGATACTCCTGGTCACGTAGATTTTACCATTGAGGTTGGGCGTTCATTGCGAGTACTCGATGGTATGGTTTCGGTATTTTGTGGTGTTGCTGGAGTGCAGCCGCAATCTGAAACAGTTTGGCGACAAGCAACTCGTTACAATGTTCCTTCAATTATTTTTGTAAATAAAATGGATCGTGTTGGAGCGGATTTCTTTAAAGTGGTAAAACATGTCAGAGAGCGCTTGAATGGTAAAGCTTTAGCGATGCAAATTCCAATTGGTGAATCTGAAAATTATAATGGTATTGTTGATGTATTGACTTCTAAGCAAGTGATTTATACAGATGACAAAGGTTCAGCTGTTGATTGGACAGATGCTGATCCAAAGTACTCAGATCAAATTAAAGAACTTAGAGAAAAAATTATTGAAGCAGCTTGTGATTTTGATGATAAGCTTGCAGATAAATACCTTGATGGGGGCGAAATTTCTACAGAAGAAATTAAGCTTGCATTGCGTAAAGGTGTTTTAAAGCGTGAAATATTTCCTGCGTTTTGCGGAACAGCTTTCAAGAATAAAGGTATTCAACCAATGCTTGATGCGGTTGTTGAATATTTGCCGTCTCCCCTTGATGTTCCTGCAGTAAAAGGTATTATTCCTGGGACTGATAAAGAAGTTGAGCGCAAAGCAGATGAAAATGAACCATTTGCTGGTCTTGCATTTAAAATCATGACTGATCCATTTGTTGGAACATTGACTTTCGTTCGTGTTTACTCCGGTAAATTAGGGTCGGGTTCTTATATTAAAAATGTAAGTAACGATAGTAAGGAACGAGTAAGTCGTTTGATTAGAATGCATGCAAATAAGCGAGAAGAAATTGAATCTGTTCAGGCAGGCGATATTGCTGCTTTTGTTGGATTAAAAGATGTTAGAACAGGCGATACGCTTGCTGATGAAAAGCATGAATTATTGCTTGAAAAAATCGATGTTCCAGTATCGGTAATTTCTTCTGCTATTGAGCCAAAAAATAAAGCTGATTATGAAAAAATGATTATAGCTTTGCGTAAAATGACTCAAGAAGATCCTTCATTTCATTTAATTTATAATGAAGAGACTGCGCAGACCGTTATTGCTGGTATGGGTGAATTGCATCTTGAAATTCAAGTTGATCGGTTAAAGCGTGAGCACAAAGTTGAGGCAGAGCAAGGAAAGCCTCAAGTTGCTTATAAAGAAACAATCGAAAAGTCAACAGAAGTTGAAGGTAAGTACATTAAGCAATCAGGTGGGCGTGGGCAGTATGGACACGTATGGTTGCGAATGGAACCACTTGAAAGAGGCAAAGGTTTTGTTTTTGAAAATAAAGTTGTTGGTGGTACAATTCCAAGAGAATTTATTCCAGCAGTTGAAAAAGGTTTGAAGGAAGCTATTACTACTGGTGTCCTTGGTGGTTATCCAGTAGTTGATCTTAAGATTGAACTTTTTGATGGTTCGTATCATGATGTTGACTCTTCTGAAGTGGCATTTAAAGTTGCTGCTAATATGGCATTTAAAACAGGTATGAAACAAGCTTCGCCTACGCTGCTTGAGCCTGTTATGAGTGTTGAAGTTGAGTGCCCAGATGAGTATATGGGTGATGTTATGGGTGACTTGAATTCACGTCGAGGACGTATTTTGGGAATGGAAGAAAAAGCAGGAATGCAAATAATTCGTGCAGAAGTTCCACTTGGAGAGATGTTGGGTGGCTATTCAACAATCTTACGTTCTATGACAAAAGGTCGTGCGAGTTATTCTATGGAATTTTGCTGTTATAGAGAAGTTCCTAAAAATGTTCAAGAAGCGTTAGTTGGTGATAAAAAATAGTTGTGATTGTTTATATGCAGTAGCAATTCAGGAGTAAATATTATGGCAAAAGATATCTTTCAGCGTAATAAGCCGCACGTTAATATTGGTACCATTGGTCACGTTGATCATGGTAAGACAACATTAACCGCTGCGATTACAAAAGTTCTTTCAGAAAAAGGTGGAGCTACATTTAAAGCGTTTGATGAAATTGATAACGCCCCAGAAGAAAAAGCACGTGGTATTACTATTTCTGCTTCTCACGTAGAGTATGAAACAGCAAATCGTCACTATGCACACGTTGACTGTCCTGGTCACGCTGATTATGTAAAAAACATGATTACTGGTGCGGCACAAATGGATGGAGCAATTTTAGTTGTTTCAGCAGCTGATGGTGCAATGCCTCAAACTCGTGAGCATATATTATTAGCACACAACATTGGCGTCCCTCAATTAGTAGTTTTCTTGAACAAAGTTGACATGGTTGATGACGTAGATATGGTTGACATGGTTGAAGAAGAAATTCGTGAACTTTTAACTAAGTATGAATTTGATGGCGCAAATATTCCAGTGGTAAGAGGTTCAGCTCTTCGTGCGCTTGAAGGCGACGCTAAATGGGTTGACTCGATCAATAAATTAATGGATGCGGTTGATACAGCGATTCCTCTTCCTAAACGTGATATCGATAAAAATTTCTTGATGCCAGTTGAAGGTGTATTTACTATTTCAGGTCGTGGTACCGTTGCAACAGGAAGAATTGAAAGAGGTAAAGTTAAAACAGGTGATGCAGTTGAAATCATTGGTTTTGGTAAAAAAATGAACTCAACAGTTACTGGTGTTGAAATGTTTAAAAAAACATTGGACGATGGTCAAGCTGGTGATAACGTTGGATTATTACTTCGTGGTGTTGAAAAGAAAGATATTGAACGAGGTATGGTTGTTGCTAAACCTGGTTCAATTACTCCTCATAAAAAATTCAAAGCTAAAGTATACGTATTAACTAAAGCAGAAGGTGGTCGCCACAGTGCTTTCTTTACTGGATATCGTCCTCAGTTCTATTTTAGAACAACAGACATTACTGGTGTAGTAACATTAGATGCTGGTCGTGAAATGGTTATGCCAGGTGATGACGTTGAAATTAATGTTGAATTGATTGCTCCGATTGCAATGGAAAAAGATTTACATTTTGCAATTCGTGAAGGTGGAAGAACAGTGGGTTCTGGAATCGTTATTGAAATTAAAGAATAATATAGGATCGACTGATGAAAAAGCCAAAAATTCGTTTAGCGCTGAAGTCATATGATCATCAGTTGCTCGACAAGGCAGTAAAGCAAATAGTTTTAGCAGCAAAAAGAACGGGTGCAGAAATTGTTGGACCCGTTCCAATGCCTAATAAAAAGAAAGTGTTTACTGTATTGCGATCACCACATATAGACAAAAAGTCGCGTGACCAATTTGATTTGACTACTCATAAAAGAGTTTTAGATATTGTATCGCCGTCAGATCAAACGATGGACGCGCTCATGAAGTTGAACATCTCATCTGGTGTAGATGTTGAAATTAAGTGATAGGGAATAAGAAAGATGACACAAGGTTTTTTTGGTAAAAAACTTGGGATGACTCAAGTGTTTTCAGGCAACAAAGTTGTACCTGTCACAGTTGTAGATGTTTCAAATTGGTTTGTGCTTGGCACAAAGAATCAAGCACGAGATGGTTATAACGCTGTCGTGGTTGGTTTAGTTAGAAAGCGTTTTGAAGGGCAACCATTTTCAGCTGATTGGTGCAAAACTCTAAAAAGATTTTTTAGAGTCGTAAAAGAAGTTAAGTTGCAAGATAATACTCAAGAATTATCTGTAGGACAACATGCTAATTTCTTTGAAACTTTTCAAGAAGGTTCACTTGTTGATGTTGTGGGAACAACTAAAGGGTGTGGATTTGCTGGTGTGGTTAAACGACATAATTTTAAGGGTGGTTGTTCTAGTCACGGAGATAAGACAGGTAGACGTACAGGTTCTGTAGGTCATTTGCGTGCTCGTGGTCGTGTGGTTAAAGGTAAAAGATTGCCTGGTCACATGGGAGTTATCAAAAAGACTATTCAAAACCTTCAATTGGTGAAAATTGAAAAAAATGCGCAATTTGTTCTTATTAAAGGGGCAGTCCCTGGTAAATCAGGATCGGTTGTCTTTGTTCAGAACGGAGTAAAAGCATGACTAAAACAGAAACAATAAAAAAAGTTTCAACTGAGACAAAAATAGTACAGATGTTGTCGCCAAAAGATTTGGGATTTGTTGAGGAACAAAGAAAAACAGTTGTGCCAGAAATCTTTGCCATTGAAGTAAGAAAATTATTACAAAATTGGCGACAAGGAACAGTTGCTTGTAAAGGGCGTGCCGAAGTTTCAGGTTCAAATAAGAAACCATGGAAACAAAAAGGAACAGGTAGAGCTCGTGCAGGTGCTGCAAATTCTCCATTATGGCGTGGTGGTGGTGTTATTTTTGGACCACAGAAAAGAACTCGTACATTAAAGACAACAAAAAAGAGTCGTCAAGCATTAGGTGGAGCTCTAGTTTGGAATGCACTTGATAAACAATTATTGATCGCTTTAGATTGGTCATTACAAGGTGCTGTTCCACAGACAAAACAAGCCTTTTCAGCATTACAGCAAGCGCAATTAGTTAATACACCAGTAAACTTATTTTTAGCACCTCATGATTTATTAACAGCAGCTTCTTTTGCAAATATTCCATCAGTGCGTATTATATTTTTTGATGCAGCAAACGTGTATGATCTAGCAGATGCTAGTCGTTGGATTGTATTGAAAAAAGACATTGAAAGCTTTAAGGAAATGGTGGCAAGATGGATTTAACTATTTATGATATTGTCAAAGGTCCGATAATTACTGAAAAAGCTTATCAACTGAATAGCAAGTTAAAACAGCTTATTGTGCAAGTGCACATAGAAGCAAATAAATCACTTGTTCGTCAGGCTCTTGAGAAACTTTTTAATGTCAAAGTTGAAAAGATTAGAATTATTATTCGTAAAGGCAAGAAACGCTTGAATAATAGAAGACAAGAGATTAAAGGTAAGACAATTAAAAAAGCTATTATTACCTTAAAAGACGGTTATAGCATTGATGCATTAGGGCAGACTGGTTTTGATACTTCAATGATGCAACAACAAGAGCAACCTGTTACACAAGTGAGTAAGGAGTAACAATGGCAATTATTAAAAGAAAACCACGGAACCCCTCTTTACGCTTTCAAACATTTTTATCTTCTGAAGATATTACTACAACGACTCCGCACAAGAGTCTTTCTATTGGATTAAAAAAATCAGGTGGAAGAAATTCATATGGACGGATTACAGTTCGTCATCGCGGAGGTGGAGCAGTTCGTCGTTATCGAGTTATCGATTTTTTGCGAACATTACGTGATGTTGAAGGTAAAATTACAACAATTGAGTATGATCCAAATCGTAACGTACGTATCTCATTAGTTGCTTACAAAAATGGTGCAAAACGTTACATCTTGTTACCTGAAGGTCTAAAAGTTGGAGATACGGTTCTTGCAGGGAAAACTGCTGAAGCTAAGCCAGGTAATTGTCTTCCTATTAGAGCAATTCCTGTAGGTTTTAATATTCATAATGTTGAAGTAAAACCAGGATCAGGCGGTACATTTGCTCGAAGCGCAGGAACAACTGTACAATTAATGGCAAAAACAGATGAATATGCAACATTACGTATGCCTTCAAGTGAAGTTCGTATGGTTCATATTGATTGTTGGGCGACTGTAGGTACTCTTGGTAATGCTGATTATAAAAATATTAGCTGGGGTAAAGCAGGTCGTACGAGACAGCGTGGATTTAGATCAAGTGTTCGAGGTATGGCTATGAACCCTGTTGATCACCCTCATGGTGGAGGTGAAGGACGTTCAAAATCAGGTAAGCATCCACAATCTCCTTGGGGTAAAGGTTGCAAAGGAACTCGTACTCGCAAGAGAAAAAACTCGCTTATTTTAAGACGACGAAAAAGCAATAAGTAATAACGTAGGAAGAAAATAATAATGACTCGATCAACACGAAAAGGCCCATTTGTTGATGTCTCGTTGCTTAACAAAGTACGCACAGCAAAAGAGGCAAAAAAACATGAACCGATTAAAACATGGTCTCGCAGAAGTATGGTGCTTCCTGAGTTTGTGGGATTAACATTTGCGGTTCATAATGGTAAAAAGTTTGTTTCTGTGTTTATTACTGAAAATATGGTAGGGCATCGCCTTGGTGAGTTTGCTCCATCCAGAACCTTCAGATTGCATAGTGGACAACGTAAAGCTGGAGTTGCTCAGGGTTAATAAATAAGGTATGCTAAAAGCAGCTTCTAAAAGATGTTTTGAGGACACAATATGCAATTTGTAGCAAAAGCAAAACGAATTCCTTTCTCTCCCTATAAACTTCGTCCACTCGCTGATGTGGTGCGAGGTAAGGGGGTTGATTACGCACTTGGTTGGTTGGCAACGCATAGAACAAAGCGTGTATCGCCATTACAAAAAGTGATTGAATCAGCAGCCGCTAACGCAAGAAATTTGCAAGGGGTCGAGTTAGAGAATTTGTGTATTAAAGAAATTAAAGTTGATGAAGGACGCACACATCGTTACTATAAGCCTGGAGCAATGGGACGAGCGTCAGAACAAAAGAAACGTTTTAGTCACATTAGTGTGATTTTAGAACAAAAATCTGCAACAACGAGGAAGGCGTAGTATGGGACAAAAGGTTAACCCAAAAGGCTTTAGAATCGGAGTATACAGAGACTGGGATGCTAAATGGTTTGCTCGTCGCAGCTACGGTCAACAATTGCTTGAAGATTTAGTTATTCGTAGATTTGTCGACAAAAACCTTAAGCACGCTGAAGTTGCTCGGGTTGAAATTGAAAAAGCGGGTGACAGTATTAAAGTGATTATTCACTCTGGTCGTCCGGGACTTGTTATTGGGAAAAAAGGACAGGATATAGATGTCCTTCGTAAAGATATTGCAAAATTGACTGGTAAAAATTCAATTGAAGTATCTGTACAAGAAGTAAAAAATGCTGATTTGGATGCAACATTAGTAGCAAAAAGCATTGCTGAACAACTTGAAAAACGTGGAAGTTTTAAAAAAGCAATGAAGCGATCAACAACTAATACTATGCGTGCTGGAGCAACTGGCATTAAAATTTGTTGTGGTGGTCGTTTAAATGGTGCTGAAATTGCACGAAAAGAATGGATGCGTACTGGGTCTGTTCCTTTACATACCCTGCGAGCTGATATTGATTATGGCTTTGCAGAGGCTAATACTACCTACGGTAAAATTGGTGTAAAGGTTTGGATTGGTCGCGGCGAATACCAATTTGCATGAAATTAAACTGTTGAAAGATATGTCATGTTGATGCCAAAAAAAACAAAATTTAGAAAAATGCAACGAGGAAGACGTAAGGGGATCTCTAAAGGATGCCGTACTGTTGCATTTGGTCAATTCGGGTTAGAAGCTTTAACGCCGGCATGGGTGACAGCTCAGCAAATTGAAGCGATGCGTGTGACCATGTCAAGAAAATTAAAAAAAGAAGGTGAATTTTTCCTTCGTCTTTTTCCTGATAAACCAGTCAGTAAAAAACCAGCCGAAACTCGTATGGGTAAGGGAAAAGGTTCAACTGAAGTTTGGGTTGCAGTAGTTAAAAGAGGTAGGATTTTCTGCGAAATTTCAGGAGTTTCTGAAACTAAAGCAAGAGAAATTTTCCGTCTTGCTGCTTCAAAACTTCCTCTAAAAGTTCGTGTTGTTAAAAAGCAAGAGGAGCAACCAAATGTTGTCGCATAAAATTATGCAAAAGTTGAGTGGCTTGAGCAAAAAAGAGCTTGAAACTAAAGTTGAAGATTTAAGAAGAGAACTATTTGGATTGCGTTTGTCTTCTTCAACGACGCATATCAAAGATTACTCTCAATTTAAGAAATTACGTAAAAATATTGCACGTAGTTTGACCTTGCTTGGACAAAAATCTCAAGTAGACGTGCAAACCACGGTTGCTCATAAGGAATAGTACGGTATGGAAACAAGTAAGAAAACACGACGAATTTTTCTGGGAGAGGTTATTTCTGACAAAATGGATAAAACTATTATTGTTAAAACAACCAGAACATTAAAGCATCCTATCTTCGGAAAAGTCTTGAAAGCACAGAAAAATTATAAAGTGCATGATGAAAAAAGCGAGGCAGTTGTTGGGGATGTTGTCGAGTTTTTTGAAGGTCGACCATTGGCTAAGACTAAGTATATGTATTTAGCACGTGTTGTTTCACGTCAAACAGTGTAAGGCAAGCTGAGGAAAAAAATGATACAAAAACAAACTTACTTAGAAGTTGCAGATAACTCAGGTGCAAAGTTGCTTCAATGTATTCATGTAATTGGAAGCACAAGAAAACGTTTTGCGCGTTTGGGTGATAAAATTAAATGTGCAGTAAAAAAAGCAATTCCTGGTGGTGGAGTTAAGAAGAGCGATGTAGTAACAGCCGTTATTGTTCGCACAAGAAAAGAAATACAACGCGAAGATGGTAGTTGGATAAGATTTAGTGAAAATGCAGCAGTAATCATCAATAAAGAAGATGAACCAGTAGCAACACGTATATTTGGGCCAATTGCTCGTGAAATTCGTCCTCGCGCTGGATACAAAGGGTATCCAAAAATTGTTTCTTTGGCTCCTGAAGTGGTTTAAATAGAGGTACAAAAAAATGATGCGCGTAAAAAAAAATGATAAAGTTTTAGTTATTTCTGGAAAAGATAAGGGTAAAACCTCTTCTGTGATTGCTATTTCACCTAAAACAGGTAAAATAATGGTTAAGGATGTGGCGGTTGCAATTCGACATGTAAAAGCTCGAAAACAGGGAGATATTCCTGGAATCAAGAGAGAAGAGTCGTATATTTGTCTTTCAAAAGTAATGCCAATTTGTCCTTCTTGCAAAAAACCATGTCGTGTGGGGGCTCTTGAGCTTAAAGATGGAAAAAAAGCTCGGGTGTGTGGTCAATGCAAAGAAGTTATGTAAAAGTTGTAGGACACGTAAGGATAATAGCATGACAAGTGCTCGTTTAGAACAGTTGTATCGTAAAACAATCAAAGCAAACTTACAAAAAGAGTTGGCTCTTGATAATGTAATGTCGGTACCTGAAATTAAAAAAATTGTTATTAACATCGGGGTAAAAGAAGCTGTTGCTGATAGTCGTGTGTTGCAACGGATTGCAAAGGTAATTGGAGAAATTGCTGGTCAAAGCCCGGTTATTACTAAAGCAAAAAAATCAATTGCAGGATTTAAAATCCGTGAAGGTATGCCTTTGGGTGCAATGGTTACCTTGCGACGTAAAAGAATGTATGAATTTCTCGATAGATTGATCAATATCGCTTTGCCAAACGTAAGAGATTTTCGTGGCGTAAGTCCAAAGCTTGATCGACGCGGAAATTATAATCTAGGTATTAAAGAATGGTCAGTATTTCCAGAAGCTGAAACAGTATCAAATGAAAAAGTTTATGGATTTAATATCACTATTCATACTTCAGCAAAGAATGATGCACACGCATATGCCTTGTTGAAAAGTTTTAATATGCCGTTTCGTTCTTCAAAAGATAAGTAAGGTAAATAGCTATGGCAAAGACATCGTCAATAGAAAAAAATAAGAAACGTATCCGACTTGCTGCTCTTTACGATAAAAAGAGGTTGGAGCTTAAGGAGCGGGTAAAAAATCGTTCACTTTCGATGGAAGAACGATTAGCGGCTCAAGCAGAGTTTCGAAAAATTCCTCGTAATGCAAGTCCTGTTAGAATTAGGAATCGTTGTGCTTTGACAGGAAGGCCGCGTGGATATATGGGATTATTTAATCTTTCAAGAATTAAGTTTCGTGAATTGGCATTACTAGGGTTTTTGCCAGGCGTAAAGAAAACAAGTTGGTAAAGTTAGGCGTTTAAGGAAGGCTGACATGTCGATTGATACAATTGGAAATTTTTTAACTATTATACGTAATGCCATTATGGCTTCTAAGCCTTTTGCTTTTGCGCCAAATTCAAGAATGAATATGGCAATAGCGAAGATTTTAGTGCAAGAGGGGTTCATTGCTCATGTTGAAGCAGTGACATTGGATGAAAATAAAAAACGTTTAAAAGTCACGTTTAAATATGTTGGTGGCGAATCAGCTATTCATTCAATTGATCGTGTAAGTAAGCCAAGTCGGCGTATTTATGAAAAAGTAAAAAATATTAAACCGACTATTGGTGGATTAGGAATTTCTATATTGTCTACCAATCGTGGTGTAATTACTGATAAACAAGCTCGAGACAAAAATATTTTTGTTGGTGGCGAATTAATCTGTAGAGTTTGGTAGGGATAAACATGTCAAAAATTGGAAGAAGACCAGTTATTTTAGGTAGTGTCAAGGTCGATGTAAAAGGACAAGAAGTTCATTTTACTGGAGCGCATGCTGCTGGTGTGCATCATTTGCCAAATGAACTTGAAGCAACGGTAAATGATGGGAAATTGTTTCTTGTTGCAAAAGAAAATTCGCGCGATACACGCCAAGTTTGGGGGCTTCATCGAGCATTGCTTTCAAATAAAATAGTTGGATCTGGTGCTTTATTTGAAAAAAAAGTACAAATTGTTGGGTTAGGGTATAAAGCACTTGCTAAAGGTAGTGTTCTAGAATTCAATCTTGGATTCAGTCATAAAATTGAAGTAGCGTTACCAAAAGATGTGGTTGTTGAAATTGATAAAACAGGTCAACTTCTTACCTTTAAATCAGCAAATCGAGAAATTTTGGGTAAAATGTGCGGTGATTTACGAAAATTAAAACCAACAGAACCTTATAAAGGTACCGGAGTTCGTGTAACAACTGATGTTGTTATTAAGAAGGCTGGTAAGGCAAAATCTGCGTAATAAAATAGCGAGGATTGAATCGTGTCCGTAGCAAAAAATATAAAAAGACGAAGAAGAAGTAAGCAGTTGCGAGTTCGTAATAGATTGCGAAGAGATACAACGCTTGCTCGTGTTTGCGTGTTTAGAAGTTTAAAACAAATTTATGCACAAATTATTGATGATTCACAACATCAAACTTTAGTAAGTTGTTCTTCCTTAGACGTTAAAGCAACAGGTACTAAAACTGATGTAGCAACAGCAGTTGGTGCAGAGTTGGCAAAAAGAGCATTAGAAAAAGGCATTCAAAAAGTGTGCTTTGATCGAGGTAGATTTTTGTTTCATGGTAGAGTAAAAGCGTTAGCGGATGGACTCCGCGCAGGCGGTGTACAGGTTTAGTAACGATAAGGATTGAAGAACATGGCCGGAAAAGGCAATCAAGAAAACTACTCAGATAACGTATTTGTAGACCATGTAGTAAATGTTCGCCGTGTTACAAAAGTAACAAAGGGTGGAAAACGTTTCTCATTTTCTGCACTAGTTGTAACTGGTGATCAAAAAGGCAAAGTTGGTGTTGCACTTGGAAAGAGTCGTGAAGTTTCTTCTGCTATTGCAAAAGCAACTAACAGAGCGCGTAAGAATTTAATTGAAATTCCTTTACGTGGTGAAACTTTACCTTACAACGCATTAGGAAAACATGGCGCAAGTTCTGTGTTACTTCGTTCAGCTTCAAAAGGTACTGGCGTAATTGCTGGCGGAGCAGTTCGAATGGTTATGGAAGCGCTTGGAATTAAAGATGTGTTGGCTAAGTCATTTGGTGCATCTAACCGTATGAATGTTGTGAAAGCAACCTTAAATGCTTTGGCGCAATTACGGTCTTTAGGGCAAGTTGCAAAACTACGTGGCAAAACTCCAGAACAAATTATGAAAGGCAGCAATGTTTAATCTTAATGAGCGAGTGCCGGTTACAAAAAAAAGAAAACGTATTGGCCGTGGTGGCAGTAGAGGTGGAACTTCTGGTAAAGGTACAAAAGGGCAGAAAGCTCGTTCAGGCGCTGGTAGGAAATTAAGACCAGCATTTGAAGGTGGACAAATGCCTTTGCATCGTAGGCTTCCAAGACGTGGTTTTACCAACGGACGTTTTAAAGTTGAATATGAATTAATACAATTAGGACAACTGGAATTGCTTTTTGAAAATGGGCAAGTTGTAACTAAAGAAGATTTAGTAAAGAAGGGTCTTCTTAAAAATGTTAAATGCGGTGTTAAAGTTCTTGGAAGCGGAGATTTCTCTAAGAAGTTAACTGTTACAGTTGATGCATGTAGTCTTCCTGCTCTAGAAAAAATAAGATCGTGTGGTGGTGATGTTACTCTTATAAAAGGAGTTTGAAAACGTGATGTTGTTACGTACCTTAAGAAATATTTTCTCAATCTCAGATTTGCGTAAAAAATTATTTTTTACATTAGGTGTATTAGTCGTTTATAGAATAGGGGTTCATATTCCTGTTATAGGCGTTGATACGATAGGGCTTGCTGAAATTATTAAGCAAGCTACAAATTTGGGTAAATTGCTTGGTTATCTTGATGTTTTTTCTGGAGGTGCGTTAGCACAAAGTACCGTTTTTGCTCTTGGAATTTCTCCTTATATTACTGCTTCAATTATGATGCAAATTCTTGGGTTCACTGTTCCTTATTTTGAGCAATTAGCAAAAGAAGGTGACTATGGTCGTAAAATTATTAATCAATATACTCGTTATTTAGCTTTTGCTCTAAGCGTAGTTTATAGTTTTATGTACGCAATTGCGCTTGAATCGCAAGCATTGGTCTTGAATCCTGGATGGAGCTTTAGGTTCATGTTTGTATTGTCATTAACTGTTGGTTGTATGATTGTTATGTGGCTTGGTGAACAAGTTTCATTATTTGGGATTGGCAATGGCAGTTCTATGATTATTTTTGCAGGTATTGTTGCTCGCTTTCCTGGGTATGTTTTACGTACTATTGAATATGCTCAAAGTGGTATTTTGTATCAAGGAAGTTTGCCTGGTATGAATTGGTTAATTGCTGCAGCTATTTGGATAACTTTAATTGCAATCACCATTTGTATTATTTTTTTAGAAAAAGGTGAACGTAAGATTCCAGTGCAATATGCACGAAGAATTATTGGCAATCGTATTTTTGGAGGTCAAAGTTCTTATATTCCTTTTAAGATTAATAGTGCAGGGGTGATGCCAGTTATTCTTGCAGGATCTATTATGAACGTACCGATTGCAATTTTTGGAATGCTTTCTGAAAGATTTGCAATTTTAGGGATCATTTCAAAAAATCTTGGTCAAGCTGGTTTAATTTATAATGTAATACAATTTGTGTTGATTGTTGCATTTTACTTTTTCTACACAGCATTGATTTTTAATCCAATAGAGTTAGCTGACGGAATCAAAAAGAACGGTGGTTTTATCCCTGGAATACGACCAGGTAAAAAGACAGCAGAGTTTTTTGATAATATTTTGACTCGTTTAGGACTTGTAGGATCGATTTATTTAGCAATTCTTGCGGCATTACCAAATATTATGATGGCGGTTGTAGGCGCTCAAAAAATGCCCTTTTTATTGGGTGGTACAGCATTGTTGATTGTGGTAGGGGTCGCTCTTGAAACAGCTTCTCAAATGGAAGCTTATTTAATCGAGCATAATTATGAAGGTTTTTTAGCTTCAGGTAGATTAAAAGCACGAGGAGCCCGGTGAGCAAGATTTTGACTCAAAAAGCATTTATTTTTTTAGGTGCTCCTGGAGCTGGAAAGGGTACTTTTTCTCAAATTTTTGTACAAAAATTTGGTTGGGTGCAGCTTTCAACAGGAGATTTATGTAGAAAACATATTGCTCAGGGGACAGATCTGGGAAAGCAAATAGATTTTGCTATAAAATCTGGTAGACTAGTTGATGATGCGGTCATTATTGATATGGTTAGTCAATGGATTGATGAGCATATTAATATGGCTCAGGGGATTATCTTTGATGGATTTCCTCGGACATTAGTACAGGCGCATTTATTTTTAGAGCTTATACAAAAAAGATTTTCTGAGTTGGTAGTAAATGTAATTCAGTTTGAAATTCCTGATTCTATTATAATTGAACGATTAAGTGCTCGAAGGACTTGCTCTAATAAGCATTGTCAGGCTATTTATTCGTTATTGAAACAGTCTACACAACAAGCACAAAGAAATGGAATTTGTGATAAGTGTGGTTCTATTTTAATGCAAAGAGAAGATGATAAGTCAGAGACTATTGCCGCTCGTTTACAAATTTATCATCAGCATGCTCAGCCATTATTAGATTTTTATAAGAATCATAATTTTATAATACATCGTATTAATGCTCAAGATTCATTACAAATTGTTCAGAAAGAGCTTGAAATGATTGCAGGTATTTAGCGATGATTATTATAAAAAATAAATTAGCATTACAAAAAATGGCAATTGCAGGACAAAAATTAGCAAAAATCATGAATCTTGTGTCAGAGCAGATAAAAGAAGGAGTTACAACCCTTGAATTAGATCAATTGGTTGTACAGTATTTGAAAAACGCTGAATTGGTTTCGTGCACTAAGGGATATTTAGGGTACCGGCATTCAACATGCATCTCTGTTAATGAAGAGGTTGTGCATGGTGTGCCAAGTAAAGAAAAAAAAATAAAAAATGGTGATTTGGTAAAAGTTGATATTTGTGCTTCTTACAAGGGTTATTGTGCAGATATGGCACGATGCTTTTTTGTTGGGGGCATTTATAATCCAGAAGCTCAAAAATTAGTTGAGGTTGCTCAAAGAGCACTTGATATGGGTATAGCACAAGCTCGAGTTGGGAATCGCTTAGGAGATATTTCAGCAGCAATTCAGCGTGAAGTTGAAAAAAACGGTTTTGGAGTGGTAAGAGATTTTGCTGGACATGGAATCGGAAAAAAAATGCATGAAGAGCCGGAGCTTTTAAACTACGGTGAATCTGGAAAGGGACCTGTGTTGCGAGCAGGGATGACATTGGCAATTGAGCCAATGATCACGCAAGGTGGGTATGAAGTGTGTATAATGCAGGACGGTTGGACCGTTCGAACTGAAGATAAGAAATTGGCAGCTCATGTTGAAGATACCATCGCAATTACTCAAGATGGGCCACAAATTCTGACTCGGTTGTAAGGTATATGGGATTAAAGGACTACATGAAAGAAAGTAAAAAAGACGATATTATAAAAATTGATGGTATCGTTAAAGAAACATTGCCCAATGCAATGTTTCGTGTTGAAATAGAAGGAGGACATGTGGTTCTAGGGCATGTTTCAGGTAAAATGAGAATGAACTTCATTAGAATTTTACCAGGAGATCGTGTTGCTCTTGAGCTTTCTCCTTATGATCTGAATCGGGGAAGAATTGTTTTACGCTATAAAAATGGCGCATAAGGTGTAGCGGAATGAAAGTAAGAACATCAGTAAAAAAAATATGTAGAGACTGTCGCGTTGTGCGAAGAGGTCGAGTGGTTCGGATACTTTGTCAAAAAAATCCACGCCACAAGCAACGTCAAGGGTAACAGGAGTAACTGACTTATGGCTCGTATTGAAGGTGTTAATTTACCATACAGTAAGCGTATTGAGTATGGATTAACTTATGTTTTTGGAATTGGACTTAAGACTTCGCAAGATATTTTAACCATGGCAAAAGTTAATTTTGATACTCGTGTAAAAGATTTGAGTGATGAACAGGTTGCAGCGATTCAAAAAATTATCACAACTGATTACAAAGTTGAAGGTGAATTGCGTAAAGAAATCACTAATAATATTCGTCGATTGCAAGAAATTGGTTCTTATCGTGGGTTACGTCATAAACGATCTCTTCCGGTTCGTGGTCAACGTACTAAGACTAATGCGCGTACTCGAAAAGGTCCTCGTAAATCAGGGAATGTAATTCCACTAAAACGTAAAGTAACCAAGAAGTAAGGTAATTGAGTATGGCATATAAGCTAAAATCAAAAAAACAAAGAAAATTGCGTGTTGAGACTGCTATTGCGCATGTTTCATCGACTTTCAATAATACACTTGTTTCAATCACAACACCTGAAGGTGATGTATTGTTGCGTTCAAGTGCAGGGAAAATGGGATTTAAAGGTGCACGCAAAGGAACTCCATTTGCAGCAACGCAAATTGGAATGACTCTTGCAAAAGATATGGTACCTTTAGGTGTCAGAACACTAGAAGTAAACTTGCAAGGTCCTGGATCAGGAAGAGATTCTGTGGTTCGAGCTTTTCAAGCTGCTGGTCTTACTATTGCAACATTGCGAGATGTAACTCCATTACCACATAATGGATGTCGTCCTCCAAAGAAACGTAGAGTTTAAATTATTATTAAGTAAAGAATGTTAAGGTAGCAGGCAAGGCATGAATAATAAAGAAAAAAGACCAGTTGGTGCAAAAGGAATGAGCTCTCGCGAGCGGCATTCTGCAGTAGGGCAAGACGCTGAAAAGAAAGCTCCTACAAAACATCAAAAAAAACTTTCTGAATATGGAAAGCAGCTTCAAGAAAAGCAAAAAGTAAAAGAGATGTATGGAGTTATGGAAAAACAATTTAAACGTTTTTTCAAAATCGCTAATCGTCAACAAGGGGCTCCAGGACAAAATTTACTGAGTCTTTTAGAACGACGTCTTGATAACGTTTTATATCGTTTGAAATTATCAGTTACTCGTACTCAGGCACGACAAGTTATTGTTCATGGTCATGTATTAGTAAATGGCAAAAAAGTTTCGACACCTTCTTTTTTAGTTTCAGTTGGTGATGTTATTACATTACATGAAGCAATTGTTAAAAAAGAAAAATTTCTTGAATCTGTCATTGATAAGCGACTCAATATTGGTATTAAAGTTCCAGAATGGCTTGAGTTGGATAAACAAGTGCGAAAAGGTGTAGTACTTCGTTTTCCAGTACGTACCGACATTCAAGTGCCAATTGAAGAGCACTTAATTGTTGAGTTGTATTCTAAGTAATAGAGAATAAAGTATGGTAAGTGTACAAAACTTTGGGGGCCGATCATGAGTAAAAGAGAATATCAACCGTTAACCGTTCCTCGCTTATCTTGGGATAAGCAAACGATTACTGAAAATTATGGGCAAATTATTGCTCAACCATTAGAGCCAGGGTTTGGTATCACTTTAGGAAATGCTTTACGGCGAGTGCTTTTAGGTGGTGTTGAAGGTGCTGCGGTTACTTCAGTAATTATTAACGGCGTTAATAATGAATTTGCAGTTGTTTCTGGTGTTGTTGAAGATGCAATGCAACTTTGTTTAAATATTAAGCAAATTGTAGTTAAAAGCAAAGACGGTAAACCAGGCACAATGCGTTTAAAAGCAACTGGTGAAAAGACTGTATACGTTTCTGATATAGAAGCTGATAGCAATCTTGAATTAATTAATGGTCAACATGTATTAGCTCATATTTCTGCAGGTGGACAGTTAGACATTGAGTTCTTTGTTGAATTAGGACGTGGATATTGTCCTGCTCAGTGGCCAGAAGGAAAAGTTTTACAAGAAGATTCAAGAATTTATCTTGATGCTATGTTTTCTCCTATTACACAAGTTACGTTTGATGTTGAAAAAGCACGTGTGGGAAAAGAAATTGATTATGATAAATTAATTTTAAGTATTCATACTGATGGCTCAGAAAATCCATTGGATGCACTTAATTATGCAGTTTCTGTTTTACGTACTCAGCTTGAATACTTTTTGCTGTGTACAGAAATTCCATTTAATGAAATTTCAAAACAACCAGTAATTGAAACAATTGAACAACCAAAGCAAGCAAACGATTTATTGCTGAAGGGAATTCCTGTTGATCTTTTATTAAAACCAATTGATGAACTTGAACTTTCTGTTCGTGCTCATAATTGTTTAATGAATGCAAATATTAAACGTATTTTGGATTTAGTAAACCTTTCAGAAGATGATGGATTAAAGATTAAAAACTTTGGTCGTAAGTCATTAAATGAAGTAAAAGATAGCATGAAAGCATTTGGTCTTTCATTTGGAATGGATATTAAAGAGGCTGATTTAGAACAAGCAATGCAAGAGCGTGGTATGACCAGCTCAAAAGATGAATAAGCTTGGGTAGGTATAATTTATGAAACATCAAATTGGTAAGAAAAAGTTAAATCTTAAAGGTCCACATAGAAAAGCATTGTTGCGTAATCAAACAATTCATTTTATCATGTACGGCCATTTAACAACAACAAGAACAACAGCAAAAGAAGTACAAAGATTTGCTGAAAAATTAGTAACATTAGCAAGAGATGGAAATACGTTTAATGCACGTCGCCGGGCACAATCGTTGCTTCCTTATAAGCAAGAAGCTTTAGTTAAATTATTTAAAGATATTGCACCTGCGTATGTTAATAGACCGGGCGGCTATACTCGATTAATTCCTTTAGGTCGTCGTATTAGCGACACAGCTAATATTGCTCGTCTTGAATGGGTTGGAAATCAAACTGTATCAACACAAGCAGAAGAAACAGTTGTAGACCACAAAAACTAAGATTGAGTAGTTTTCATATGATAAATAAAGTTGCAATTGATGATTATGAGCAACATGTTGCATTAATTAAAAATTGTTTACGTGATGTTATCAGACCACAAATTCAGGATCATAACGGAGATATTGAATTTATTTCCTATGAAAATGAAATTGTTACCGTGAACTTAAAGGGCGCCTGTCAAGGGTGCCCTCTTTCTCTTTATACCCTGAATATGGGGATTCTCACTGAGCTTAAAAAACTCATTCCAAGCTTAAAAGAAGTCGTTAATATGTAATGCTTTTTAGGGGCTGTTGCAATTAATAAAATTACTGTTAGAATTAAAAAGCTTTATCTTATACCGTTATTATCTTAATGATTAAGTCTCTAAAAAGGCTTATTATTGTGAACTTTAGAACTAAAAAGTAGTAATTCAAGCTTAAAAGAGGGGCCTTTTGCTCAAAGTAGGGCAATAGGTTAACCTATAAAGCATACATCAAGATTTTACCCATGGCATTATGATTTTTTAAATGGAATGATTTTTTATATCATGGAGGTTTTCTCATGAAGAAACAAATGTTTTCAATAGTGTTATTGTTGTCACTTGGTGTGACTGCAACAACAAAGTCAAACGTATTTTCAACAGGTGTGCCGACAATTTTTAAAATTTTAGCAAAAGGTTCATTAAGCCTCTCTCAATTACTTCATGTTGCTGAGGGAAAAGGTGTTACTGGTCTAGGTTTTGCTACTGATTCTAGCCGAGTTGTTGATTCTATGGTCAACCCTGGAGGCAACCCAATAATAGTAAGAATTATTAATCAAGCTACTCCTCCTACTGAACAAGTAGTACAAACACCACTTGGCCAAGCAGTTGGTATAATCGCAGATTCAGTTGATCGTTTTGTTGGGTCAGGGTTTAATGCGTTAAAAGATGCAGGGCATGCGGTAAGAGATTACAATTATGGCCAAGCTTTTGAAGCGGCTGTTGAAAAAGTTGAATTAGCTGCTCAAACGCTGCAAGAAAAAGTTGCTGATGAAACTCAATATGTACTTGATTCTGCAAAACATGCGCAGCATACAGTAAAAAACTTTGATTACGCTGGGACAGTGCAAACTATTGGTACAACTTTGCAAAATAATGCACAAGTTTTAGCCGAATCTGTTAAAGAAACTGCTCAATCAGTAGTCCAAGTAGCAAAAAACGAATTTGCTGATCTTAAAGAAGGTGTAGGCGTTGCAAGTCAACAAGTACAACATGCAGCTGAATTTGCACAAGATTATGTTACTGATGCAGTTCTAAATATTCCTCAAGCTGCTCAAATAGGCGTTGGCCGTTTACAAGACTGCTTTCATGCTGTTACAGCTTTAACTGTTAATGGTGTAAAGCAAGCAGCTCAAACTGTTATCGCTAACCCAACAGAAACAGCTTATGCTGCTTTTAATACAGTTAAGGATGCAGTAATAGCAAATCCAGGAAAAACTGCATTTGGTCTTGTTGGTGGATATGCTGCTAACAGATTAGCAAAAGGCCGTGGTGTTGTTACAAGAACTTTAGCAACTACTGGTGGTGCTTTAGCTGCTAACTTTGTATCAGAAGAAATGGCTCGTGTAGCTTTAGCTACTGGAATTGCAGCAAAGTTTGTAGTTGCTAACGTTAAAGCAGTAAGAGCTAAAATTAAAGAAAAAAGTCAGAAAGAAGCATAAAAAATCAAAATGAGGCAATAAACAGATTTGTAAATGAATGTATTTTAAATCGGGCAGATAATCGAGTTGCTAATGGTTTAAATATTATAGCTTTTATCAATCCTTCTTATCCTTCTACAATAGTTGTAATAAAAAATGGAAATACATCAATTTCTAGATCTTAGTTAATCTTACAAAAATAGAATAGTTGAATAAAAAGAAGGATGCCTTTGGGTGTCCTTCTTTTTATTCAACTATTCGTGCTCAATAACTGTAACAGTGCTCCCATATGCTTCTTTTTGAATGTAAAAATGAACTGGAAACTGTTCTTTCATCGTTGGTAAATGTGAAACAATAATGATCTTTTCAAAATCATTTTGAATGGCATAGAGCGCATCCATAATTTTTGATAGACCTTCGTCATCTTGAGACCCGAACCCTTCATCAATTATCAGCGTTTGAAGTGATGTGCCCGCTCGTCTTGCTAACAATTTAGAAATTGCGATTCGTAGAGCAAAATCTATTCTAAAGGCTTCTCCACCTGAAAACATTTCATAGGGACGTATGCCCATAGAATCAGAAATATTAATATCGAGTGTTTCTCGCGTTCCACCTTTTTTAAGATCTTTTAACGATTCAATAGAAATGTGAGCTTGATTGTCAGTAAGTCGAGCAAGCAGATCATTAGTCTCTTGTTCGATTTCTGGAATAGCATCTTCGATTAATAATGCTTGAATGCCGTCTTTGCCTAAGGCAGTTGCTACCTGTTGTAAATCATGAATCTGTGTTGCGCACTCTTGCAATTGTTCTTTGTATGTTTTATCTAAATTTTCTAGAAGAGTTCTTTTTTGGGAAAGTGTTTCAAGGTTTCCTTTTTTTTGTAATAACAGTTCTTTTTCTTCGGATAATTGTTTAAATTTTTCAACGAATGTTTTTTCTTGAAATTGTAATGTTTCTTCTTCAATCTGTAATTGTTCTTGTTCTTTGATATACTCTTTAAGTTGTGTTGCACTATTCTTAAATTGTTTTAAGGATCGCTTTACTTTTGTTAATATCAGTAATCGTTCTTTTTGAGTTGCCTGATATTCATTGCTTTGATTACATAAATTCAATTGACTCTGAACATCTTTTAATTGTGTAATTAATTCTTTGTATTTTTCCTGATTATGTTCTGTAGTCAGTAATATTGTTTCAAGTTTTATGATAGTTTTTCTCAGCTGATTCATGTGTGTGTCTTGTAACCGTGCTTTTTCTGTTGAGTCAAGGAGTGTTATAAGTGTTTGGCGTATGATTACTTCTTGCTCATTCAGTTTTATAAGTGCTTGCCTAGCATCTAAAATATTTATTTGCGCTTGCTCTCTCTCTTTTTCAATTTCTTTACTTGCAAGTTCTAACTGTTCGATTTCTTTAAGCTTTTGTAAATGTGTATGGTGCTCTTGTAATGAAGATTTAATAAGTGCAATACTTTTTTTGAGTCGAATGAATCGATGCTGTAAAAAATCTGTTTGAAGAGTGAATTTTTTTTGCAAAAAACGTTTTCTTGCTTGGGAAAGATTCTGTTCGCATAAAGGACAGCTAGGATTTGTAGGATCTTGTGAAAGTAATTGTTTGTTTTGTAACTCTTGTATCTGCGTGTTAACCCAATTTCCCTGCTCGATCCATTTTTGGTAAAGCATTTTATGTCGGTTAAAAAAAGCTTGTTGTTCTTGAAAATCAGAAATAAGCAGCTCTACCGGTAACATTTTTCGATTTGTTGCAATGGTAGTTTGTGTTGTTTTTAAAGCAGTTGAAGCAGTTTCAAGATATCGCTCTTGTTCTTGAATTTGTTTATTAAGCAGTTCTTTTTGAGTCTGTAAACGCTCAATTGTTAAGGTGTGTGTTTGTTGTTGTTGCAAAAAATCTTTTTCAAATTGATGGTTTGCTTCATGTAATTTTTGTTTGCAATCAAGTAATTGTTCTTTATATTCAATTGTTTTTTGTAACAGTTCTTGTTCTATCGTTAGTTGTTGGTTTAAATTTTTTTGTTTTTGTTCTAGTCCTTTTCTGTCCGGAAGAGAAAGTAAAAGTCTATGGGTTGTTTTCCAGTCTTTTGCAAGAGTGTAAAATTCTTGTTCTTGTTGTGTGAAAAGTTTTTGTTCTTGTTGAGATTTTGCAACTAATGCTGCATATGCTTGTAAGGCGGTCTGATTTTTTTTTTGTTCTAACTGCCAATTTGTTCTAGCACTAGTCAATTGTTGAGTTTGTGTATCTAAAATATGCATTTTTTGACAAGTTTGTTCAAGCTCCTCAGGTATAGCTTCTAATTCTTTGTATTCTTCTTGCGCATGTGATTTTAATTTTTCAAGATGTTCTTTGTTGGTTGAAAGTGATCTGACTTTTTCAAGCACAAATGTTTTTGCTTTATCATAATGATGTAGACCTAAAATGTTACTTAGAAGCTCTTTTCGTTCCTTTGCTGATTTTTTAGAAAATTCGTTTGCTTGTCCTTGTCTTAAAAATGAAGAATTAATAAATGTTTCATAATCAAGCCCCAATGTATTTTCTATCTTTTCTTGTGTTTTTTTAATAGTTTTATCTGTCAAAGAAACGAAATAGTCGTCTTGTTGTAAAAGACCAAATTCAAGGTAAGCATGTGGTTTGCCATATTTTGTTGAATAATCTCTTCTGATTCTGTATTTATTGTTTCCAAAAAAGAAGTCAAATGTAACATTCATTTCAACTTCAGAAATGCGCAACAGCCCTTGATCAGGCTTTGAGTTCATACTTACTTTTCGTGCTTGCCCCCAAAGTGCCCAGGTGATAGCATCAAGTAGTGCAGATTTTCCATGCCCATTTTTTCCAGAAAGACAAATGAGTCGATGTGCTGTAAAATCTATAGTTTGGACAATAGGACCATAACTTAAAAAATTTTTAATATGTAATTTTACGGGGATCAACGTAGATTCTCCTTAATATATTTTTTGATTGGTTTTTATTGTATCGAAAAAAATAAGTTTGTTACTATTATGACAGTTTAATAAATAAAAGTTATACGCAAGGAAATAATTGTGCGTCCTATTGGATTACATTTACGATTAGAGGAAAACTTATCTGAACTTTTTGAAAAAGCATTACGGCTTAAAAGTTCTATTTTTCAATGTTTTTTATTAACACAAGGTAGTAACCAATATCTTAAAATTTCAGAAGAAGATATTAAAAAGTGTCAGCAGTTAAGTAAAAAATTTGATGCAGTGTATTTGCATGCTTCTTATTGGGTTAATCTTGCAGGTAAACGAAATAATGGTTGGAGAGCTTTTCAAAAAGAGATGGCTTTGGGTAAGTTATTAGGGTTTACTCATATTATTATTCATCCTGGGTCAGCCACAGGCTGTGAAACCAAAGATGAAGGGATCATTTATCTATCAAAAGCTCTTAATAAAGCACTTTCTTTAGAAAAAGATATCAAAATTGTTCTTGAAAATGCAGCTCATGCAAAAAAAACAGTTGGGGGTGATCTGGCTGATTTTGCAAAATTACTTACTTTGCTCGATGAACCAGAGCGTATTTTTTTCTGTATTGATACTGCTCATGCTCATTCATTTGGTTATGATATTGTTGATCAAAAAAAACAAGATTTATTCTTAAAAGACGTTGAAATGATTATTGGCAAAGATAAGTTAGTCCTTTTGCATCTTAATGAAACTTCCCAAGCACGTGGTTCTTATATTGATCATCATGCAGCTTTACAAGAAGGACAGATAGGCGATGCTGCATTACAAAGATTTATGAATCATCCATTGTGCAAAAATGTACCAATTATTCTTGAGATTCCATCATTTGAAACTGAAGCGCAAGAAAAACAATTATTAATGCTTGCCAAATCATGGGATAAGTCTTGAATAACTAAATCATAAAAAGGGATAATAATGAAGATTGCAATCAATGGGTTTGGAAGAATAGGAAAAAATTTTTTAAGAACACTGTTGCAAGATAAAGCAGCACTTAAAAAAATACAAATTGTAGCAATTAATGCTGGTCCATCAGGGTTTGATCACGTAGCTCACGCTTTTAAATATGACACACTTTTAGGTGCATACCCAGGAGTTGTTACTCAGGATAATAACTATCTTACGATTGATGGAATTACAATCACTCTTTTTGCAGAAAGCAATCCTGAAAAATTACCATGGAAAGCATTATCAATTGATTGGGTGGTTGAATGCACAGGTAAATTTACTTCAAAAGCCTTAGCACAAAAACATCAAGCTGCAGGTGCGCAAAAAGTACTTATTTCGGCTCCTGTAGATGATGCTGATGCTACAATCATTATGGGTATTAATGAAGCTGATTACAAAAAAGAACATACCGTTATTTCATTAGGAAGTTGCACTACCAATGCGCTTGTTCCTCTTTTAAAAGTAGTGCATGATACGTTTGGTATTGAGTCAGCTTATATGACTACGGTGCATGCTTATACTAATGATCAAGTATTATTAGATCTTGATAAGAGTGATTTACGAAGGTCTCGGGCTGCAGCTTTAAATATTATTCCGACAACAACAGGGGCCATGAAGACTGTTTCAGTGATAATACCTACATTGCAAGGAAAGTTACAAGGCTGTTCGCTACGTGTTCCCGTTGCAAAAGTATCATTAGTAGACTTGGCTTTTGTTGGTCAAAAACCAATAACTATTCAGGGATTACACAAAGCATTACAGATCGCTCGATCAGGATCATTACGGGATATTATTGATTTAACTGATCAACCTTTGGTTTCAACTGACTTTAGTAATAATAATCATTCTGTAGTAATTGATACATTATTAACCAGTGCCACTGGATCGCTGGGGAAGCTTTTTGGTTGGTATGACAACGAATGGGCTTATAGTTGTAGACTCAAAGATTTCTTGATAAAATATTTGTAATTTGGCAAGACTATAAAAATACTTTAAACTGCGTAGTATAGATAGTTAAATAATAGTTTTATTATTCAACTATCATGGGGGCCCATAGCTCAGGTGGTTAGAGCAGTCGGCTCATAACCGAAAGGTCCCAGGTTCAAGTCCTGGTGGGCCCACCATTTTTCAATCTAAAAAAGATTGTTCAGTAAAGTATCTTAAGGTATTTGTTGTAAACAAAACTTTAAAGGGTGAGATGTGATAAGAAATTCATTTGATTCATTTATTGATCTAATTACTTTTGATCAGTCTCTTTTTGTTATGGAAAAAGAAATTCAAACACTTACTCAAGAAGTAAATCACTTGGATAAAGTTTTGTTGGATTATGCAGCTCAGGCCCAAGCAGGAAATGCAAAAATTAAAATATTAAAAAAAGAAGTAGAAAGTAAAGAACATCAAATGAAAGATTTTGATGAACAAGAAAAAAGATCTAAAGAACGGCTTGCTGGTGTTAAAAATGATAGAGAGCATCAAGCAATCAAAGAAGAAATTAATCGCCTTAAAAAAAAACAACATGATTACGAGAGCACCTTAATGGCTGCTTGGAATAGTTTAGAAGTGCTTGAAAAAGAGATGCATAAAAATGAGCAAGAGTTGCTCGAAAAAAAAGATGCAGTACAAGCGTTATTAGATGCAAAAAAGAATCGTATTAAAGAGTTAGAAAAGCTATTGCAAAGCACACAGCCTGATCGAATTGCAAAAGAGAAAAAAGTACCAGAAGAATGGATGGAGAAATATTCACGCATGCGCAACTGTGTTCCTAATCCAGTTGTGCCAGTATTAAATGGAAATTGTACCGCCTGTTTTTATAATATTCCACATCAAGATTTCTTATTAGTGCTTGATCATCAATTGATTGAGTGTAAAGGCTGTTATCGTTTTTTATATAGTAAAGAACGGATAGAAGGCTCAGGAGAAGTTGCAGGTGAGTAATGAAGTTCAAAAGTCTATTTTTGAAACGGTGCATGAAAGATTAACCGAGAAAAAAAATAAGTATGAATGGGAGCTTTTTGTAGATGGAGCATCTCGCGGTAATCCAGGAAAAGCTGGCGCTGGAATTTATCTTAAAAGAAATAATAAAGATAGTGTTAAAGCTGGTTTTGTATTAGGTAAAAAAACTAATAATGAAGCGGAGTATCTTGCTTTATTGATTGGAATTATGCTTTTGAAGAAAGAGATAAAGCCAGGAGAAGGGGTTACCGTTATTTCTGATTCACAATTATTAATTCGCCAACTTGATGGTACCTATAAAGTTAAAAAGCCAGAATTGCAGCAATTACATACAGCTATTTTTTCAGAACTTGGAGCTATAAAAACTTCATTCAATCATGTTGAACGTGAATACAATACCATAGCCGATGAGCTTGCAAACAAAGGTATTGATGAAAATATAACATTACCCCTTAAAATGCTCGATACATTACGTAGCTATGAAATTTTTTTATAAAATAATGATACTGCTGTTATTCAGTAGTAATATTTCTGGAACGGCGATTAGAGTATTGCTTGCAGAATCAGAAAATCCTGTTTGGCATATTAGTGCGGGAGCAGGTTTTACATTTCAAAATCCAAAAACTGGGAAAAAATTACCGTTACTTTCAAGTCATCGCCGTTTAACTATAACTACTGAACAAGGTAAATTTATAATTAATGGTAAAGTCTTTAAAGAGGATCAGCTTTATTTGCAGCCAATTAATGACCATGCCCAATTTGAGCAAGATCATTATGATGGTTTTTTTATGATTGCAAAACAAGAAGGTAAATATTATTTAATTAATGTTGTCAATGTTGAAGAATATGTGTTTGCGGTGGTTAAAGCAGAAAGTTGGCCTGGCTGGCCTCTAGAGGTCAATAAAGTCTTTGCGGTCGCCTCGCGTAGTTATGTACTTCACCAGCTACTTAAAGCTCGTAAAAAAAAATCGTTGTTTCATATTAGAAACACTAATCATCATCAACAATATAAAGGAGTTCACACTTGTGCTATTATTCGCCAAGCAGTTGATGAAACACGCGGGCTTTTTTTAGGCTATGATGGGCAACCAATTTTGGCTATGTTTGATATTTGTTGCGGATCAATTATACCAAGTCATGTGACCGGTATTGTTGATTTTGAAAAAGTTCCATATCTTGCAAGAAATTATGCATGTACATTTTGTAAAGATTGTAAAAGTTTTAATTGGAGTTTTGTTTATTCTGCGGAGCAATTACAGAATAAATTACAAGAAGGGTTTCAAGCGCCAATACGGTTGGTGAAAGATCTTAAAATTGTAAAAAAAGATAAAGCTGGCGTGGTGCAAAAAGTAGTACTTAAAACAGGGCAGAAAGATGAACATTTTTCTGTTCATGAGTTATATAAATTGTTGCCTATTAAAAGTTACGCATTTACCATTAAAAAACAGGGTAAAAAATATAGTTTTTCTGGTAAAGGGTTTGGGCATCATATTGGGTTATGCCAATGGGGAGCACGGGAAATGGTGCGACTTGGTTGGTCATATGAACTGATTCTGAAATTCTTTTATCCAGGAACAGTTTTTATGCGTTTACATGATGATATAAAACCAGTTCAAGCGAGTATTGAATAAAAAGGATCTTAGTTTATGCCGGGGTATAAAACGCATGTAGTTGGAGGAGCTCTTTTTTATATAGGAGCTCTTTTTTTAGTGGCAACTTATTGTATTGCAAAGCCTTCAATCGGGATGGCTCTTGAATGGTTTTTGTGCTGTATCATTGGTTCTTTGTTTCCTGATATTGATACTAAAAGCCAAGGTCAAATGCTTTTTTACAAAGTAATTACAATTGTATTATTGGTACTTTTATATAAAAAACAGATCGCTCTTTTTATCTGGACCACTTTATTGGCATTGTTGCCATTACTTGTTCACCATCGAGGGCTCTTTCACAAAATTTGGTTTATTATTGTACTTTCATGCGCTTCTGTTTTTTTTGTAACGCATTTATATCCGGCAGTCTATTCAAGATTGATATTTGATGCGTTTTTCTTTGCAATTGGAGCATGTTCTCATATTATTTTTGATGTCGGTGGATCAAAATTAAAACGGTTATGGTAATGAGGAAATTATTATGAATAAGCTAGGATTATTTCTATTTTTTTTAGTATCTCTAAAAAGTTTGCAATGCGCAGAAGTTAAGCCTCAAGTTGGTGCAATTACTTATACAACTTTTCAGCAAACATCGCCTGGCGTAGTATTTGTTCCAGGGATTGGTTCGATTGATATTGCAAAGGGCCCAGTAAATTGTGGCTTGCAGAGTCAAGAAAATAAAAAAAAGTAACAAGAGGTAAGTATGAAGAAATTAGTATTATTTTTAGTTTTTTTAGCAATCATTAATGGTATTGAGTCCGCAGCACAACCAAATCATGCGAATCAAAATTTACTAGAAGGATCTTTATATAATAAAAAATCATCGGATGGATGGGGATATGAAATATTCTCTGGGTGTTGGTTCAATGTGCAAACAGGGCAGATGTCATTGACTGATCCACGTAATAATACTGTAAATGTACCAAAAGCTTTGAGTAGGTAGTTTATTTTCTTAATAATAAAATAATTACTAAGTTAGTGAAAAATCCAGGAATCATTGCTGGAACGCTGTAACCTGTCAAAGGCCACAAGGCAGCAATAGTTCCACCGGTTAGCATTCCTAGAATAATGCTATTAGTCGTTGCGCGTTTACTGTACAGTGCCATTAATAAAGCAGGTCCAAAGGTGCATCCTAAACCATTCCAAGCGTAATCAACCAGTCCAGCGACAGAAGAACTTTTGCCAGAGGCGATCATAAAACTCAACAGTGGAACTACAATAATTGCAATGCGAGATACTAATAAAACCTGCTGTTGAGTAGCTTTTTTATTCAGATATCGTTTATAAATATCTTCAGAAAAAATAGAAGCTGAAACTAAAATTTGTGTATCAATAGTAGTCAGTCCAGCTGCAAGAATTGCACATAAAACAAAGCCAGCAAAAAATGGAGAAAATATTTTTTGTACCATTACTACAAACACCAGTTCAGGCTGAGACAGTGTTGTGGCAAAAAGCCCAATTCCAATTAAACCAACCAGCAATGCGGCTGTTAAAGTGAATAGTTGCCATACCATTCCCACATATTTTGCTTTGTTCATATTTTTAATATCTTTAATACCCATAAAATTAACTAAAATATGGGGTTGACCAAAATAGCCAAGTCCCCATCCAATTGCTAATAATAAAGAGCTGAAAAGTTCTTTTCCAGTCGAAGGGATTAACGATAATGAAATGTTTTTAAGGTGAGCAATATCTGTAACTGTTGTAAATCCATTGCCAAGATGTGAGTAGCCAAATAAAGGGACCAAAACAATCATTGCAACTAAAAACATACCTTGAAAAAGATCACAGACTGCAATCGCAGTAAATCCACCAGCTAAAATATAAAGGACGGTGGTAAGTAGTCCACAAAAAACGCCGATATGGTAATTAATTTCAAATACTGATTCAAATACAATTCCCATTGCAACAAGTGCTGATGAAATATAAAAAAGAAAGAATAATAATCCTAATAAGGCGCTGATAATTCGTAATAAACCTGTTTTATCTTGAAAGCGATTTTCAAGAAATTCTGAAAGTGTGCTACTGTGGGTATCTTCTGTTGCTTGACGTAATTCTGAAGCGATAAAGGTCCAAGAGCAATACATTCCTACCAAAAGTCCAATAACAATCCATATTTTTTGTATGCCACCAATATAAATTAATGACGGAAATCCCATAAAAAGCCAGATGCTCATATCACTTGAGTGCGCTGCAATTGCTGTAGCAAAATAACCAAGTGAACGATTGCCTAAAAGAAAATCAGAGCTTTTATTGTTTTCTTTATAAAAAGAAAAAGTAATAAAAGCCAATACCGAAATATAGGTAGCAAATGCAACCAAATAAATCTGATTCATGAAAAGACTCCTTATGGGTGATAAGCTTCTTAGTATAGGCCATTTAAAAGCCAAAAGAAAGAAAGTCAGCTTAAATCTTGAATAGTAGGCTTAACTATTGATAAGCTAACTATCAAAAGATGGAAAAAAGGAAAGTATATGATAGGAGTAGTAGAAAAAATTATTCATTTTTTTGGGCACATGGCTTTGCATGTCGGTGCTCTTTTTTTAGTCTGGATTTTTTTAGTCGTGGCAATTTATGCAATCACTCGTTTGTGTGCCCAGCAGCCTGTTACATTTCATATTACCTGGGTTACTGTAACAATGGCAGGGCTTTGTGCAGTTGTTGCCCTATTTAATCTTTTGCCCGTTCAATTTCAGTTTATTGTTACTCAAATGATTATTTCGCAGCTGCTTTGTGCTATGCTGTTCCATGCAGTTATTTTGGCATTAGACCGTTTTATGAATCAATGCATAGGTAATGGTATGATGCCAACACGACTCGTGCTTCTGGTTACCTTTGTTTATATTTTTTTTGTAACGCTTTCACTTGTTTTAGTGTATTGTCAAAATGCTTTTATGTCGCAATTATTTGATCTTATGGCAAACTATTTAACAAAAATAGGATTAGTTATTTTATTAGTTTTTGAAGTTTTAGCTCAGCGATGCAAATATCCTCATTCTACTCAGTCAAGTTATTCTGATAATGGCCATGAGGGTTTCTTATGATGCTTTGTACAATCTCTTTAATAGCAGGATTTGTCGGTTTTGCAGCTTTAGTCATTCCGTTTGCTTGGTATGTTTATGAAGGATGGAATAAAAAATCAATAAGTAGTTGTCTGTGTGCTTTAAGCATGTTATTCCTTGCAAGTGCTATTTGTATAGCTTTTGTATGGCCTTTTTGTAAAAATTTTTTGATAGTAGTGTGTCGTTAAAAAAGATGATTCTTTTTATAAGGAGTAGACAATGTTACAAGAATTATTAACACAAAAAGCATTGATGGTCATGGGCGTTATGTGGGTTATTTATGTAGGGGTAATTCTTGGATGGCGTTGTGGCTATCAGCAAGAAAAAGTTAACAAAATTGCAAAAACTGTAGCTTTAGAAGGTGCGCTTTTTGTAGTTAGTTATCATGTAATTGGATTAATGCTTGTTCATATGGGCTATTAAGTTTTTCATAAAAAGTAGTTATGAAAGGGCGAAAGTGAAAACAATCGCCCTTTCATTCTTTAAATTTTAAATAGTTTTTCTGCGTTTTGGGTAGTTTGTTGAGCAATAGTTGCAACCGGTTGATTACGCAATGCTGCTAAAAATTCAGCAATAGTTTTAATCTGGGCAGGGCTGTTTTGTTTTCCGCGAATAATTTGCGGAGGTAAAAATGGAGCATCGGTTTCAAGAACAATATGCTCAAGCGAGATTGACTTAAAAAGAGTTCGTAAAAATTCATTTTTAGGGTAGGTCAAAGTGCCACCAATTCCTAAAACAAAGTTAAGAGCAATAGCGCGATCGGCAAAGGCTTGATCTTCTGAAAAACAATGAATAATGCCACGTAAGTTATCATTTTTGTATTGTTCAAGAACATCAAGTACTTCTTGTTGTGCATCACGAGTATGAATAACAATCGGTAAGTTGTGTTGCAAAGCTAATTCTATTTGCGCTTTAAACGCTGAGTATTGTAACTGTTTGTCAAAGTCAGGGTAATGATAATCAAGTCCAATTTCTCCAATCCCTACTATATTATTTGAGCGATCTTCTAAAAGCTTTTTAAAAGTTATCAGTTCTTCATGCCAATTACTTTTAACATCATTTGGATGAATACCAATAGTTGCATAACAATTGGTAAAAGCTTTTGCAAGCGCAATACAATTTAAACTTTCAGGCAAACTGGTTCCCACATTGATAATTTTTGTAACTCCAGCAGTATTTGCTTGATTAATAATTGGTTCTGCAAGATCAATAAAATCTTTAGGCAAAGGTGTGTCAAAAGTTTTTTTAATCATTGTGTTGATATGGCAATGCGTATCAATAAGTTGCATAAAAATCCTTTATAGTATGCATTAAAGTTTACACTTAAGTTGTATACTAAGCAAAGTGTAGACTTTAAGGATTATTTAAAAATTTTATCTTGACTAGACCTTTTATTGATCAGTTCTTGCAAAATAAAAGAGAGCATGTTATAAAATCCTCTTTGCTAAAATAAAATAAGTTTTAATTTAAAAAAATAAATGAATATTGACATTTCCAAGGTATTAATCTTAAGGTGATGCCAATAGTAAGAATTATAAAAAAAGATAGTGCATAATGAAGCTGCAGTATTTTTAACCTTTAAACCGTGTAAGGAGAATCAATGAATAAAAGTGAATTGATCAACTCTTTGAGTGAAGAAACGACTTTTAGCAAAAAAGATGTTTCTCGTGTATTAGATTCTTTAATTCGCATTATCGAACGTACTTTAAGACGTGGCGATAAAGTAGCTATCACAGGATTTGGTACCTATTGGGTGTCGCGTCGTCCAGCTCGCAAAGGGATTAATCCTTCAACAAAAGAACGGATTGATCTTGAAGCCGTAAACGTTCCTCGTTTTAAAGCGGGCAAGCATTTACGTGAATTAATCAAATCTGTTTAAGTTGTAGATTGATTACAAAAAAAAGAAGGCATTTTAAAATGCCTTCTTTTTTTATTCATTCTTTTGCTATTTTATTTTTTAAGTTTAAAGTGGAGGCGATTTTTTGAGTGTATTGTAATAAGCTCTCCATGCGCATTTCTCATATGTGTTTTTAGCATACGATCATTCCAAAATGGCTTTCCACAACAAGAACATGCAGTACCAGACTGTGTTGCTGGAGGTGTGTTTCCAGGAACTAAAACATTTTGATAGTAAGGTAGTTCTTCAGTAGGAGTAGCTTGAACTGCAAGAATATGTTGAGGAGCTGCAGGAATAGGCTGAACTGAAGGAAAACCTTGAACTGGAGGAGCAGCTTTAAAAACAGGAATAGGTTGAGCAGGAGCAGGTTGAGCAGGAGCAGGTTGAGCAGGAGCAACACGCATAGGGACTGCCTGGTAAGGATTAAGTGCTAGTAACCTTTCCCACCTTTCTTTTATGGATTCTTCTAACTGTTTTCTCTGCGTAGTTTTCGCAGGCTTTTTCGGGCGCTCAGAACAATACAGAGAAAAATGAGTGATAATTGCTGTCAAGAAAAATGTGATTAATAGATTTTTTTTCATGCTTTTATTATTTATTGATTAATATAATTTTACTTATTTCAGTTGTAAATATTAACAGAAAAAAATTATTATGCAAATATTTCTTTTTTTATAAATAGAGAATTTTATTGATTATTTTCTTATTAAGCTCATTTAATGGAAACTTTTAATTGTTGTTAAAATAAGATATTTTAAGAAGTAAAATTATACTCTTTACTATTGGATACAAAGTTATGATAGATAAGTTGCTACTTCGTCAGGACCCGGTTAAAATTGGGGCTAAAATACAAAAAAAAGATCCGGCGTTTCCTATTGAACAATTACTTAAGCTCGACGAGCAAGTACGAGCACTTTTGGTCTCGGTTGAATCGCTGCGTAAAGAAAAAAATGATTTAGCCCAACAAGCAAAAGGTGGCATCACTCAAGCGTTAAGAGATCGTTCAATTGAAGTGGGCAAACTTTTAAAAGAGCAAGAAGCACAACTTGAAGTAGCTGAGCTAGCTTTGAAAAAATTAGAGCTAACGTGCCCTAATTTGCCGTTTGATGAAGTTCCAGAAGGTAATAAAGCCGAAAATGTAGTGGTAAGGCAATATGGTCAAAAACCAGCATTTTCTTTTGAACCAAAACACCATTTAGAACTAGGACAAATCAATAATTGGTTTAACCTCGAGGCTGCAGCAACTATGGCTGCTTCTAATTTTGTTTTTTACCGCGGACAGGCAGCAAAGTTAGTCTATGCGCTTGCAATGTTTATGGTCAAACATAATAGTAGACATGGCTTTGAAGTAACGTTACCACCAGCGTTAGTCAATGACGAAACATTAACCGTTTCAGGAAATTTCCCAAAGTTTAAAGATGACGTTTTTGCAGTTTCACAAGATGGTCTGTATTTAATTCCAACTTCTGAAGTTGCACTTGCAAATTTATACCGTGATCAGATTTTAGCAATTGATCAATTACCAATTCGTTTAACTTCTTGGACCAGTTGCTTTAGGCGTGAAGCGGGTAACTATGGTAGAAATGAGCGTGGTTTAATTCGTATTCATCAATTTGAAAAAGTCGAACTGTTTTCAATTTGTGAGCCAGAAAAATCGGGTCAAGAATTAGAAATGATGGTCAATTGTGCCGAAGAAATTTTAAAAGCACTCGGATTGCATTATCGAGTAAGTTTATTGGCAGCACAAGATTGCTCATTTCAATCTTCAAAAACATATGATATTGAGGTATGGTTGCCGGGACAAAAACAATACTATGAAGTGTCTTCTGCAAGTAACTGTTCAGACTTTCAAGCGCGTCGTGGTAAAATTAGATACCGTGCTAACGCAACTGAAAAAACACAGTATGTACACACATTAAATGCATCATCATTAGCATTGCCGCGCTTGATGGTTGCTTTGATGGAAACATATCAAAAAGAAGATGGTACCATTGAATTGCCTGAGGTGCTTAAAAAAGAATTGTGGTAGAGAAAGGAGTACATGAAGCTTACTCAAGAAGTTCTTAATAAAATAAAACAGATTGAAATTCAAACGCGTCGTCTTTTAAGTGGTACACAAGTTGGTGATTATAGCTCAGCGCAAAAAGGTTCTGGTCTAGAATTTGACCAACTACGAGAGTACCAACTAGGGGACGATGTTCGTTTTATCGATTGGAATGCTTCAGCTCGGACTAGTAAAGTTTTAGTCAAGCAGTACATTGAAGAACGCAATCGAACTATTATTTTGTTAGTAGATCAATCAGCTTCTACCTTTTATAGTTCTGAAATTTATTTAAAATCAGATCTTATTGCTCAAGTGGCAAGTGTTTTGGCGCTTGTTGCTGATTATGGAAAAGATCATGTTGGCGCACTTTTATTTTCTGACCAAGTAAAACAAGTGATACCTCCACGCTCAGGTAGAAAACATGTTCACAGTTTAATGGAATCTTTTTTTAGTAAGCAACCTTCAGGCAAAACTTCATTAAAAAATCCATTAGAACGTTTGATAGCCATGCAGAAAAAAGATGCTATTGTTTTTATACTTTCTGATTTTCTTGATACCGATTATGAAAATCTTTTAAAAATTGCAGCAAAAAAATTTGATGTTGTTGCAATACGCTGTTTAGATCAGTTGGAGACTCATTTTAATATAGCAGGATTTTTAACCATAGAAGACCCTGAAACTCATCAGCAAATAACAATCAATACTGCGGCAAAGCCATTACATAATTTTTTAGAACAAGAACAGCAAGCAGTAGGGGCAAATTTAAGAGCTTGTGGAGTTGAACTTATTGATATTCAAACAAGTCGTCCTTTTATTCCCGATATTATTCGTTTTTTTAAACGTCGCATGATGTATTAAGCAAAAGAAAGGGTCAATTATATGCAATCAATCGAAATTAAAGATATTTATGATGTTTATTACCAGCCATTCTGGAAAGAAACCTGGTTTATTGCTTTAGCAGTTATTGTTTGTTTGAGTTTAATAGCAACAGTTGGCTATTGGTTATATAAAAAACAAACAAAACCAATTGAGATTCCTTATTGGGAAATGGCTATTGATCATTTACAACAACTTGAAAAACAAAATATTCAAGATCCTGCAGTTGTTTATGCAGCAATTACAATAATTGTAAAACAGTACTTGCAAACCCGTTACGCTGTATCATTAGTTGCATTAACAGATGATCAATTTATAGCTGCGTTAGAAGACAATAGTTGTTTTGATACTGCTACAAACCAAGCAATTAAAGAGCTCTTTAATAATGTTGTTTTAATAAAATTTGCACAACAGCAAGCTGCACAGGAACAGATCAATGATGCGATCGGAAAAGCAGTTGCACTAATTCAGACAACAAAAATTCAGGATTTAGATTAAACGTAAAAGATTTATCTTTTAGGTTGCAAAGCATTCCGGTCAGCTTTTAGTATTTGTGTGTAGATTGCTTGTATTTCTTGAGTAGAAGTATTATTCTGATTTCTTCCACGAAGAAACAGTTCAGCAGCAACTCTTCCACATCGTTCTGCTACTACGTTTTCTTTTTCTGTAAGTGTTTGATCAGAACCAGGACCGGTATATTTTTTTCAGCAAAAAATGTTTTTATAGTCAATTGTGTGTAATACTGCTGCCAAGCTAATTTAAAGCCCTCTTTAATTAATTCTCTAAATTCACCATCATTTTTAGGAGCAGGGAATTTTTCTAAATACTTTCTTTGCATTTCTGGCAATACTTTTAAAGCTTCAATTGCTGCTTGTTTTCGATTGTATAGATCAAAAGTTTTTAGATCTTTTTTTCTATTTAATTCAGCTCTTTTTTGAGCACTTGCTTCTCTTTGAGCAGCTAATAACTCTTCTCGTTTTCTTTCTCTTTCATCATCTTCTTCCTGGCTCGGAAATCCTTTTGAAAAAGATCCGCCTGCTTGAATTAATTCAGTATGAGAAAATATTAAGCCCGCAATGATTAAAATGAACTTATTGAAATTAAGCATAACAGCCTCCAGTTATAGGTTTATAGAGTTTGATTCTAGCATAAAAAAAAGGCTTTGTCTTAAGCTTTATTCATGGTTTTGCTTGATGCTCTGGCTAAACTGGGGTATTATTAACAGTTCATAATCAAAAATAGTTTTTAAAGGGGCTTTGTGGAATATAATTGTGCTGTTGATACTCGGTCATTTTATATTCATTGGCCATTTTGTCCTTATCGATGTCATTTTTGTCCATTCGTGGCTATTTCTGGTCAAGACCATTTAATGGGGCAATATCATAAAGCTTTGATAAAAGAAATTATTACTTTTGCTCAAAAAACAGCTCCTTTAGGCCCACTGGAGACCATTTATTTAGGTGGTGGGACTCCAAGTACCTGGCCAAATGAACTGCTACTTGACATGTTTGGTATACTAAGAGATACATTTGATTTAAGTAAGATCTCTGAAATTACCCTTGAGGCTAATCCCGGTACTGTTCAAAAAGAGCAGCTTGCAGTGTGGAAAGAAGCAGGCATTACCCGTTTAAGTATTGGAGTGCAAAGCTTGGACGATCAAGTGTTAAAAAAACTTAATCGTCATCAGAAAGTAAATGATGTGTACCAATTAATTAATTGGGCTCAACATGAATTTGATGCTTTATCAGTTGATTTAATTATTGGATTACCAGGAATTGAAGATGCACAGTGGAAGTCGATGATCCATGAAATTGTCCAATGGCCCGTTAATCATATTTCAATGTATTTTTTATCAATTCATGAAAATACGCCGTTGTATACTCGGTTAGTTAAAAATGAGTTAACGCTTCCTCCGGAAGATCCCATAGTTGATCTGTATTATTGGACAGTTGAGGCATTTGCAAAAGCTGGTTTAGAGCAATATGAAATTTCTAGCTTTGCTAGAGCAGGTTTTCAGGCTCAACATAATCAAGTCTATTGGGAGCGAAAACCATATAAAGGATTTGGAATAGGCTCATGTTCTTTTGATGGGCAAAGACGATTACAGAATATTAAAAATGTAATGCAGTATATGAAGTTGCTTGAAGAAGGAAAATGCATAGAAGTATCTTCAGAACTACTGACTCCTGAACAGATACGTCTTGAAAAAGTAATGCTAGGCTTAAGGAGAATGAAAGGATTAGTCATCAGTGATGTTCTTTATGATATGACAGAACGAGAAAAAAATCGCTTTATGGAGAACATAAAAGAATTTGAAATTGAGGGACTTGTAAGACAAAGTGGAGATATTTTGTATTTAAACAAATCAGTAGTAGCAGTAGAAAATGAAGTAGCATTAAGGCTTCTACAGTAAAATAGAGTGTTAAGAAAATTTAATAAGTAATAAGGAAATTATACTATGGCAAAACATGTAGGGATTAAATTGCCTGAAGATTTAGCAAATCTTTTAAAACAAGGTAAAACTGTGGCGGTGTTGGCAACTTTTTCTGAAAAAGGTTTACCGCATACTACACCTATTCAGTGCATTTATCCAAAAGGTTCAGAAGGTCTTTTGATGTCGATTAATAAAGATCATGCAGGTTATCATAATATGGTTTGGCAAAAAAAAGTAATGCTTTGTTTTTTAGATGAAGGAAATGTTGCTTACAGCGTTTTAGGCCGTGCCGGAGTGGTTAGGGCTCCTTCTCAAGTACATCCATTGATCAATGTTGTTCGCATTGATATTATCGATATTAAAAGTGATCGTTCAGTCCTTATGAAAGTTGATTCTGGAGTTCGCTGGAGCTACACTTCATGGGAAGCTGAAGAGTTATCAAAAAGCTTATTAAAAGAGCTGAAAGATCTTGCTGAAGTATTGTAAGTTCTTAATGCATAGGGAGTGATTGTTATGAAAGTAGTAAGGATAGTAGCTGGCATTGTTAAAGTAGGGTCCTTTTTGAGCGTAATTAATCTTTTGGCTGCTGTTCCAGTAACCACAGGAGCTACTGCGGTTTCTACAGAAAAACTAGAACAGCAGGCATCTGGATCGGTCACTGAACCTCAAGCAAATCAAGTAGCTCAGCCAACTCAAGTAGTTGGCACTCAACCTATCACACCACCAAGTGAATCAAATACTTCTGTGGCTCCAGCGGTAACGGTAAATTCTCCTGTGCCTACTGTTGCTGTTGAGGCTCAAGCTGTTCAGCCTGCTTCAACAATTTCAATTGAACCTCAAGTTAAGCCATTAAATTCGGTAGTCTCATCTGAACCAGTTGCTGTTGTTCCTGTTCAGTCATCTACTGTAATCCCAGTTAATTCAAACGATACTCAAAAGCCTCTTTCAATAGTAAATGCTTTGCCAGGTGTAAAAGAAGAAAAGATTAATCCAATAAAATCAGCATCAGTAACTACTGAAAAACAGGAAGAGCATAATGGTCAAGTAGATGAAATTGATGGGCAAGTAGAAGATCAAGACCTGCGAGATACTGTTGATTCAAAAGCTGCCAGCGGTAATTGGGTCTATAAAAATTATTGGTGGCGTAAAATTGAAGAACTGTACAGCCAAATCAAAGAAGCATTCAATCGTGTTATGACAACGCGTATGACTTTTTTCAATAAAAGAAACGAAGTCGACAAAGAACTTGATCGTTTCTATCAACATGTAGGGCTTGAACAGGGACCACTTGAAGACATTATTAATCTAGGAATTGCTGTTATTGAAAAAGAAAAACAACAACAAGGATTTTTAGATAAAAAAGAACGAATTTTTTTTGATAAAATTAAAGATAAGCAAATCCAACTTGAGCAACTTAAAGCTGATATTAAAGCAGTTGTAGAGCTTGATCATAAAATTGATGAAGCTCTCGAGGTAGTTTTGCAGCAAGTAGACGTTTGTAATAAATACGAACAAGAAGCATGGTCAATTTTTAAAAATGTTGCACGTGAATTAAGTGATAAAGAAGCTCGTAAACAATATTATGATACCAAAGGTCTTTTGCAAGATGTTAATAAAGTGCATGATTACCTGACAGGTCCATTTAATAGCTATTTTGAGCAAATGGCACAATCGGTACAAGAACATACTCAAAGTATTATTTCACGTTTAGCAGTATTAAAAAATGATCAACTTGATCTTAAAAAAGAAGCTGATTTTTTTGAAAAAGAAGATGAAGCGCTTGAAAAAAAGAATGTTGCAATCAAACATGTAGCTGAAGAAAAAAAAGATACTGCAGTTGCAAAAATTGGAATTTTTAGTCAAATTTCTCAATGGATTACAAAATTGCCAAGCTTCTTTTATACGATGATAAGCAGTTTTGCTACAAAAGTTTCTGAATTATTTGGCTCATCTGAAAAAGTAGTAAAAATAGTTGAGAGTAATGTAGCAGCAGAAGAAAAAAAGGCTGAAGATGTAATACAAAAAACAGATCAATCAATTTAAAAAAAGATGAGTGAGTTTTTACATGATTTTCAGTTTGATTAGCGTGTAACTTTCTGGTAATATTCTTTGTTGAAGCAATCATTAAAATTAATGGTGCCGAAGTGGTGAAACTGGCAGACACGCAGCCTTGAGGTGGCTGTGGGAGAAATCCCGTGGGGGTTCAAGTCCCTTCTTCGGCATTAATTATTGGTGGGAGAATTGTATGTTCAGTATGGCGCGTCGTGGATCATATGTAAGTTTTTCTTTCTGGATTCTTTTAGCGGCAGTAAGTATGTATTTTGTATGGCCTTTAAAAGACCATCCGCGAAGAGGAATTGATCTTGTTGGTGGATTTTACATAACGCTTAAAGTTGATGTAAATGAAGCGGTGCGAGCTGAATTGATGCATAGAATGAGAGGTCTTGTCGATATTTTACAAGATAATTCTATAGCTGAACCAATCAATCATAAAGTTGAAGGTCATGCGATTGTTTTAAGTTTTAAAACGGTTGAAGATGCAAATAAAGCATTTCAAGCGTTTCGTGTTAGAAGCAATTTAAATATGAATGTTCATTATGAAGGCGAAACTGTACGTTTGGTTCTTCCTGACAATGTTGCTCAAGCTATTCAAGAACATGCGGTTGAAGGAAATGTTGATGTTTTACGTAAACGTTTAAATGAACTTGGAGTGGCAGAGATTCCTGTTTCTCGTCAAGGTCAAGACCATATTATTATTGAACTTCCAAGTGTTGACAATCCTGCTCAAGCAAAAGAAATGATTGGCAAAACTTCTAATCTTGAAATCAAAGAAGTAGAAGGTGTTGCTGCTCATGAAGAAGATTTACTTGAGCGTTTTGATGGTGTTTTACCTGACGGCATGATGATTGTAACAGAAGAACGTGAAGGTCGTACTACATATTATTTAGTACCAGATTATACAGATCTTACTGGTCGTGATTTGAAAAATGCTTCATTTGGAAAAGGTCCTCAAATGCAAGCAATCGTTAACTTTGAATTTAATACTGAAGGTTCTCAAAAATTTGGTGATTTAACCAAAAAAGCACGAGGCAGACAAGTTGCTATTATTGTTGATGATAAAGTTATTTCTGCTCCATCAGTTAATGAGCCAATTACTGGTGGTGCTGGTTATATTCATGGGAGTTTTACTGACGAATCAGCAAAGAATCTTGCAACAATGCTCAGATCGGGGGCATTTTTAGCTCCAGTTACTTTTGAAGAAGAGCGAAGAATTGGACCTTCTTTGGGTGCAGAATCGATTAAACAGGGATTTATGTCTTGCTTAATTGGTATGGGATTTCTGCTTATTTTTAGCTTATTTTATTATAAAGCTGCAGGATTTCTTGCTTTTCTTGTGTTGATCTATAATCTACTGTTAATTATTGTTGCAATGTCATGGCTTGATGCGACATTGACTATGCCCGGCATAGCAGGTATGGTTCTAACTGTTGGTATGGCTATTGATTGCTCAGTGTTGATCTATGAAAAAATAAAAGAGACTCTTAAAGAAGGTGTCACTTTTAAGCGAGCAGTTGATATCGGTTTTTCTGATGCAATGGTTGTTATTTTAGATGGTAACATTACAACATTTATTGTTGGGCTTGTACTTTATAAATTTGGTACTGGTCCAGTCCAAGGATTTGCAATTACAATGATGTTAGGTGTTCTTGCAACATTAGTATCAGGCTTATTTGTTTTGAAATCTTTATTTACTTTCATTTTAGATGGTCTAAAATTTGAAAGAATTAGTATATAAAATACGTACAGTGTTTTGGCGACGTAGCTCAGTTGGTTAGAGCAGCGGAATCATAATCCGAAGGTCCGGGGTTCAAATCCCTGCGTCGCCATTTTTTAGGTAAAACATGAATCTACCTATCTTTCTGACAATTTTTCGCTTTATTGGTTCTTTAACACTTCTTCCTTTTCTTATCGCTTTTGTAATACCGCTTTCAAGCATATTATTAAGTAAAATTTTGGCTCTAATACTTGCATTTTTTGGATTGACCGATTTTTTAGATGGGTATTATGCTCGTAAATATAATCAGGTAAGTATTTTGGGTCAAATACTTGACCCTCTTGCTGACAAATGTTTTGTGCTGAGTGTTTTTATTGTTTTTGTGCATCTAAATTTGATGCATTTCTATATAGCTTTTTTATTAATAGCACGAGAATTAATCGTAACTGGATTACGTTCAGCAGCATTGCAACAAAATTTTGTTATACATGTTTTACCTTTAGGTAAATTGAAGGCAATAATTCAATATTGTTACATTGTATTTATGGTGTTTAAGCCATGGATGATTAATAGTACTGTGGGTTTATTTCTTGAGTATATGCTTTTATTAAGTATGATTGCACTTTCTTTTGTTTCTGCTGGATTATATAGTTTTGCTTTTATTAAAAAACAAAAAAAACTAAAAACTTATTAAAGTACTTGAAAGAATAATTATGATGCAATTTAAAACAGTAGCGCATGTGCTTCAATCACTTGAGTTAACTGCATCTAGAACTTTTATGACACAAGAATTAGCAAAGCTTTTACAGAAAGCATCTGCACAAGAAGCCGCCTTGATTTGCTATCTAGGGTTAGGTGAACTTAACCCTCCGCATATTGGAACCCAATTTAATATTGCGCAGAAGAATATGGCAAAGGTAGTAGCCCAAATTACTGAACAATCCGAGTTTATTATTCAAGAAAAACTTACGCAATTAGGAGATCTAGGTTCTGTCATAGGATTTTTTTATACAGTTTCTGAAACGAATATAACATTACAAAAGGTTTATCAAGAATTGGTAGCGATTGAAAAAATCTCAGGCACTGGTTCACAAGAACAAAAAAGTCAGGCAATTCAACAGTTAATTGCACAGCTAGATTCAGTTTCTGCAAAATATGTGGTTCGTATTATTTTAGGAACATTGCGCCTTGGTTTTTCTGATATGACATTACTTGATGCGCTTTCATGGATGCAAACTGGTGACAAATCTTTAAGCGATCTTTTGCAGGACGCTTACAATATATCTGCCGATATTGGACTGATTGCTTATACTTTAAAACAAGACGGAGTTGATGCAATTAAAAATATGAGGATAAATGTCGGGGTTCCTATTAGGCCTGCAGCGGCAGAACGTTTGCCAGATGTTCATTCAATTATTGCAAAATTAGGCCCTTGTGTTGCTCAACCAAAACTTGATGGTTTTCGCTTGCAAGTTCATGTCGATAAGACTGGTAAAGAACCTATTATTCGTTTTTTTTCACGCAATTTAACTGATATGTCACAAATGTTTCCTGAATTTGTAAAAGCATGCGTACAGTTGCCAGTAAAAAACTTTATTGCTGATGGTGAAGCAATGGTATATGACCCTAATACAAAAATGTTTGCTTCATTTCAAGAAACAGTAAAGCGTCGACGTAAACATGGAATCGAGGAAATTGCTTCAGAATTGCCTTTGCAATTATATCTTTTTGATTTATTGTATCTTGATGGAAAAAGTTTACTTGAATCTGGGCATCAAGATCGTAGAACTGCACTCATTAATCTTTTGCAACTCAACACTAATGAAACATTACAATTGATTGATGAAAAAGAAATAGTTACTGCTGCGCAACTAGAAGCTTATTTTATTCAAGAAATCGCCGCAGGGCTTGAAGGTCTTGTGATAAAAAGACCAGACGCTCATTATCAACCAGGAAAAAGAAGTTCTCATTGGATAAAATTAAAATATCAGGCTAGTGATAAGTTACTTGATTCACTTGATGTGGTGATTTTAGGGTATTATGCAGGTCAAGGTAAGCGAGCACAATTTGGAATAGGTGCGTTTCTTGTCGGAATTTATAATCCACGAGATAATATGTATGAAACGGTTGCAAAAGTTGGTACTGGTTTGACCGATGAGCAATGGATTGAACTTAAAATACGATGTGATGCGCTTGCTGTGCGTGCGCAACCAAATAATGTCTGGTGTGATAAAAATCTAGCACCTCATGTTTGGGTTGTACCTTCACAAGTTTGTGAAGTATTGGCGGATGAAATTACATATTCTCCTATTCATACCGCGGGAAAATCTGAGGAGAAATTGGGACTTGCATTGCGATTTCCCCGTTTTTTAAAGTATCGAGATGATAAAAATTCATATCAAGCAACAACTCTTGCTGAGCTCGAAACATTACAAAAGCGATTATAAACTTCCTTTTTTTAAATTAATTGATTTAAACTTTTTTGATTGATAGAAACTTTCTTTTTGGGGTGTATTATGAAAAAAAGATTAATCGATCGTATTTTGTGTTGTAGATATTTAATTCTTACGGGATTTATAACGCTCTCAGTACAAGCATCAGTGCCAGCTCAAGATTTTCAGAATAATGCTCAAGTTTTACAAGATAGATTTGGTGCTTTTTATTCAAATTTATATAATCCGGATGTAAATCAAAAAAGCTATTACAGTCTTTTATTGCGTATGTATCAATTTTATAATCAGTTTTCTGATGATAAAAGTACGCAAATACTTTCTGGTACTGCACCAGTAACTATTGATAGTGCTTTACAAAATGGTTCAGGAAGTTATTTTTTAATGGCATTTGAAGATACTAGTTATCCAATGATGTTGTTGCAAAAGTATAAAAACCTTTTAATCCAATATGTACAATCAAAATTTAAACAATTAAATGAAAATTATTACGCATCTGATGTAGCGCAGAACTTTATTCCTTTTAATGAAGAACAAGGACAAAACGGGGAACTTGCTCAACTTGATCAATCATGGGATAAGATTCAGCAAGTGGTCAATCAAGCATTTACTGTAGCTCAAACAATCAGTAAAAAAAATAGTACTAATGCTCCCGCTATGCAACAATGGATGGAAGCAAAGCAAACTGAATTAAAAACGCTTTTTGCGCAATATCAAGATACAAGAAATAGTGCTCTTATCAGCTGGTTTTTTACTTTAGTTACAACACTTTCAAATACCTATAATCCAACTGCAATAACTCTTAAAAAATATAGTTTCGAAAAGGTAGTTAATATAACTGCATTGCAAGTGTATGAAAAACTTTTTTACGATGCGCTTGATAAGTTTTTGGTCGGAAATCAAGATTATACTTTGGGCCATTACGTCTTTAAAACCACACAAAGCACGCAAGTTGTTACTGACAAAGCTGCAATTATTTTTACCGATGTGACTTCTTTTAAAAGTGCAATAAAGAATTATATTGCATTACAGCTAGGAACAATGAATGCGTTTTTAGCACAATTAGAGCTTGAAAAAGCTGTTCAAGCATGTCAGGGTAACACGATAAAAGAACCAATAAAACAGATAAGCCCTGGTTATAGTCAATATATAAAACCGACAGCTCCAGCACCAATGTCTGTAGTAAATTCAACTGCAGCAGCTGTCAAATCACCATTTCCAACAGCCGCAATAATTCAAAGTCCTGGGCTTCAAGCATTACAAAAAGACTTTTTAATCCTTACAGCAGATTTACAAGCTTTATTAACCAGTTTTGCGTTTGATGGAAAAAATCTTATAAAAAGTACGCTCGCACCTCTTACTGTCAGTTCAGCCCTTGTTACTACAAATAATGTTACTACGCAATCAGTTCAGCAAGAATTGTTACAAAATTTTAGTGCCGGATTAAATAATAAAAATACGGCTATTACCATTGATGCTTTGATTTTTAAGAGCTTAGCTTTAGCAAGTAATTGGTATGGTCAAGTTATTGCTTATTATCAAAAAGCAAATCAGCCATTATTATTAAAATCTTACACTGATTATCAAAATTATATTTTGGCAATACTTACATTATTTAAAGAAGCTTCAGATGCATATCAAGCATCATTAAATGCGGTACAATTTACTATAAAAGGAGCAGCAGAAAAGACGCAAAGTTCTTATTTGTTAGATGCGAAAAATGCATTTAATAAAATAGCAGCCATTTTTGAGTTATTGCATAAGCCGGATTTGGTGCTTTATGTAAAAAAAATAGGGTCACAAGCTGCTATTAAAGCGTATCAATCAGCTACTCAGGGATATGTAAATTATTATAAACCGTGGATTACAGCTTATATTAATTTTACATTACAAGTTCCTGTTTTGGGAGACATTAATACCACACCAAGCGGCTTTACTGTTGACCAGTTACAGCAGATTCTTGATAATATATTCGACTATTTAGATACAGTGCTTGCTCCTGCTATTGCTGATTATGAGCAGGAACTCTCTTTTTATTTTGGTTTAGACCAGGCTAATCAAGAGGTGCAAAAAAGTATTGCAGAATTACAAGCAGCATTGCAGGTTTTACAGAATTTAGAAAAAGCGCTTACAGGTATTTATCATTGCGCTAAAGATGAGAAAGGTAATTCAGTCTGTTCTGTTTCAGGCGATATTGAAACTATTATTGGAGCATGTTCGACGATAAATGATAACAATAATCAATGTCTTGGGGCCGATAATTATGTTAGTTCAATTATAGACGCAAAAAATCTTATAAAATGGGCTTTATTTGCTAATCAAAAATATCTTGATGCTCAGCAATATTTTGAAAAAATTGATCTTTTTTTTAAGCAATATGCACAAAATTTACAAAATTATACACAAATTAACACTTTGTTTGAAGCTGAAAATAAACCTTTAACGTATAGTCAATTTTTTTATTTGCATCAAGCTCGTTTGTATGTGACGCTTGCTCAAAGATTAGAAATAGGTAAAGATTTGCAATCAAGTCAAACGCTTCCTGATTCAGCAGTTTTATATGCTTTTGCTCGATCATTATATCGCCAAAGTGGCTTTAATGTTCAGGCAGATGGTATTTCTAAAATAATAGATGCAATAAACAGAGCTCGAAAGGGAATTGGGCAAGAAATATATGACAAAGGAAAAACCTTAGTAGCATCATTAAATGATGCTGATACCCCTGAAAAATTTTTAGACATTTCAGAACAAGCATTTTCTTATTTTTTTACAGGTTTTGCATTTGGAAATATTAGGCCCGATCATGCGTCTTTAATTTTTATTACCGATGCATATGACAAATGCGCACCTAATTCAGATCTTGTAAAATTAAGCACAAAAGGATTTTTGTATTACATTAATAATCATCAAAATGATATTTTTTGTTCAGATATAGTAAAAGCATTAGGTATTTATAGGGGTTATGTAATAAAAATAAGAAATGGAGGATTTACTGACGCAGCGTGTTTCTTGCCGCAGGCGCAATATTTTTTAAATAATGTGTATACTTTACGAGACCAAATTTTAAAAAGTACTCTTTTTGATCCAAAAGTAGTATTGACTCAAACTGATTATCAAGTAAAAGTAGAAGCATTTAAGAAATTACTCAGTATTAATCAGATCCTCAAGCAAGCACAAACGGAATGTGCATTATATCGATATATATTAAATATAAATGCACAAGATTTACAATGGAAAGATTTACCAGAAAATATTGAGCAATTATTTGGAGATTTTTATAAAAAGACTGCAGATGCATTATTACTTCAAGAAAAAAAGAATTTTAGCAGCACTAATTTTTCAGTAATTTTTGATTCACAGATTTTTGAAGAAATTATTAACAGGTATGAGCTTGCAGCAAATTATTATTCAAAAGTAGGAAATCAAAAAGATTTTATTGCAGCAAAACTAGCAGTTACAGATACAGTCGCTTTTCAGGCTTACAGTTCACTTATTCCAGTTTATAACTTTTCTGTTGATGGAGTTGCTTTAAGATCAGATGTCAATCAATTGGTGACAGTTGCTAATCAACAATCATTAGATACAATTTTAGCTACGTATCTTCCTGATACCCCTCTATATTTATCACGATACAATGAACAAAGAATTCCTATTAAAATGATACCAACACTATTTAAAGATTATACAGAGTTGGTTAACTCATCAATAACAGAACAAAATAAAACAGGTAATACTTCTGCTGCGTGGATGTTAAAAGTTGTAGACCTTTTTGCTGTTCCATTATATCGAGAACATCTACAGAAACAGGCACCACAAGATCCTCGCCTTGAAGAGTATATTGCAGATTATAAAAATCAATTGACTAAGGCTTTAACGACAGGAATAGCTATTAATGGAAAGCGTATTTTTGCAAAATTGAGTGTTAAAATGGCTCAGCTTGATCGAAGCTCTGTTTTAAGTAGTGCTGATAATGATGATTCTGATTGGGTTTTGATTATGAATAATATTCCAGTATCGCCATTACCTCGTTTTTCTAATGAGCCTAATACTGCTTATACGGTATATTCTAATCTTTATCCGCTTTATGCAAAAGGATCCGATCCGTTAAGTTATGAAAATAAAATTTTATTTCCTTTGAATGATCCAGCGCAGCAAGCAACAACTCAATCAGCAATGTTGAATACTTATTTTGCACAAGCTCTTTTGATATGGTCAAAAATAAAACAGTTACAAACAAGCGACCAATATAAGAAATTAGTAGCTCTTAAGCAAGATCAAAGATTTAAAGATTCATTTGGTAATTACAGTGATCTTTATCAAAAATTTCAAAGTTTATTTACAGATCTTTTTGGAGTGTATGGATCTTTATTAGACTTCATAACAGCTTATGGAGCAGACTCTTCTCGAGGACAAGTATATAAATTATATGCTCAAGGTTATTTACAGCAGATTCAAATTAATAGTTTATTCTTTGTTGGTGATCCTGCTACCAGCAGTTATAAAACAATGGCGCAACTTTCTTGTAATTACGCTAATCAAGTCGCGTATTATACAAGTTCCTTATCTGGAAATTATAATTTAACCAGTCCTGCAATATTAACAGCGATACAATCACTTGAGGCGGCAGGTGATCTGTGTGTAATGCAAAAAATAGAATCTGAAACAACTTTTTATCCTTCAAGTAATACTATCTATCCAAAGCCAGTTACTGGCTTTGATTCCTTATTCAACTTCAAGGGAGCATGGAAATTTTATTTAATTGCAGAGCAACAATTAGTTAATTTTTTACAATTAGATGCAAGTGCTGGGCAATCATTTCCTGATGTTCAAGCGAAATTAACAGTTATACGAGCTAAAATTTTAAAAGTGTTAACGCAGCTTGGTTCGTATTATTTAGCTCGATTTGGATATAATGCTTACCAACAATTATTATGTGATCTTACATCAGATGGACAAAAAGCTACTTATACAGAAAAAATCACTGGGGTTTTAGCAAAAGACGCGGCTAAAACATATGCACCAGAAAAAATATGGAAAGTTGAAAATGTAACACAAGTAGGTATTGATGCTAATCATCCATCATATCTGTATCCTGCTATTGGAAACTATCCTCAGGTAATAATTCAAAAAGATCAGTTTGGTAATACCATCAGTAATTCTTCTACAACAGGAGTTGTTTTTTCATTGTTGCCTCAAGATGCAACTTCAACCGTATTTCAAGGTGTAGCTTCAATGCAACAACCATCATTTCAAACTATTTTAAAAAGTGGGCAGATCGGAACGCAACAAGTAGGAATCGCCAATTTTATGGCAGGTGGAACAGCAAATTTACAATCTGATACATTAGGTAAAGCTTATACTATCATGAAGAATGATCTTTTAAATGCAATCTATTATTATGCGCAAATTATTGCGATTGCAAATGTGGTACTTCCTACTTCTATGGTACAATCATCTGATGTGTCGGTTTCTGATATTATTCCAACTCAATATATTGCTCAGATTCTTTCTAAAGCTCCAGCATTTGGGTCGACTGCTTCTGCTAGTCAAAAATTACCCGTTATTTCTGTTCAAGCATCAGAAAGCGGCGCAGTTTCAAGGTTTTATGAAATACAGAATTTCACCGCTACAAGTTTTAGTCAATGGCATCCTCTTAATTTTTCAAATGCACAACAAATTTATCCTCAGACATTACAGTATTGGGCAAGTCAGACAACATTTGGTCCAGATATTTCTAACCAGTGTTTAAAATGGATTGATGCGGCGCTTGGGGCTAAGACAGCGGTGTTGCAATCGCAGTGGTTCTCTATTGCATGTAGCTGGATTACTAATCTGCATTATTTAGCACGTAATTTTTATTGGCAGGTCTATCTACCAGGAGTCGATTATCAAACTGCCCAAACTGATATTAATAATATCATGAGTCAATTAAATGATAAGCAGTTTATTCAGCAAGAAGAGTATATTGGATAGTAAGTATTTAATCTTTATTTGCACTGATCATAAAAAAATTGGGCTTCAGCTACAGGGTCAGGATTATCTGTAATTGATTTTCCTATAATGATACTGTCAGGATTAAAAGCGCAGAGTTGTGTTAAATTTTCACGTCCCCGTTTTGTTGCAATAATAATAGGTAATGATGTGTTCCCTTTAACCATTTCCCATTGTTCAAAAAAGACTAAATCATCTTTGCTATCGGAAGGCTGATGTAAAAGGATTGCATCAGCTCCAAGGCTTTTTGCTTCTAGAGTTTCTTGGCCAGGAGTACCGGCATTAATAAAGTCTAAAATGATTTTTTTACCTAAATCATGCGCTTTTGAGCAGGCTCCATGGATAACTTCTCGGTTAGTCCCTGCAACAACAGAAATCCAATCGGTTCCAGCAAGAGAAAAAAGAGCAGCAGCATCACGGCCTTTGTTGACTATTTTTGAGTCAGTAAAAATGGTTTTGTCAGGAAATTCTTTACGAAATCGTTCTAAGATTGTAATTCCATGTTTGAAAAGTGGTAAGGTTCCTATCACTAAAACATCACAATAATGGACCACTTGCTGTGCCATTTCTATATTTTTTTCAAGAACGAGATCATCAAATGAAATCTGAAGCTTCATAAATATTCCTTTATTGACAAGGGTTTATTCAAGTTTAGAGAAAATAGTATACCATGATTTTAGCTTTGACCAGTAACCGCTTTTTTATACTTTGGTATTTGTTTTATTGGTAGGGGCAAGTGGGGCAAAAAATTCACAATTTTCTAAAAATTGCAAAGCCGACAAAGGTAAATTTGTTTCATTTTTTATGTACAGGGTGGGCAGTACATAGTGTTGACTTTCGGTTGTAATTGAAATGCCTGTAGGTACATAGAAACTTTTTGAATCAGCAACTATGGTAATTGTATTAAAAGGAATTTGACCATCTTGAGTTAATTTTGTTTTTTCAATCGACCAAAAATGAATTTTGGTTTCTTCATCATAGAGACGGCTTACAGAAAATAGTTCATAAGGTTTTTCGGCAGGAACCTTCCAATGACTTAAGGTGTTATGGAGCATGAAGACAGGTTGTGCTTGATCAGTTATGAGTAAATAAAACTGTGGATCTTGTGTTTTAAGGGGGAACGCAACTTGCCCATTGTTATCTGAAACAGTTTTATAGCCGTGATATGTACAAAAAACATCTTGATTTAATGAACTATTTTGTTTTGCAAAATGTTGATCATTTGCCATTGGGTAAGGTTCTATGAAAAATGTTATGATATGCGATGATTCAGAATAAAGATTAAAGAAAAAAAATAGTAATGGTAAAAACGCTTTTGAATTTTTATTCATAATAATCATCCCCCAATTATTTTTGAAATTCACTTAAAGACCTCGTTTCAATTGTCACTATAACAAGAAAGAGTGACTAAAATAAAGAATTTTTTAAATTTATTTTTTTTTGCAAATACATACTTTATAATCAAAGCATATAATTTTAATTATAAAAATAGTTTGCAAGGCGTATTCATTGTATCTATTTCAAAAAAGCGTGTAAAATAATGCGCATTATGTAGTGTAACAAAGGAAAAAGTTCATGAAAAAAAGTATCTTAAGTAGCTATTTTCAAGGAGTGCAAGATACAACGCAAGGACAAGATTATGCTAGAATTACAGCATATTTTGTTCCTGAATTTATTACAGCAGTTGTTCTCTATTCTGTTCCATTATTAATTGATGCGCATATGATAGCCTGTCTCAAATCTACACCGGCTTATGCAACACTGGGAGTAACCAACACGTTGCTGCATTTTATTGTAAAAGTAGCAGAAGCACTTTCTGTAGGTACTATTGTTTTGACGGGTCAATATAATGGTATGCAAGATTTTAAAAAAGCTGGATCAGTACTAATTAATGCCTTTTGGTCAACAGTCATTGTTGGATCAGTAATAGCAGGTGCTTTATTTTTTGGTGCGCATGGTATTTATTATTGGTATGGCGTTCCTGAACAGATGATTGAATTAGGTGTTCCTTTCTTGCAATTACGAGCAGTAGGAATTTTTTTTACCTTTGTTTACTTTGCGTTTATTGGATTTTTAAGAGGGGTTAAAAATACACAAATTCCAATGGTCACTTTTGTAGTAGGATCAGTAATATTTTTATTTTTTGATTATGTTCTTATTTTTGGCAAATGTGGCTTTCCTGAGTTGCAATTACAAGGCTCTGCCTGGGCTACAGTGATTCAGTATGGTTTTATGTGTGCAGCTTCAATATTGTATGTGCTCTTTAGTTCAGAGATGAAACGATATGCAATTAATCTTTTTTCTTGTTTTACTAGTCTAGAACAAGTAAAACAGTTATTTGCATTAAGCTGGCCCGTAGTTATTGACAAGGGAGCTTTAGCGGCTTCTTATCTTTGGTTAGGTAAGTGTTTGGCTCCAATGGGCACCTGTGTTATCGCAAGCTTTGCGGTTATTAAAGATTTAGAGCGTTTTGGCCTCTTGCCGGCAATTGCTTTTGCTCAAGTGATTACTTTTTTAGTGAGTAATGATTTAGGAAAACAAGATTGGAATGGTATTAAAGTAACGCTTAAAAAAATATTATTGCTTTCAAGTATCATGACTTTGTCAGTCTTATTTTTCTGTTCTTTATTTCCAACAGCTGTCATTAGAGTTTTTGATATTAAAGGGGAATTTACTGATTTTGCAGCTTATATTTTCCCTTTTATGAGTGCACTAGCATTTTTTGATGTAGTCCAGCTTATTTTAGCAGGAGCATTACGTGGTGCAGCTAATGTTAAAATGGTTATGTGGACACGCCTTATTGTTTGCGGAGGTGTTTTTATGCCTCTTTCTTATTGTTTTTCACAATTACCAATGACTAACCAAACTTTTAAATTTATGTTAATCTATGGTTCCCTTTATTTAGGCAACGCTATAATGGGGGCAATTTACATTAAACGATTTAGAAATCAAGAATGGATTAAGCAGGCTCTAAGGAACAGTGCATGAAAATTACAAAAGAAGAAGTTATAAAAATAGCTCAAATCTCAAGAATAGCTATAAAGCCAGAAGAAGTTGAATCATTAACTCAACAATTGCAAGATGTGCTTTCTTATGCACAAGTGGTTAAAGATGTTGCAAATCAGTTACTTGATCAGCCCTCTAATAGAAATATTAATTTTTTACGTGATGATGTGGTAACTAAAACAGACTCTGAGATAGTTTTAAGTAGGGCTCCAGAGCGGGAAGAAAATTATTTTGTAGTTCCAAAAATTCTAGACAACAAGTAAAGGCAATTCATGCATAACTTAGCATTTAAAACTATTAAAGAACTTAAAGCATTAGTACATTCTGGAGAAATTAGTTATCAAGAGTTACTCAAATTTTTTATTGAAAATGCAAAAAAACATGAAGACTTGGGTTCGTATTTAGAAATTTTTGATCAAGACTCAATAACAAAAAATTGTACTTTTTCGGGTACTTTGGCTGGAATTCCTGGTCTTATTAAAGATAATATTGCTCAAAAAGATCGTAAAATGACTTGCGCTTCAAAGATTTTAGAAACTTTTGTAACTAATTATGATGCAACTGCAATTGCACGTCTTAAAAAAGAGGGTGCGGCACTATTAGGCCGGGCTAATATGGATGAATTTGCAATGGGAAGTTCAGGAGAAACTTCAGCTTTTTTTAAAACCAAAAATCCTTGGAATAAAGCATGTGTGCCTGGCGGATCAAGTAGCGGGTCAGCGGCAGCAGTTGCAGCAGGAATTGTACCGTGGGCATTAGGGTCTGACACAGGAGGTTCTGTTCGTCAACCTGCAGCAATGTGTGGTATTGTTGGATTAAAACCAACCTATGGTCATGTTTCACGGTTTGGTTTAACCGCATATGGTTCTTCATTAGATCAAATCGGGGTGTTGACCAGATCTGTTTATGATAATGCGTTGGTATTTTCAGTTATTGCAGGAAAAGATTCTAAAGATGCGTCAAGCTTGGTAGTCGATGCGCAAGATTATACTAAAAATCTGACTGGAAAAATAAAACAGGGGCTTAAGATTGGAGTAGTACAAGAAGCGATTGAAGGTCAAGGGCTTGATCCTGAAATTAAAAAAGCAGTTGAGCAAGCAATTAAAGAATTTGAAAAGCTAGGCGCAACTATTGTTCCTATTTCAATGAGAACTTTAGAGTATGGAGCTGCTGCCTATTTTATCATTAGCCGTGCAGAAGCCGCTTCAAATTTAGCTCGTTTTGACGGTGTTCGTTATGGGATCCGCGATAAAGAAAGAGATCTTAATGAAATGTATAAAAATACTCGTCATGATGGATTTGGTGCTGAAGTAAAAGCAAGAATTTTAGTGGGGAACTATGTTCTTTCAGTTGGGCATGCAGGAGAATTTTATGATAATGCAAAACGAGTTCGGCGAGCTATCAGAAGAGAATTTAGTGATGCGTTTGAAAAAGTAGATTTATTAGTTATGCCTTCTCATTCTGTTCCTGCTTTTACTGTTGGAACGTACGACAATGATAAATTGGCTATGGATTTACAAGATTATTTTACTGCGCCTATGAATTTGGCTGGAGTTCCTTCTCTTTCAATTCCTGTTGGGTTTACACATGATAAAAAACCGATAGGAATGCAGATTATAGGAGCTCATCTTGCAGAAGAACTGATTTATCAGACTGCTTATTCGTATGAGCAAAATACTGTATGGCATACGATGCATCCTCAGTTTTAAAACTTAGTAGTCTTCGTCATGAAAAAAAAATTTATTATATTTTTCTCTATAGTCGGTTCTTTGCAAAGTCATCCTTCTGTTTTTGACGATATAAGTCCAGAAAATACACGTGACCTTGTGCGTAATATTTTTCTTGATTCATACCAGATTGGACAAGAATTGTGTAGCCAACGCACTCTCAAGATTATAAGTGGTTTTGTTCCATTTTTTTTGATTGGTCGTCATTATGACAAAAGAACACATGCTTGTTTTTATGATGCGGTACATCACGAAAACAAGCATCAACCTCCGCAGTGGTTACAGTATTTTGCTGAATATGAGATTATGGATATTCCTATTTGGGTATGTCGATTTTTTGCTTTTGGTCATCGTGACAGACAAGTCAGAAGAGCATTTCAGATTTTTACATTAGGGTATGGATGGGCTCATATTTCTAAACTGATTATTAAACAGACTGTTGCACATTGTAAACTAGATGTAGGGCTGCGACCTTTACACCCTGGATTTAGTAGGGAATGGAAACATTATCATGGAATTCCTTCGGGTCATGCTATTGTTATTGCATTTACTGCAACGTACCTTGGACTGTATAAGGGGTGGCATTATGGTGTTCCTTTTGGTTTATATACAGGATTTATTATGGGAATGCGAGTTGCTGGTAACCATCATTTTATATCACAAGTAGTAACTGGAACTGCTTTAGGTATTATTTGGGGGGCAAGTTCTTATGCCGTCTTTGAAAAGATAGCATTACCAGAGAATCTATCAGTCAACGTTGTAACCGATACGCATAATCAAATTGGATTTTCAGTAGGCTATAATTTTTAACTTTGCCAGCTTAAATTTATTGCAAAGAGTCATAAATATTGATTTGCTTAGATCTACTTTTTTATACTTAAATTAAGTTATGAGATTTTCATGAAAAGTTAGAGTTAAAGTTAGGGGGTTGCTATGATTAGGGTTAAACAGATTTTTCTGATTATATTTTTATCTGTACACGTTATTTTTCAAAATAATATTATTGCTGAATCAGCACAACAATGTCAAAAGCCTTTCAACTGTATAAAACCACAGAAAGTACAAGGGTTTTTTAGAAAATTAATCAATGATTCTGGTGAAATTATAAAAGAAGTTCCAACATTCAGAACTATGAAAATAGTTTCTGGTTTTGTTCCACTTTTTTTAATTGGAAAACGAGTTGATCCGTTAATTCATGAGCATTTTTATGATGCAAGGTTGCATAAAAATAAAAATAAACCTCCAAAAGCTCTAACTTTTTTGTTAGAAGATCCTGTAATGGCAATCCCATTTTCTATTTATGGTCTTTATTCATGGTGCAATACCGATACCGAAAAAAGAAGAGAAGCGCAATTATTTGTTACCGGTTTAGGCTTGACCTGGTTATCAAAAGTAATGTTAAAACAAGTTAAGTATGATGCTGGATTAAGACCATGGCACGAAAAACACAGTTCAGTTCGCCGTGCTCATGGAGGCAATCCTTCAGGGCATGCTTCAATGTCAACGTACTTAGCTACCTATGTTTGGTGTGTTAAGGGCCCGTGGTATGGAGTTCCTGCTGCCTTGTATGCGAGTTTAATAGCAAGTTTAAGTATCACAGATAACCATCATTATACTTCGCAAGTTGTAGCTGGAGCTGGTCTTGGTCTCATCATGGGTATGGCAACTTATACTGTTTTAAAAAAAGTAAGAATTTCTGAGAACTTTCAATTGGATTTAGCTACAGATTGCAAAGGGGCAATAGGGGTCCAGCTTGCTTATGATTTTTAATGCAATCTATCACTTTAAGTTTTTCCTTGAATAAGCTCAAAAGTATTGTTTAATGGACTTATTAGGCTTATTCTCTTGTGATTTTAATATTGGTTATGTTAGTCTTACTGAGTAATCGTTTTAAGAGTGTGTTTAGGGGGAGCCGATTAAATTCGGTAAAATAAAGGAGAGTGTCATGGAAGGGTATTGCGTAAAGTGCAAAGCAAGACGCGAAATTATCAATGCAAAAGATGTTCAAATGAAAGCTAAGGGTGGTAAAACTCGTCCTGCTTTAAAAGGTGAATGTAAAACTTGCGGAACAGTAATTTTTAGAATTTTACCTTCAGCAAAATAAATATTCCAAACAATAAAAAAAGAGGTACTTTTTTAAGATGCCTCTTTTTTATTAAGATTTTCTGATTTATTATCTACTCAATCATTTATAACAATTATGGGAAAAAGTACATTACATTATTTGAACTTTTTTATTCTGTCCGTCTAATTTTATTTTCAGAAGAGTCTTCTTGCCTAGTTAGCGATCCTGAAGTTTCTTTAGTTTCTTGTTTAATCTTTCTAATTCTGTTTTCGTGATAGCTTTTTAACTTCCAAACTGTATAACTAGAAACGGCAATAAGGAAGCTATGAGGTTTATTTTATGGTTTAAGTATCAGCTTAGATTATTTTGAAAAGATTCCAAACATCCTCTGTAGCCTTAAAATCAACTTTTGCATGACAAAACTGTCTTTTTACAGTATTATTATAAACTCTCTTTTACCCTTTAATGCACTGAGTTTGTATGAGCTATTGGCAAGAAAAAATTAAAATAGGTAACCTTATTGTTCCAAGGTTTATGGGCGGGCCTCTTGATGGCATCACCGATTCACCGTTTCGTAAACTAGTTCGTCACTATTCAAAAGATGAGCTTTTATATGGCGAAATGCGACATGTCAGTTGTGTCGCCAATGATAAAGGTGCCAAAAGAGCGCTTGATTTTGAGCAAATCGAACGTCCTTTTAATTATCAAGTTTCTGCCAATAAAATAGAATTTATAGAGCAAGCCTGCCAAAAGATTATGGCTGCACAAGTTGACTGCCTTGATTTAAATATTGGGTGCCCTGCTAAAAATGTCATTAAATCAGGGTGCGGTTCAGCGTTGATGGCTGATTTGCCCCGATTGGCTACATTACTTAAAGAATTCAGAAAACATCTTTTGATTCCATTTACTGTTAAAATTAGAGCTGGTTTTAAAGAAAAAAATGCATTAGATGTAGCAAGACTTATCCAAGATTGTGGTGCTGATGCAATTGCGATTCATCCAAGACTACAAACTCAAAAATTTAATGGAGTACCTGATTATCAGTTAGCTGCTGAGGTTAAAAAAATTATTACTATTCCAGTCCTTTTGTCCGGTGGAATTGTCAATTGGGCGACCGCAAAACGGGCATATGAAACCACGGGCGTTGATGGATTTTTAATTGGACGCGGTATGTGGTCAAAACCATGGAAGCTTTTAGAACTACAAGAACATGCCTCTGGAAGAGTTTTTAAAGTAACAGAAGAAGAAATTCTTGCATGTTCCCTTGCACATCTTGATAATATGCTTGCGTATTATGGGCCTCACGGATTATATGCATTCAGGAAACATTTGCCTTTTTATTTAAAAGGTAAATTGAGTGCATCAGCATTACGCGCAGTGCTTGTTACGTCATCTTCAGTTGATCAGGTAAAAGAAGGTTTAAGGAGTTTTTTTAGTAGTGAAGTTAGTGAGTAAATTAACCGAGAAAAATGTTTTATTTTCAAGTTTTGTCACGATTGCTCTTATGTTTTTTATGGGCCATCGCGTTTTTGTAAAAAATCCAGGAACATTAGAATTGGTCGCTTCTTATTGCGTTTACCCATTTTTAATGATACAAAAAAACTTTATTCAGCCGGTTCAATATTTTCTGACACACAAAAAAACAGTTACGCAACTGAATGCAATCATTAAAGATCTGACGCTTGAAAAAGAATCATTAAAGGCGCAATTGATTGAGCAAGAAGCGCTTTTCCAATTTAATAATAGTATTGAAGAAATTAAAAATTTTAAAGCACGGTACGACACAAAACATGCATTGTTAGGTCATATTATTATGCGCCGTTTTACTGCGCAAGAGCAATCATTTTTTATTGATATCGGTTCATCTCAAGGGGTTGTGGCTGATATGGCAGTAGTATATAAAAATCATATTTTAGGCAAAGTGGAACAAGTGTATCCGTATTACAGCAAAGTATTAAGTATCACAGACAGACGTTGTAAAATTTCTGCATATTGTGCAAAAAGCAAAACACAAGGAATTTTGCAAGGGTCTAATACTTTAGAATCTTTTGAGCTTACGCATGTCGATCGACTTAAGAAATTGATTGAACAAGAAGAAATTTTTTCAAGTGGAGAGGGTACTGTGTTTCCCAAAGGATTTTTATTAGGCGCCATTGATTCATTTGAGCCAGAAGGTGTGCACTATCGTATTACGGTCAAACCAGCCCTTGATTTTTCTACGATTGAATATTGTTATGTCATGCAAAAGGGGGCGCAGCAAATCAGCACGCCAGTTTTGTCTGTTGATGTTGTAAATGGCTCATTAGTTACAGGAGCAGTATAATTGGATTAATGAATATGCTCCAAAAGAGAAGATTACAATTCCTGCTATTTGATTGATATATCGCAGGGCTTGTGCAGATACCTTCTCTCTGAATACAGCAACTGAAGAACATAGGAATGTCCACCATACCAAAGACCCTATCAATACTCCTGCTACAAAAATCAAAGATTGGATGTAATCAGAAAAATCAATTTTCATCAGAGTAAAAACAGCCGTAAAATCTATGATGGTTGCAGGATTAGTAAGTGTTAAAAAAAACATTGTAATGTAAGCACTCAATAAACGAGTATTAGTTGAATCAACTTTTTTTAAAGAAGGAATAGAAAAAAATTTCTTAATTCCCAAATAACACAAAAATATCCCACCACATAGCATCAAAATACTTCTATATGCTAAAAGTGTGGATTGAATTGTTTTGAGGCCAAGTGCTACCAAAATGCCATAACACATATCAGCTGTTGCTGCTCCTAATCCTGACACAAGGCCTAGCATAAATCCACCTGCAATCGTTTGTTCAATGCAGAGCAGTCCTATAGCTCCAACCGGCGCTGCTATAGAAAATCCAACTATCATACCGCGTGCAAGAAAAGATTTTTTTGCTCCAATCATAACTCCACGCATAAAAAAAGACATATAGGCTCCTTTTATATAAAATAGTTTTTACGATACAAGCTTTGCCTGATACCGTTGTTCAACTTTCTGACAGACCTGATTTGTCAAAGAACTGATCAGTGATGTTGACTCAATTCCTAAAAGTGAATTAAGAACGCCGATTTTTTTTTCAGGATCAATCCATTCAATACTTCCTTCAATAGGAGCCATTGTTTTTAATTTTTCAACAGCATGAGAATATGAACCAGTCATATCAATCATATGTAACGCAAGAGCTTGATTTCCGGTGAAAATTTTACCTTCTGCCCATTGATTAATCTGTTGCAATGAAATTTTACGTGCTTTTGCAACATCACTAGCAAATTGACGATACGAGTCATTTGCAAGATCTTGGAGCATTGCAAGTTGTTCTGGCGTTGTTGGACTAAATTGATTGGTTGCATCTTTATAAGCTCCCGCTGCAATAACATGTGCCTTGATATGCCATTGATCCATTAAATCTTTAAAGTTAAAGAGTGTCGTAAAGGTTGTGCCAACTCCACCAATTAAGGTTGATCGAGCAGCAATAATATAATCGGTTGAGCATGCAATATAATAACCACCAGAAGCACAAATTGTTTCGGTCAAGGTAATGATTGGTTTGGGATACTTTTTTTTAAGTTCTTGAATCTCGCTAAAAATTGCTTCGCAGCTTCCTGTTACTCCGCCTGGGCAATCAATTTTTAAAAGAATAGCTTTAATTTCTGGGTCTTTAAAAAACTTTTTTAGATTTTTATTGTACTCAGTTGAGTCAGTGATAACAGAATTAAAAGTAATCCGTCCAACTTTTGTTTTTAAGGTTGATGAATCAAGATAATTTTGTTTAAAATTTTTTAAAATTCCAGGAGCAATATGTAATAAAATAAGCCCAAATATAGCTAATTTTGCATATTGAATAATTGTTTTCACAGATTTGCCTTTCAAG
>Ga0169931_10000574_pt1 | contig 60977 bp, 56 predicted proteins | sample Kivu_15m_20L_FD_129675 | JGI IMG/M metagenome (GOLD analysis project Ga0169931, IMG submission 129675) | Freshwater microbial communities from Lake Kivu, Western Province, Rwanda to study Microbial Dark Matter (Phase II) - Kivu_15m_20L... | ecosystem: Environmental > Aquatic > Freshwater > Lake...
CAGAAGCCAGAATACAGAAGCCAGAATCCAGAATTCAGGAGCCAGAAGCCAGAATCCAGGAGCCAGAATCCAGAATCCAGGAGCCAGAATCCAGGAGCACGTCCCTCCTGACTCCTGACTTCCTGCCACGGCAGAATTTCTGCGTTACGTGGGGCTCTCTAATAAGCTGTTGAGCATCTAAATTGCATGTTGGATTCTGCAAGGCCCTTGCAGCAAGGCTTTTAGAGCGATTGTACTAGTGCAGTTTGAATGCCTAACAGCTTATCTTTTGGCCGAAGTTTTGTTAACATTGCAAGCCACTGTAACGGCGGGTAACAATAGGTCAACTGCCTTCCCAGGCCTGTTTGGGTGTGATAGTTTGAATATATCGAAAACAACTGAATAACCCGCAAGCCTAATTTGGTTTTATACCCTTAGTGAGCTTGCAATTCAACTTATAACCCACCCCAAACTGCTTTTGACAATCCTCCTAGAGGCGGTCGTTATTGACCTTTACTACCCTAAATGCCGGTCAGGCAACGGATTGTCAAAAGTAACTGTAGTTTAGAGAATATTTCAATTCTGTTGAACTTATCGTTCATTCATGAGGTGTTTAACTCGGTTAAGCCACTTCTTCCAGCCACGGCAATCCTGAGTTTGTCTGGCCCATGCCTAAAAATAATCTTAACGGAGAGTGGCCACGACGGTCACTCTTCAGTTGTTTAAAGGGTGCGTTTATAAGGGTGCGTTTAAAGGGTGGTTATGCGATCGCCTCTCCCAGCTCAAATCCACCAGCTTTAGGATGAGCTATACTGGCAAACTACTCGGCTAAAAATTCTTCTATCTAGCCATTTCTGTCTCGCTATTCCTATCTCGCTCTTCAGGATTAGGGTATGGGTACAGGTCATCAGGCCCTATGGCTGACTTTGATTATCGGTAATAGCCGTTGGCACTGGGGTGCCTTTGAGGGCGATCGCTGGCTGGGCAGTTGGCACACCGCTCCCCTGTCCGAGGATCAGGTGCAGATGCTCCAGCAGCAGCGCTTCACCCCGAGTGCCTGGCAGCAGTTGGATCGCCTGGTCAGCCTGCCGCCGGGTCTGATGGATCCACCTGCCGCCGGGCAGACTCCTCCCGAACTTTGGTTGGCCTCAGTGGTGAAGGCTCCCCTGTCCTGGCTGGCGGACTATCCTGCCCTGCACCCGATCGAAACCGCCGATGTCCCCCTGGGAAATGCCTATTCCACCCTGGGCGTAGACCGCGCCTTGGCCCTGGTGGGGGCCGGGGAAACCTGGGGTTGGCCGGTGCTGGTGATCGACTGCGGTACCGCCCTCACCTTCACAGCGGGGGTAGATCAGCGCCTGGTGGGGGGCGCGATTTTGCCGGGGCTGCGATCGCAGTTTCGCGCTCTCCACGACCACACCGACCAGCTCCCGTCCCTCGATCTAGACCTGGCCCACTGGCCCCAGCGCTGGGCGACCGATACGGCGGGGGCGATCGCCAGCGGCATTTTGTACACCCAGCTGGCGGGCATTCGCGATTTCATTCAGGCCTGGGCCGCCGATTGGCCGGGGGGAGCGGTGGTACTCACCGGGGGTGACAGTGCGACGATCCATCACTACCTCACCCAGCAGCCCCCAGCCCTGGCTCAGCGAATGAGTCTTGATCCAGACCTCGGCTTTTGGGGGCTGAGGGTCTGCCGCCAGCGGGCGTATGGGGCGCATGGGGCGAATCTATAGACCGCTGATGCGGTTTCGGTAGGCGCTGGCGTCGGTACCGGCCCTGGGCCCGGTATTGGTGTAGGTGCCAGCGCTGTTCATGGCTTGCAGGTTACTCACCCGGTTGCCGGGGTTGGGGTGGGTGCTCAGAAACTCAGCAGTGGCTCCCCCCTCCAGCTTTTGCATAAAGGTAATAAAGCCGTTGGTGTCGTAGCCCGCCCGGCCCAGGTTTTGGAACCCCCGCCGATCGGCGTCGTACTCGGCCTCGCGACTGTTGGGCAATTGCAGGGCCAGCTGCACCCCCAGGTTGACCAGGTCATCTTGCCGCACCTCCAGGGCACCGGTAATACCGCTGGTCAGAGCGTCCTGGCGCATTTGATTGATGGCGTGGCGGCCGGTAATGTGACCAATTTCGTGGGCCATCACCCCGGCTAGCTCCGACTCATTGGCCGCCGCCTTAATCAACCCGGTTTGAATGTAAACAAACCCCCCAGCGGTGGCAAAGGCATTGATGCTATCGTCGTCTACCACCTGAAAGGTGTAGGGCAGATTGGGGCGATCGCTGGTGGCCGCTAGGCGCTGACCAATGTCGTTAATGTAAGCATTAATGCCCGAGTTGCGATTGTAAACCCGCACCCCCTGGGCCTTGAGCTGGCGGTCAATCTGGATGCCCAGGTTGACCTCGTCCTGGTCAGACAGGTTGCCCAACTGTACGTAGCGAATGCCCTGGAAAATCAGGTCAAAAATGCTGGCCTGGGACGCGGCGGGCGTGGCCAAGCCAATGCTCACGGACATCAGGGTGGCCAACAGGCCATACAGTCCCCGGCGGAGGAAAGAATGCCTAGCTAAATAGGTGAGAGGAGAAAACATCAGCGCGCCCCAACGTATGGCTGTGGGTATGGCGATGGGTCATACCTGTTAGAATCTTGTCCGGCTTTGGCCTTGGCCACCACACCCAGTGGTCAGTAATAAATTTGGCCCTTGATCTACCTTGGGCTAAAAGACGTCCGGGCTGGCCGCATCCTTGACGGTAGCCGGAGGGCCATGCGCCAAAGACACCGGCCTATGGTTCAATGGTATCGATTATCCTTCTGCCTTAACAACCTTCACTCCCTCCCTAGCCGAGGGCACCTCAGCTATGACCCTACTGGACTCTAAAGGCCGCCTGTTTGGCAAAGTCAGCATTCTCGACCTGGCGGCGGGCCTGATTATTCTGATGGTGCTGTTTGGCATTTTTCTCTATCCGGGTACCTCAGGGTCGGTGGCCCAGGTGGGGGCAGTGACCAAGCCCGTGGAGGTGGATGTGATGGTGCGGGGGCTGACCTCCTCGGATCCAGAGCGGCTGCTAGAGACCCTCAAGACCTCTGAAACCACCGACATTATTATTCGTAATCAGCCCTACGGCCAGGTCAACATCAAAGCCGTCCGCACCCTACCCCGCAGTGTTGCGGTGCCCCAGCCCGATGGTGGCGTGAAGGCCCTGCCCGACCCTCGGCCCGAGCTGGACTACACCATTGATATGCTGATTACCCTGGTGGGCGACGCCCAGATTACTGACACCGGGCCGGTCTTTGGCAACAGTAAAGTCAAGGTGGGCACCCAGATCGAGCTGGATGGCGACCTCTACAATTTCAACACCAGCACCGTAGACGTCAGGGTTTTAGAGAATTAGCATGGCCACCACTTCCATTGCCCCTGCTCGTATTGACTGGTCTGCCCTCGCCGACCTGGCCCTGGCGGGTGACCTGCTCAGCCGAGCCCAGGCCCACGCTGTGCTCAGCGCTCCCGATACCGAACTGCTGGATCAGCTGGCCGCCGCCTATCGGGTGCGACGGCACCACTGGGGCAATCGGGTGCGGCTGCACTTTTTGCTCAATGCCCAGAGTGGTCTGTGCCCCGAAGACTGCCACTACTGCTCACAGTCGAAGATCTCCACGGCGGAGATTGAGAAATATCCCTTCATGGCCCAGGAGAAAATCTTGGCCGCCGCCGAGCGCGCCCATACCCTCAAGGCCGGTACGTTTTGCATGGTGATTTCGGGGCGATCGCCCTCTGACCGCGTCTTTGGCGACGTGCTGGAGGCGGTGCGCCAGGTGAAGGCCCGCTACCCGATGAAAATTTGCGCCTGCCTGGGGCTGCTCGACGAGGCCCAAACCCAGCAGTTGGCGGCGGCGGGGGTAGACCGTGTCAACCACAACCTCAATACCAGTGAAGACCGCTACGGCGACATCTGCTCTACCCACACCTTTAGCGATCGCCTAGCCACGATCGAGGCCGTACAGTCGGCGGGCATGACCACCTGCTCCGGGGGCATTTTTGGCCTGGGCGAAACCCACGATGACATCATTGATATGGCCCTGTCCCTGCGCCAGCTGGGGGTGACCAGCGTGCCGCTGAACTTCCTCATTCCCATTCCCGGTACCCCCTTTGCGGGGCGTCAGGAGCTGAACCCTCGCCAGTGCCTGCGGATTTTATGCCTGTACCGGCTGCTGTTGCCCGCCCAGGAGATTCGCATTGCGGGGGGGCGTGAGGTGCAGCTGCGACAGCTACAGCCCTTGGGGCTCTATGCCGCTAACTCTATTTTTGTCGGTGATTACCTTACCACTCCAGGCCAAGCTGCCCAGACCGACTACGCCATGATTCGCGATGCTGGCTTTGTGCTCGAGGGGCCGGAGGGCGGTGAAATCGAGCTGCCGACGGCAGAGGGTGAAGGTTAGCCCTGGGTGCAGCGACCGGATTTTCGCTAGGATGTCCTAGGTCGGCTGCGATCGCATCACCAGACTGACTAGACCGTCCACCAGGCGCTGGGGCTCCATGGGCATGATGTGCTCCCCATGCATGATGCTCTGGGTCATGATAAAGAATATCGTTGTCCCCAGTACCACCCGCGCCGTCGCCTCGGGATCAGTCAAATCCAGCTCTGGGCAAGTTGTCAGGTAATCGGTGAGCTGGTCTATCGCTGGTTTGGTCAAGTATTCTACAAACGCCTGGCCGAGCTGAGGAAACCGGCCCGACTCGCCTGCCACGAGGCGCACAAAATTTTGATAATCCAGATCCTTTAACTCACTCTCAATGGCGTTACCCACCAATCGTCGTAGTACTGCTTCGGGGTGGCCCTCCAGACCAGCGTCGCCCATCACCTGCTGACAGCGAGTCTCGGCGACGTACTGAATTAAGGCCCGAAACAGCCCCTCTTTATCTTTGAAGTAGTTGTACACCGTAGGTTTAGACACCCCAGCGGTAGCGGCTACCTTGTCCATACTGGTGCCAGCGTAGCCATTTTGCAGAAACTCTTGCATGGCTCCCTGCAAAATTTGTACTGCTTTGTCATTTAGCACCTGCGGACCTTGAACCACGCGTTGACTCCTCCTAGTTAGGCTAATCAATGTATAACACCTGCCTGTTAAGCAAAACCTATGGTAGGGCGCTACCGGGGCTGTCAACGCAAGACTGCGTTAAGGCCGCATTCCGGCCCCTATTTTCCCAAAGCCCCTGCAACAGTCTTCGGCTTGCTTCCTAATCTTAGGGGCATATTGACGAAATTTACCAAACCGTTTAGTTTAGTTATGATCGCTTCACGGTAAAAAATCCTATAGAGTCAGTGGATCTAAAACTAAAAGCATTAGTGCTCCGGTTCTATCAAGCCTTTGACGATCGCCATATTGAGCAGGCGTTAGCCCAGCTAGCCCCTGGGTTTGTGGCCCACCTGGCTGGCGTCCCCGCAGCCCTCGATGCCGAAGGGTTTAAGCAGTTTGGCCTGAAATTTTACACGGCGTTTAGTCAGGGCCAGCATCGGTTTGACGAGGTGATCGTGGCCGGTGACCGGGTGGTGACCGCTGGAACCTTCACCGCAAAGCACCTGGGCACTTTCCAAGGGCTACCCCCCACGGGGAACTTCATTCGTCTATCGATCATGCATATCGACCGGGTCGAGAACGGTCAAATCGCTGAACACTGGGGCCAGGGCGATGCCCTAGGGCTCATGCAGCAGCTCGGCATCGTTTTTTCCCCAGGACTAACCCTGCTGCCTCATATGGTGCGAGGGGCTTTAGCCAGGGTGTTGAGGCGGTGAGTCCAAGGACCCAGATTTTTTAGGTCGTTCTGTCAGGATTTGCCGTTGGCATCGCTGTAGTTAGTGCTGGAGAGTCGGAAGTTCTTCCAAAATCCGGGGCTTGAAGAAGCCTGAAACCCTTCTACCATAGGCACTTGAGCAGTTTTCGTCTTTGTTGGCAGTCCGAAGCCTGAAACCCTTATGAAATCTCACTTTCTCGGAGAACTTCCCACTGTCCAGGTTAGTGATTAACCCTTCTAAAGAGCCTCGCCTGAGGCATGGGCACAGCCCTACGGTGTCCCTCCGCCCGGCATCTGACTGGTTTACAGATTCATGGTTAAGTCCCCGCTGTTGAGAACCCTAGGCCTTATACACCCCTCCCCTAAGCTGAAACTGAAGTGGCATCGATTGATTCTGGCGACGCTGGCCACCATCATTGTGGCCGACACGGCTCCCCATCCTCAACTGGCACCAGGGCTGCTGCAAACCGCCACCATTTGGACGCAAACTCACCTGATCAGTGAGCATTAGCGATGGGGCGATCGCCCCCAGCCGCTAAGATTCCGTAACCCCCACCCCGCCCGTGCAATTTGGTGATTAAGCTAGGGGTGCTTCCCTCTCTGCCCCGCGCCATTGCCCATGCCCCGCTCCTCCCAGCCCCGCCCGTCTGAAAAAGAGACCTCGGCCCTCGCCACGGGCCACCGAGTCACGGGCCACCGAGTCACGGGCTACCAAGTCACGGGCTGGGTACAGCGGCAAATCAAGCGAGACTGGGTCAAGCTCTCCCTGGCGGGGCTGTGGTTAAGTTTTGTGGCGGTGCATGTGGCCACCGACTCGGTGCCGACCCAGTTTCTAGAGCGGCAGCTGCAAACCCTTTTTTTTGAGATGCGTGGCCCGGTGCCCGCCCCCGACGACATTGTCATTCTCGCCATGGATGAGGAATCCTTTGGTCAGGCCGAGTACTATCGCACTGATCCTGAGCTGTACAGCTACCTGGCGCCCCTGGCCGGTAGCCCGTGGCAGCGCCAAGCCTATGCGATCGCCATCGATCGCCTGCTGGCGGCCGGGGCCAAGGCCGTGGCCGTGGATATTTTGATGTTTTCGGAAAGCAGCTACGGCCCCGCCGATGACCAGGCCCTGGCCGATGTCCTGGCTCGCTACGGCGATCGCGTGGTGTTGGCCACCTCCGTAGACGACGCCCAGCTGCGCCAGGGATCCTTGATTCGCCCCACCCAGCCATTGCCTCAGCTGCGCAATACCCCCGTTCATACCGGCAACATCAACTTCCCCATTGAGCCCGATGGGCGCATTTACCGCCATGGCCGTGCCTACCTCAATGCTCTCGGGGCCAGCCTGGGCGCAATCGATGAGGTCAGCACCCTGGAGAGCGATGCCGACACCACCGCCGCCTTTGCCGAAGCTACCCTCCAGGCGGCTGGGGTTGACCATCTCCCCTACCGGGGCGACTTCATCAACTTCTACGGCCCCACCCGTAGCTTTAGCCAGGTGCCCTTTTGGTATGTGCTCGATCCCGATCCCTGGGCCAACCACCTCGACAATGGGAGATACTTTAAAGACAAGATTGTCCTGATTGGGGGCACCGCTAAATTTCTACAAGACTTTCATCAGGCGCCCTTTTCAGAAACCCTGCTCCACCCCGAGACCATGGCCGGGGTAGAAATTTTAGCGACGGACATAGCCAACCTCCGCAGCGGTCAAACCCTGCGCCAAGGTCTACCCAGCCCCTGGCTGCGGGGCGTGCTGGTGCTGGCGGTGGGGGTGGGATTTGTGGTGCTGCTGCGGCGGTTTAACCGCCCGATCGCTCGTCTGGGCTGGACAGTGGCCACCCTAGGCAGCTGGTTTTGGCTCAGCTACGGGGCCTTTGCCGGAGCCGGGCTGCTCCTGCCCACGGCCACCCCCCTGGTGGGGCTGATGGTGCTGGGCAGCACCTATATCGTGGCCGACATTGTGACCGAGCAACTCCGCAAGCAGCGCCTGCGCCAAACCCTGGAGCAGTACGTCACCTCGCCGATTGTGCAAGAGATCATCAGCCAGCAAGACGATCTGCTCGACCTGCTCAAACTGCGGGAGGAAGAGGTCATTGGTCTCCTGTTGGCCAACCGCTATCGGATTGTGCGGCTCCTGGGCTCCGGGGGGTTTGGGGAAACCTACGTGGCCGAAGATACCCAACGACCCATGTCCCCCGTGTGCGTCGTAAAACAACTGCGCATTATTAGCGATGACCCCAGGGCTCATCGCCTGGGGCGACGTTTTTTTGGAGGAGAGGCCCAAACCCTTGAAAAATTGGGTCACCATCCGCAGATTCCGCGCTTGCTAGCCTACTTTGAGGCCCAGAACTCCTTCTACCTGGTCGAAGAAATGATCGAAGGGCGCTTACTCAAGGAGGAGCTCGTTGACCGTCGCCCCATGTCCCAGGCCTACGTGCTGGATCTGCTGCTGGGCCTGCTGCCGGTGATTGCCTTTGTCCATGACCAGGGGGTAATTCACCGCGACATTAAACCCTCCAACATTATTCGACGCCAGGTCGACGGACAGCTAGTGTTGATTGACTTTGGGGCGGTTAAGCTGATTTCTACCCATCTGGGCCATGGGGGGGGCGCCCTGACCTCCACCTCCACCGTTGGGGTGGGTACCCAGGGCTACATGCCCAGCGAACAGTCGGCAGGGCTACCTAAGTTTGGCAGCGACCTCTATGCCTTAGGGATTACGGCCATTGAGGCGCTGACTGGGATTCCATCCTACGCCCTACGCCGCGATGTGAATGGCGAATTAATCTGGCGTCACGAGGCTCCTGGCCTCGACCCGGCCTTTGGGAATATTTTGACTCGGCTCGTGTTCTACGACTTTACCGATCGCTACCAGCGGGCTGAAGAGGTTCTGGCCGATCTCAGCGGTATCGATTCGGTGGTGCGATCGCAGTCCCACCCCGAAGGTACCACGACCCCTGGCGTAGAACATTCCAGCCCTAAGCCCTACGACGTTTACGTCGATAGTGTAGCCACCAACGACATTGACGATCCCGATGCCGCCACCGACGCGACCCAAATGCTGCTAGGAAACTGGTTTGACCCCACCGAGCAAGACCCCGACAGCAACACTACAACCGATGCCTGAGCGTTCATGACCGCCGTATTGTCCTATGGGCGATGGCGCGATGAGGCGCACCCGATTACTCTGCGGTGTAAACGCAGCCCCTTTGCTTCAGGCGACAGGTTTCAGGTGTTAGGCATGGTGGGCCGATTAACGCCCGGCTGCCCTAGGCTCATGCCTGGGGTATCGTAATATCGACGGCGTTAACAGTGGTATTGGGATCTAGGGTATCCAGGCTAGGCTGAATCTCCGTGGGGCTACCCACCACCAAAATGACAAGTTGCTCAGGCCTGAGGCGATCTTGGGCCGCGGCTAGCACCTCAGCAGCGGTGGTTTGACGCACCTGGTCTTGAAACTGAAACACAAAGTCTTGGGGATAGGCATAGTATTCGTAGCGAATCAGGCGGGCCAGGATTTGGTCAGCGCTCTGAAAGTTGAAGACAAAACTGTTGAGCACCGAATCCTGGGCTTGGGCTAGCTCTGTCGCGGTAATGGCCTGGGTGCGCATGCGGTTAATTTCGGCCAGGGTAGAGCGAATAAACGGCACCGTGGCTTCAGAACGGGTTTGACCACCGCCTATAAACAACCCTGGATAGTCGTAGCGAGGGGCCCAAAAGGCATAGACCGAGTAAGCCAGCCCCTGACGCGATCGCACATCATTAAACAGACGCCCGCCAAAGCCGTTGAGCACTTCGTTCATCACCGACAGAGCGGCGTGGTCGGGGTAGTCGATCAGGCCGCCCAGGTGGCCCAGCTGAATGTAGCTTTGGGTCAGCTGAGGCTGCGACACCATAAACACCCCGGTCTTGGCTTGCTGCACCTCCGGCAGCGCGGTATCCAGCCCCACTCCAGAGGGGCTCCAGTCACCAAAGTACTCGGCGATCCATTGCTTCATCTGGGCGCTATCAAAATCGCCCACCACCCCTAAAATCGTCCGCTCGGGTCGAATCGAGGCCTGGTAAAACCTCTGGATATCGTCGCGGCTGATCGCCGCCAGGGTAGCGTACTCAGGGATGCGGGCGTAGGGGCTATCGGCCCCGTACACCAGTTTGCGAAACTCGCGGCTGGTAATGCTGTCGGGGTCGTCGTTGCGGCGGACAATGCTACCCTTGGTCTGCTGCTTCAGCAGGTCCACTTGGTCATCGGCAAAGGCCGGTCGCTGCACCACGTCGGCAAACAGCGCAAACACTGCGGCAGCATCCTCGGTGAGGGAGCTAAAGCTAGCGCTGCCGTCGCTGGTGTCAATGCTGGTCTCAATGGCGGCCGCCCGCTGCTCGAGCTGTTGGTTGAGGGCATCGGCATCCAGGCGAGTGGTGCCCCCCAGGCGCATGGCTTCGCCGGTTATACTAGCTAGCCCCACCTTGTCCGCAGGCTCAAAGCGCGACCCGGTGCGAAAGGTGGCGGTTCCACTCACCAAGGGCAGTTCATGGTCTTCGAGGAGATACACCACTAGACCATTCGGCAGTTCGTAGCGCTCATAGGCTGGAAGCTCAATGTCCGGCAGGGTCGAAAACTCCAGCTCATCGTAGTGAAGAGGTGTCAGGGCGCTGGCGGCGGGCTGCCAGGCTAACAGCAGCACCCCCAAAAGCCCCACTAGGGCCAAGAGCGGCATCATGCCCCGTCTTAGGGTGCGACGGGTACCCATAAACCAATTGCTAGCGTTCATCACTGTGGATTCTAATACCGTAGGGCTTGAAGATAACTGACCGGAAGGAGGCTGTTCTGGCAACGCACTGGGTTCTATGCACTGGGCTTGCTTAGCCCCAACACTAACTATTCGACGGCTGGGGCCTGCACCAGCTTGCCCACGGTGCGGTTCTCGGGTATAAACAGCTCCTGGGCCACCCGCTGAATATCGGCCGCCGTCACCGCGTCAATCGCATTCAGGTCGTTGAAGACGTTACGCCAGTCGCCGGTTTTGGCCTGGTACTCTGCCAGCAGTGCTGCCATGCCATCATTGGAGTTCAGACTGCGCACTAGCCCGGCCCGGGCCTGGTTTTTGACTCGCTCGAGTTCCTCGGGGCTAACGGGTTCCTGCTGGAGCCGTTCCAGCTCCTGGGCAAACAATACGCCAATCTCATCGGGGCTATGGCCGGGGGCCGTCAACCCGTAGAGCAAAAAGATATTGTCGTAGCGATCGCCCGGAAACCCGTTCAAACTGCCGATATCCAGGGCAACCCGAGCATCGTTAACCACGGTTTCATAAATTCTGGAGGTTCTTCCTCCCACCAACAGGCTCTCAATCATGCCGTAGATGACATGGTCGGGGTCGCCCAGGGTGGGACGGTGGTACCCCTCCAGGTACCAGGGCTCAGAGGCCAGGGACAGGGTAAACTCGCGCGGAGCCATCTGCACCGGCTCATTAATGGTGGGCTGAGGTGGCACCGCCCGAGGGGCATAGCGGCCAAAATAAATCTCCGCTAGACGCTGCACCTCGGCTGGGTCAACGTCGCCCACCACCACAGCGGTTAGATTGCCAGGGCCGTAGTAGGTGTCGTAAAAGGTTTGGACATCGGCGCGGGTGGCAAGGAACAGGTCATCCTGATAACCGATTACCGGGCGGCGGTAGGGGTGGCTGACAAAGGCCTCCTCCAAGAACCGCTCGATCATGGTGCCAATGGGCGAATTGTCGACCCGCATGCGGCGTTCTTCGAGAATCACATCTTTCTCTTCGTAAAACTCGCGAAACACCGGGTCTAAAAACCGTTCCGACTCCAGTGACATCCAGAGCTCCAGCTTGTTGGCCGGCAGGCTATAGAAGTAGCGCGTGGCATCGGCTGCGGTGGTGGCGTTGAGGCCTACTCCCCCGGCCTGTTCCACAATCTGGCCGTACTTGTTTTGCTCTACAAAACTAGCGGCCTCCTTTTCTAGCGCTTTTAGTTGCGCCTGAAGGTCAGCCGCTTGAGCGGTATCGCCCGCTGCCTGAGCTACCAAAAAGTCGTCAAATACGGCATCGAGCTCGGTCAAGATCGCCTGCTCGGCGGCAAAGTCTGTGGTGCCAATCCGGCTGGTGCCTTTAAAGGCCAGGTGCTCGAGGTAGTGAGCCACACCGGTGCGGCCATCGACCTCATCCACAGCGCCTACATTGGCGTAAATCATAAACGACACGACCGGTGCCTGATGCCGCTCCAGCACGATAAATTTCATGCCGTTTTCGAGGGTAAACTCAGTCACCGACTCCGCCACCCGGTCTAGGTAAGACTGCATGGCCTGGGCCATTTGGCTAGGCGCTTGGGCGGCCGCAGGGGCCCCAGGCCAACACAGCCAAATACTCACCATCGCTACTAGCCCGACTAGGGTGGGGCGGAGACCGCGCCTCAGATCTGTCCTCACATCGGTAAAGAGACCCTGGGTAGTCTGCGATCGCTGATTCATCGACTGCACGTAAACACCATCGGTTAGACTCTGTTCTTCAGGATAGTTGAGTCCCGTAGACAATGACCACACCTCGACCATGGCCCCTGGTCTGTTACCACACCCCTGGCTACGGCTAGACCCCAGGCAGTTGTCAAAGCCCCAAATCCTGGGTAGAGTGCCCATAGGTTCGTGGCGCACATTTCTTCCACGGCCACTACGATCGATTCCCTGGCTACTCATCACGGCACATCAATCACGGCACTTTAGCAGCCTGGCCCCACCCGCTAGTGACCCTTGAATACCCATGCTATGCAACGTACTCCATCACCTTCCGTAAAGGGGGCGAGCCTTGACCCAGGCAGCGGATAGTTCAGACCTGAGGCAGTGGTCACAGCGAGCCCTGGCGGCTGTTTTTCTGTCGGGCCAGGTGGTCATTCACCTGATCTCGCGCCCGCTGCACCGGCGCAATACGTTGGATCAAATGGCCGCCGTAGGGCCAGAATCGGTGTTGATCGCTCTGATTACCGCGACCTTTGTGGGCATGGTGTTCACGATTCAGGTCACCCGAGAATTTTTGACCTTTGGGGCCGGGGCGGCCGTGGGCGGTGTGCTGGCGCTTACCCTAGCCCGAGAGCTAGGCCCAGTCCTGACGGCCGTCATCATTGCTGGACGGGTGGGGTCAGCCTTTGCCGCTGAAATTGGCACCATGCGCGTTACGGAGCAGATCGATGCACTGCAAATCCTCAAAACCGATCCGATTGATTACCTGGTCATTCCTAGGGTGATTGCCTGCGCTCTAATGCTGCCGTTACTCAATGTGCTGTCGTTTATTACCGGCATGACCGGTGGGCTGCTCATTGCCACGAACCAGTACGGCATTCCCTACTCCGTTTTTTTAGATTCGGCTAAGAATTTTTTGTCCATTTGGGATTTAGTCAGCTCCCTGATTAAGGCCTTTTTCTTCGGCATTTTGATTGCTATCATCGGCACCAACTGGGGGCTCACCACCACTGGTGGTGCCAAAGGGGTAGGCCAATCGACCACCACGGCTGTGGTTACGGCTCTGCTGGCCATTTTTATCAGCAACTTCTTTCTCTCCTGGGTCATGTTCCAGGGTACTGGCAGCGCCGTGATCAGCAATTTTTGACTCCCTGGGGTCTTCTATAATTTTTGATATCTTCCTTGAGGCTGTTCACCCGTGACCTCGACTTCAACGGCCACCTATACTGATCTGCCCCGCAGCTACCGCATTCCTCTAGGGCTCCTGGGGCTGGCAATTCCCCTAGGGTTTGTCAAGCTTTGGCTGGGGGCGATCGCGGGTCTCTTTGGCCTGTTCTTGCTGGTGCAGGTGCTGACCCTCACCCTCCGCTTTACGGACAGCGCCCTCGAGGTCTACCGCCGCGAGACGGTCATTCGGCATTTTCCCTACGCCGAGTGGCAGCACTGGGATATCTTTTGGTCGCCAGTGCCCGTGCTGTTTTACTTTCGCGAGGTCAGCAGCATCCACTTTTTGCCCATTCTGTTTAGCCCCAGTCAACTGCGCAGTTGCCTAGAGCGGCACTGCTCCCAGGGCAATTCCCCCGAGTAGCCTACCGGCATAACCTGGCGCTCATCTGATAGGCTGACAACAGGGTCTATGGGAGCCTTTATGACCGCAGAGGAGTTATCGACATCGCAGGGAATGGGCGGGGGCCATGGTACTCCAGAGACGAGTTCTAGCGGTGGATCGACTGATTCAGCGGGTCTAAGGTCTGATTGGAGTGCCCGCATTGATGCCCTGCGTCAGCAGGAGGCTGATCTGAAGCGCAGTATTGCTGACCTCCAGGTGACCTACAATCGCCTGACCCAAGATCAGTTTCAAAAAATTCAAAGCGACATGAGCCGTCTGGTGCAGCAGGGCACCGCCGATCTTGAGCAGCGCAAGCGCGCCCTGCAAAAAGAAATCGAGACCCTAGAGCGGCGGCAGGAGCGCATTCAGGCCGAAATGCGCACCACCTTTGCTGGCTCCTCTCAAGACTTAGCCATGCGGGTGCAGGGCTTCAAAGATTATCTAGTTGGCAGTTTGCAAGATTTGGCCGTAGCCGCTGAGCAGCTTAATCTGGCTCCGGCTGCTCGCCCGACTGCCCCGCCCGAGATCGACCGTAGCGATGCTCGTCCCTCTCGGCGCACGACTCCCGACGCTGCCCCTAGCCAGCCAGCTGTTGCCTCCAGTACCTTTCAGGATCAAACTGAGCGTATTCGGAGCCTGCTCGACCAGTACCGCATGCGGCCCGACTACTACGGCCCCCTTTGGCAACTCCGCCGCACCTTTGAACCCATCCACGCCGATCGCGTGTCCGGCTGGTTTTTTGCCCAGGGGGGACGCGGTGCCGTTAAAAGCATGGGCAGCCGCCTGCAAAATGTGCTAGTTGCCTCGGCGACGGTGTCGATTTTGTACGCCCTCTACGGTAACCGCCTACGTACCCTGGTGCTCTCCAATAGCCCAGAGCGCCTGGGCGAATGGCGGCGGGGCTTACAAGACTGCCTGGGCATTTCCCGGCCCGACTTTGGTACCGGCCAGGGAGTCATGCTGTTCGATGCTCCCGAGCCCCTGGCCCAGCGGGCCGATCGCATCACCGCTGACAACGGTTTACCCTTCATCGTGGTCGACGAGGCCGAGGCGGTGATTAGCCTGGCTTTGCTTCAATTTCCGCTCTGGTTGGCCTTTGCCCCTGACCCCATGAACCCCGTGGCTGACTACGATTATTAAGAGCCAATCGGGCCTAGACGCTACTGCGTCTGAGGCACCAGCTCCTGCACTAGCTGAGTCACCACCTGATCAAGGGCAACCGATCGCGACGCTTTGAGCAAGACGCGATCGCCCGGTCGTAAGATCGTGATCAGGTGGTCCGTCAGGGCCCGGTGGTCGGCAAAGGCAACGGTCTTAACGCCTGCGGCCCCGGTCGCCAGGGCCAGCGCCTCGTCAGCGTCAGCCAGGGTGAGCAGGGCATCTAGTCTTAACTGGCTTACCACCTGACCGATCTGGTGGTGTAGGTCGACGGAGCGATCGCCCAGTTCCTTCATCGTGCCTAGCACCGCAATACGGCGCTGGCCAGGGGTTTCGGCAAGCAGGTGGAGGGCCGCCGTCATCGACTCTAGGCCAGCGTTGTAGGTTTCATCCAGCAGCAAAACGTCCTGGGGCAGGGAAATCTGACGGGCGCGGCCGCTGGGAAGATCCACCGAGAGCCCGTGGCGTAGCCCCCGCCAATCGAGATCGAGGGCCTCCAGGACGGCGATCGCCGCCAGCAGATTCAGAGCGTTGTGGCGACCGGGCAGTGGTAGAAGCAGGCTCACCCCCCGCACCACTAAGGTCGTGGCATCCACCAGGTGGCCCTGCACATCTCCACCCTCCAGGCCAAAGGTGATGGTGCGGCCAGACCAAACCGTCTTGGCCGTGGCCATCAGCCGCCCATTATCGTGGTTGAGCACCGTAATCCCCTCGGTGGGCAGCTCGGCCAGCAGCTCGCACTTGGCGTCGGCAATGGCCTGTTCTGAGCCCAGGCGGCCAATGTGGGCCGTTCCCACATTGGTAATCACCGCCACGTCGGGCAGGGCTAGGCGGGCTAGGCGGGCAATTTCTCCGGGGCCGCGCATCCCCATTTCGACCACCCCAAAGATATGGTCGGGCTGTAGCTGCAGCAGGGTTTTGGGCACGCCAATATCGTTGTTGTAGTTGGCCTGGGTTTTCCAAACGGCCCCATGGAGACCCAGGGCCGCCGCCACGATTTCTTTAGTGGTGGTTTTGCCGACTGAGCCCGTAATCGCGATGATTTTGGCCGGCTGCTGGGTGCGCCACCAGTGTCCCAGAGCCTGGTAGGCCACCAGGGTATCGGCCACAGGCAGGCAGGGGAGGTGAGGGAGCTGCTTCCCCTGCTCGACGACGGCCGCCAGGGCTCCCTGGGCGATCGCCGCTTCCACAAACCCGTGGCCATCAAATTGCTCCCCAGACAGGGCTACGAACAGGGCATTTTCACGGATATCTCGACTATCCGTGGTTATTTGTGTTACCTGCTGATTGTGGAGCGACAGCGGCACATACTCCAGGGGAGCTTGAATGGCGGCTACCAAGGTAGCCAGTGACGAAAAACCCATAGCCTCAACGTAATAGTCTGTAGCGAAAATGGCGGCAAGCTAGATTTCTAACCCAGCTTTTTCGCAGCTTGATTCTGATTGTAAAGGAATTCCGCCTGGGGTCTTCGAATGAAGATGTCCCGAGTGGCTGGGCATTCTAACCTTAGAGTGTTCCAACTAAATACCTATCTGGGATCTCACCGCGACCGGCCCAACGGGCCGAGTTCGCATCCCTGCCAGGGATATTTTTTTAGGTGGGATACTCTGGCAGGGTGTTTGCTAGGCCAGAAAACGTTGGATGTTATCCTGCGCAAGCGGGTCGAGGTGGCTCATGCCTAGGGCCAATGGCACCAGGGGATGCCCTTTGAAACATCCCCTGCAACCAGGCGGAATGGAATGCTGGCTCCGGGCGATTAGCCCTGACCTGCGCCGCAGACCTGTCATCCGTCATCCGAGCGCTCAGGTTAAGGGGATGGTGGGCTCACCAGCGGCTAGGCGAAGGCTGCGGCCATAGGGTTTACACCGGCTTCACGATTCAGTCAAAAGCTTGGTCAGATCTTCGTTAACGCCCTCGATACACTGCCTCAAGCCAGAAAATTCACGCAGTAATCTAGAGGTAATACGAGGGGTGATCGGGTGTAAAAACTGACGCGGATCGGGTTCTGGGCCGTCTTTAAATACGGGTAAGGACTGTTGCATCTACCAAATCGTGCCTCTTCTAGGCGTGCATCGTCCAGATTGGTCCCGTAATCAGTAGGTTAATTTCAAAGTTTTTCTCATCGCAGTTCCTCGGGACTTATGCAGGTAAGCTCATCTGTCGATGGGGCAAGGGCGGTGAAACCGTGAAGACAAAAGTGACCCACAATCCCAGAACGACTACAGCCGACGAACAGCGCCTATACAATCATTTGCTCGCCTGTGTGGCGGTAGAATCTCCCGATGCCATGATCGATCGGTTTCAGTCACTGTTTGTCGATGGGTTTGGCTATCCCGATCGCGATGTCGTAGAGGCCCTCGATCGGCTGCTGGCCAGCCCGGCGATTGAGGATCACTTTCGCTTTATTCTGAATCGCTGCTGCCGTATTTTGATCAACCGTTGGCAGACTAATACCCAGCTTCAGCCAGCTATTCCCATCTTGATTGAGCTTCTGGAGACGGTACCCCCTGATCGCGTGCCCGAGCTATCGCGATCGCGCACCGTCCGCCACCTGCGCCAGGTGATCCACGGGTTTCTCGATACGGAACAGTACTTGGCGCTCAAATGCCTAGCCCGGGTTGTGGCAGCCCGCCAATCTAACCTGTCTCGCGCTAGACGCACCGAAGCGGTGCCCCTGGGATCGCTGATTAACCGCTATCCCTATCTGTATGAGCATTGTTTGGTCACCGAAGATAGCGATCTACAGCACCAGCAGCACGTTCGTAGCATGCAGGTCGAGGCGCAGCACAAGTTTGAGGTAGACCTCACCCACTACGTGACCTACCGAGTGCGCCAGGGGCGACTGCATCGTCAGGGACAGGCCAATTTTGCCGCCAACCTACGGGTTGTGTCTAATCCCACGCTGCTGAGTGACCAGGAACTGGTGTCGTCGCTGAAGCACTTTGCACGCCGCCGTGACCATGGCCAAAGCTATCGCGACGGTGCCCGGCGCTTTTTAATCGCCCACGACGAGAGGGCTTCTTTTCGGCAGTTTAAAGCAGACCTGCTGGACTACCTGGTGGCTGATGTGGATACGGGGTACAGCCAGCGGCAGTTTAAGACCATGCTGCACGATCACCTATTTACCACCTTCGCCGACAGCGATGGCAAACCCGTCGATGATTTCTTGAAGGTGCGCACTTGCAGCAATCTGTTCAACTTTTTAGTGGTTGACCCTAGCGCTGGGCGGCAGCATTACGTCTTTCTCGATCTGATCAATAACCTGGGGCCGATGCATAAGCTGTTGAGCATCTAAATTGCATGTTGGTTTCTGTGAAGCCCTTGTAGCAAGGCTTTTGTGGCGATTGTACTAGTGCAGTTTGAATGACTAACAGCTTACCACTGGGCTGCTGCTGAGAATTTTATTGATTTGCCATCAGGTCAGACCCTTTTTAGAGCGGCGGTTTTCAATTTTGTTTAACCACTATGAAGTGGCCTCTAGTGAGACGGTGGCTTGGCTCGTCAACCTGTTTGAAAATATCAACGTTGCCCTTAGCCTTAACTTTGGTAGTGTAGATCTCTCCCACGCCGGAGGCGGCTAGTCCGCTCATCCCAGGAGCGCATCGGATGGCGCACCCGGCTGCGCCTAGGATACTGCCCTGACCTGCCATCTTGCCCGCGTTGATTTGAGAGATGGTCAGATCTCTAGGGTTAGATCCCTAGGGAGTTCACGCCCGGTCACTCCCCGCCATGTCTGATAGCCCTGCCTCCGCCTACATCCACATTCCCTTTTGTCGGCGTCGCTGCTTTTACTGCGACTTCCCCATTTCGGTGCTGGGTAACCAGGGACGGGGAGAAACCTCGGGCACAGTGGGCCGCTACGTGGACTGGGTTGGCGATGAAATGGCCGCGACTCCGAAGCTGAATGAACACCCCCTCCAAACCGTTTTCTTTGGTGGCGGTACCCCCTCCCTGCTCTCGGTTTCCCAGGTCGCAACCCTTCTAGATCGGCTCAATCGCCGCTTCGGCCTGGCCCCAGACGCGGAAATTTCCATGGAAATGGATCCAGGTACCTTTGATCTAGAGCATTTGCGCGGCTACCTATCGGCGGGCATTAACCGCCTTAGTCTCGGGGTTCAGGCGTTGGATGATGCCATCCTCGAACGCTGTGGCCGCTACCACCGTGTCGCCGACGTGTACCGGTCCATAGACTGGCTCCATGACGTCGCCATGCCCAACTGGAGCCTGGACTTAATCTCGGGGTTGCCCCACCAAACGATGGCCGACTGGGAAACCGGGCTGGCGAAGGCCGTGGCCCTACAGCCCCATCACCTGTCGATCTATGACCTCACCGTAGAACCCCAGACGGTGTTTGCCAAACGCTACCAGCCTGGCGATGCGCCCTTGCCCACGGACGAGCAAACGGCCACCATGTATCGCCTAGCCCAGGGATTTCTCACCGCCCAGGGCTATGCCCACTACGAAGTGTCTAACTACGCCCAGCCGGGTCACCCATGTCAGCATAATTTGACCTACTGGCGGAATCAGCCCTACTACGGCTTTGGCCTCGGGGCCACCAGCTACACCCAGCACCAGCGGGTTAGCCGTCCGCGCACGTTGACCACCTATGGTCAGTGGGTCAAGGCCTTTCAGGCGGGGGGGGGAATCCATGCCGAGCCAGCGACCCCACCGATGGAGCAGTTGCTGGATCGCCTGATGCTGGGGCTACGGTTGCAGGAGGGGATCGGTGGGGATGCGGTACGATCGCTCTGTACCCCTACCACCTGGGCCACGCTCCACGAGACCTTAAAACCCCATGTTTCTCGGGGATTTGTAGGGGTCGAAGGCGACACCTGGGCCACCCTCCAGCGCCTACGCCTCAGCGATCCCGAGGGCTTTCTATTTTCCAATGTCGTCCTCTCCGACTGCTTTCGCGCGATCGAGGACTTGAACGAGAGTTAAGGCGGTTCCGATGCCGGTCTGCCCCTGCCTATCCAATGCCGGGCAGACCCACGGGTCTGCCCCTACTCATATACTTTCAAAAGTACTCTCCACGCTAATGCTGGAATCCGCCTTTGCAGTAAAGTAGATCCCTGTGACATTTTTATGGCTGACCCATGCCCAAGGTTCTTGTTTCCGATCCCGTTGACCAGGCGGGCCTCGATATTCTTTCCCAGGTTGCCCAGGTCGATGTCAATACCAGCCTTTCGCCGGAGGAGCTAGTCGCCGCCATTGGTGACTACGACGCGCTGATGATTCGTTCGGGCACCAAGGTGACCAAGGCCGTCATCGCGGCGGGCCATAACCTGAAGATTATTGGCCGGGCCGGGGTCGGGGTGGACAACGTAGATGTGCCCGAGGCCACCCGGCGGGGAATTGTGGTGGTTAACTCCCCTGAGGGCAACACCATTGCGGCGGCGGAGCACGCCCTGGCCATGATGATGGCGATGTCACGCTATATTCCCAGTGCCGATCGCTCCGTTAAGGCGGGCGAATGGAAACGGAACGATTTCACCGGGGTCGAGGTCTACAAAAAGACTCTCGGTGTGGTCGGCCTAGGCAAAATTGGCTCCCATGTCGCCACCGTGGCGCGGGCCATGGGTATGAGTCTGTTGGCCTACGACCCGTTCATTTCTGCCGATCGCGCTGAGCAACTGGGCTGTCGCCTGGTGGATTTAGATCTCCTTTTCCGCGAAGCCGACTACATTACCCTGCACCTGCCCAAAACCCCAGAAACCACCCACCTGGTCGATGCTAAAGCCCTGGCCACGATGAAGCCTACGGTGCGGATTATCAACTGTGCTCGGGGCGGCATTATCGATGAAGTGGCTCTGGCTACGGCGCTGCGGGAGGGCACCATTGGTGGTGCCGCCCTAGATGTCTACGAGGCCGAGCCCCTGGGCGAATCAGAGCTCCGGGAGCTGGGCAAGGCGGTGGTTCTGACCCCCCACCTGGGAGCTTCGACCGAAGAAGCCCAGGTGAATGTGGCCATTGATGTGGCCGAGCAAATTCGCGATGTGCTGCTGGGGCTACCGGCTCGTTCGGCGGTCAATATTCCTGGCCTGCGCCCGGAGGTGATGCAAAAGCTGCGCCCCTACCTGCAGCTGGCCGAAACCCTCGGTAACCTGGTGGGTCAGCTGGCCGGGGGCCGGGTTGAAGAACTCACCGTGCGCCTCCAGGGCGACATTGCCGGGGGCGATACCCAGCCGATCATGGTGGCGGCTCTCAAGGGCCTGCTTTCCCATGCCTTGCAAGAGCGGGTCAACTACGTCAACGCCTCCATTGAAGCTAAGGAGCGGGGCATTCATGTGATCGAAACTCGCGATGCCAACATTCGCGACTATACCGGGTCGTTGAACCTGTCGGCGAAGGGTAGCCTGGGCGAACACTCGGTCACCGGGGTTCTGCTGGGGGGCAGCGAAATTCGCGTCACTGACATCGACGAGTTTCCGATCAACGTGCCGCCGACCCAGCATATGCTGTTTACCCTGCACCGGGATATGCCGGGTATTATCGGCAAAATTGGCTCGCTGCTGGGCAGCTTTAACGTCAACATTGCCAGTATGCAGGTGGGTCGCAAAATTGTGCGCGGCGATGCGGTCATGGCCCTCAGCCTCGACGATCCTCTCCCAGAGGGTATTTTGGAAGAAATTCTCAAGGTGGCGGGCATCCGCGATGCTTATACCGTTAACCTGTAGCATAGGCAAAGGGCTGAGCCCGCACCCATGATGGGGGCCACCCAAAGCGATACCCTAGCCCGTCGATGGGAATGATTTATCTCGGCAAGGCAACCGCTGGAATGGCTGTGGTTAACACCTGGTGGGAAGTAAAGGTACTGTGTGATCCAACCCTGGAAGACACTGTCTTTTGGCGGTTTGATAGCTTTGGTAGCCAGGGTACCTCGACCGAGCAACGGGGTGCAGCCTGTGTCATGCAGGCTTATTTTCCGCAGCACCGGCTCGATCTGCTCGATCTGTCAGCCATGGCTTTGCTGATTAAGCAGGATGCGCTCTGTAATAACCTGATCCTGCCCCGCATCAGCTGGCAGCTGATTGAAGAAGAAGACTGGGCCAAAAGCTGGAAAGACCACTGGAAGCCAGAACCCATTGGCGATCGCATCCTGATCACCCCGGCCTGGCTAGAGCCCCCGGCTGACGATCAGCGGCTGGTGTTGCGGCTCGACCCAGGGGTAGCCTTTGGAACGGGCAATCACCCCACCACGCAGCTCTGCTTAGAGTCGTTAGAAATGCGCCTCACCGACGAAAGCACCGATGTGACGATCGCGGACATTGGCTGTGGTTCCGGCATTCTCTCCATTGGTGCCATCCTGCTGGGGGCCAAGCGTGCCTACGCCGTTGATACCGACGACCTGGCCATCCATTCGGCCCTGGTCAACCGTGCGCTCAATGGCCTCACCGAGGCGCAGCTACCGATGATCCACGGCAGTCTGGAGGCGATTGCCCAAATCATGGATGCTCCCGTGGACGGCATTGTGTGCAACATTTTGGCGGAGGTGATTATGGATCTCATCCCCCAGATGTCCACCATCATTGCCCCCAGCGGCTGGGGCATTCTCAGCGGTATTTTGCTCGATCAGTCTAAGCTGGTGGCCGATACCCTAGAGCAGCATGGCTGGGTGGTAGCTACCCTGTGGCGGCGGCAGGAGTGGTGCTGTCTCAACGTGCGGCGCTCGCCCCACTGAACCTATGACCTTCTCTAATCTGGGATTTGTCGCTAAAGTGATTGTGCTCTCTGGAGCCCTGAGCGGGGCGATTAAGTACGGTCTGCCGATGCTGCTGGCAGACGCTCCAGTGGGTCAAAACAGCCCTACCTTGGGCCTGGTGGTGGCGTTGCTGCTGGCCCCCTCAGCGCTGATGGGCGGCATCTTCTGGCTGCGGCGCAGCTCCACCCTCTAACCCCAGGCTCGTCCCATGCGCACCATCGACAGTATTAACGCCAAAATTCGCCGGGGGCAGGTGGTGGTGAAAACTGCCGAAGACTTCAAAGCCCATGCCAAAGAGCAGGGCATTGCGGCGGCGGCCCAGGCCGTGGATGTGGTGGCAACGGGCACCTTTGAGCCCATGGAGTCCTCCGGGGCGATGCTCAACTTGGGCCACACTGACCCCCCGATCAAACTGCTGGAGTGCTACCTGGATGGGGTGCCTGCCTACGCGGGCTTTGGTGCGGTGGATGTGTGCCTGGGTGCGAGTCAACCCGCCCAAGCCGGGCGAGGGGCAGACCTGGGCGATACCGACGAGGTGCGTGAGTACGGGGGTGGCCATGTGATTGCCGATTTAATCGCAGGGCGCAGTATACCGATCCAGGCCACGGGCCATGGCACCGACTGCTATCCCCGCACATCCCTGGAAACCACGATTACCCGCGACAGTATCAACCAGTTTTATCTGTTTAGCCCCCGGGGGTTGTATCAAAACTTTATTGTCGGGGTCAACGGCGGCGATCGCCCCCTCTCCACCTACCTCGGCCCCCTCCAGCCCCGCCTGGGCAACGCGGTCTATGCTAACCCCGGTGCCCTCTCCCCCCTGCTCAACGACCCTGACTTGGAAGCGATTGGGATTGGCACCCGCATTTTTTTTGGCGGCGGTGTGGGCTATATCGCCTGGGAAGGGACCCAACACTTTCCGCTGCAGCGGCGCTTGCCTAACCGTACCCCCATTGGCCCTGCGGCCACCCTGGCGCTGATTGGCGATGCCAAGCAAATGCAGCCCCAGTGGGTGAGGGGCTGTTATTTCAAGGGTTATGGGCCTTCGCTCATGCTGGGGGTTGGGGTGCCGATCCCGATTCTCAATGAGCAGGTCGCCGCCTACTGTGCGGTGGAGGATGCCGACATTGTGGCTCCGGTCATGGATTTTTCGATTCCCCGGCGGGTTAGGCCCACCTTTGGTCTGGTGAGCTATGCCCAGCTGAAGTCCGGCGCCATTACCATCGAAGGACAGCCGGTACGCACCGCACCCCTGGCCAGCGTTTTTCTAGCTCGCCAGGTGGCCGCCGAACTCAAGGGTTGGATTGAGGGCGGCCAGTTTGAGTTGACGGCCCCGGTGGCCAGCCTGTCCCCCGATCGGGCTTTTCTGCCCCAGGATGCCCTGGGGAGCTAGGGTGATCTACTCGGCGGGGCGATCGCGGTTATCTTCGCGCTTTTTGGGGCGATCGCTGCCCTGAACCCCCGCTGGACGACGGCTAGGCATGGGAGGACGGCTTCCCCCAGCGCCACTGCGACCCCCAGACGGGCCCCGCCGGGGGGCACCACCGCTGCCTGGCGATCGCTTCTTGGGCGGCACAATAGCTACCATTGACGCCTCGCTCAGCACCAGAATCTTGGCCTCGCGCCTGACCTTAAAGTCCCAGAAATAGCCGACGGTGCGGCCCTCAATGGTGCCATGGATCAGCAGCTTAAAAGGCTTTGACGACCCTGGGGTGCGTTTCATGCCCTGAAGAATTTTGACCGCTATGGACTGATCCTCTGGAGAGTAATTCACCACCTCACCACGGATGGAAAAGAAATTCTCATTGACTGGGGGGAGATCCGCTAGGTTCGGCGGGTCTGAATCCGGGGATGTTTCATCATCGCTATCCTCTGCCTCTGTTCCTGGGGGCGTTTCCCCCGGCAGTCCCAGGGTTTCGGGTTCCCAGACGCCAACAATTTGCAGGTGTAGGTCTTGATCGTCGTTATCCATCTCGCGACGGGTGCGGGGGTACACCACCCACAGGTGGGGTACGGCCAGATCGATATGCTTTTTGACCAGACTGGTGATGCGCCCCAGCAGTACCGAGTCAATCACGTAGCCATCATCAGTGGTGAGGTTGCCGCGGTTAAGCTGGTCGGCCTCGGTGGGTTCGTAGGTGCCCCGCACCAACCCAATGGCCCGATACTGCATGGGCTCGCTGGGAGGCGCAATGGGCTGGTAACGGTAGGCTGCCGGATCCGGCTCTGGTGCGGCAGGGGGCGCTGGGGTCGCCGCCGGTTTAGCCATGGTTTCGGTCGGCTTAGGGGCTGGCTTAATCGCTACCGGGCTAGGATCTGGAGCGGTCGGGCGCACTGGACGCACCGGACGCTGGGGGGGAGACAGTAGCGATGGCCGTTCCCCAGGAGGTACTGCCCCCTGATGGCTGCCACCGTTAGCGTTAACGTCATTTTTACTAGAAGCGTCTTGTTTATTAGAAGCGTCTTGCTCTGCAGAACCCATGACACCACCGATCTCCTCTCAACATTAATCAGCTACCCGGCGCAACGACAACTTTGCGCATAACTTAGCCTGTAAGACTAGCGTAACATTCACCCTTTCATATGCATGGTAGGGACAAAATTTAAGCGTAGTTCACTTTACTGGCCAGGGGTTCTACGATTGGGTGCCAAGGCGCGGCTGGTCTGCACCTCCCTGGGCTCCATCGAGGAAAGGGAGATACTGTATCGCTCTGGTCGCCCTAGGCGCTCTGGGGGTAGCTCCTTTACTTTGCATTGCTGACGAGGAGCTATCCGTATTGTTTCTGAGTTTCTTGGCAACTTTTTTGCTACTGTAACCCTGGCGTCGGCTCGATTGACTCTGGGCTAATCACTCTGGGCCAATCACTCTGGGCCAATCACTCTGGGCCAATCGCTCTGGGCCGGTCATTTGAGCGCTTTAGACCTAGCCTGGGCCTGAAGCGCTAGAATAGCTGGCCTGACTCCCCCCTGCGATCGCAATTTTGGTTGCGACCTCGCTGCTCCCTTAATGAGGTAGACCTGTGACTGCAAACCGCAATCGTTGGCTCGTTGGCACCGTATTAACCCTGGCGCTGGCCGCCTTTTTATCCCTCTCCTTGTTGCCTATTTTGGGCAGCAACAGCAACCGCCGAGGCAGTGATGCCGCTAGCACCAGTCCACCCGCCGACCCCACGTCGATGCAGGCTGAGCTCGAGGCCCAGGCGCGGGGCTATGAGCTGGTGCTAGAGCGCGAACCCGACAACCAGACAGCGCTCCAGGGTTTGGTCGATGCGCGCATCCAGCTTGGCGATATTAGCGGCGTGGTGAGCCCCCTCGAAAAACTGGTAGAACTCAACCCCGGCGTCGCTGACTACGCTGTCCTCCTCGCCCAGACCAAGCAGCAAATGGGTGACCTCGAAGGGGCTGCCCAGGTCTATCGCCAAGTGCTCGATCAGGAGCCTGGTAACATCAATGCGCTCCAGGGACTAACGGTGCTCCTGGTTGAGCAAAATCGTCCCCAGGCGGCCATTGGTCTGTTGCAGGACACGCTCAAAACGGCTGATAAATTGCAGTCAGAAGGAGCGGCGGGGGGCATCGACACCATCTCTATCAAACTGCTGCTGGCCCAAGTGCATGTCGAGGCCAACAGTCTTGATCAGGCGATCGCCATTTACGACGACACCATTGCGGCGGCGCCAGAAGACTTTCGCCCGGTGCTAGCTAAGGCGCTCGTCCTACAGGATAAGGGAGATGCCGATACGGCTAAAGCCCTCTTCGCCCAGGCTACAGCTCTGGCTCCAGCCCAGTTCAAAGACCAAATTGAACTCATGGCCACCAATGGCCAAGGAACGCCGGAAGCGGGGGCACCCGCCTCTGGCGATACCGTAGAACTGCTAGAACCCGCGCCAGCAGGCTCTCCAGGGGTCGCTACCCCTGGTACAGGGTCACCCTAGCTCAACGCCTGGCCCAGGTTGGGTACGCCCTGTCCCTGACGACGGGGCGCGGCCTGACTGGCTTCTACGGGCTCAAACTCGATGTGGTTGAATAGCGTGGTCACAAAGGCGAACAGCAAAAACGGCAGCGATAGCACTAAAATCAGTCCCACTGTGGCTAGGGCAAACATGGGCTGCCGGGCACCCATCAGCGCTAGAGACGTTGCCAAGCTAACGAACAAAATGACCAACCAGGCAATGATTTGGCCGTAGATGTCGCCAAAGGTGAGCGTGCAAGTAAAGCGGTATTTATTCCCGTCCATGGTTTGATCCTGCCACAATCAGTTTCCTAATACAGATCAGCATATCGGCCTCGTTTGGTCTGCTGTGGTTTCTCAACATTTCCACAAACGTTGCAATAAAATGTTGCAACGTTTGTGGAAATGCTTAAGGAGCGTCATCCTATCGTTGTTGGTAGAACCGTTGGTAGAGTCATGTCCTGAGGACAATGGGATATCAGTACATCCTGTTTCATAAGCCCTACAACGTGCTGAGCCAGTTCAGCGATGGCAGCACCCCGGCCGCCGCTGACGCTAGCCACCGCCTCACCCTGAAAGACTTTATCGCCCTGGCCGATGTGTATCCCGTGGGGCGGCTGGATCGCGACAGCGAAGGTCTCATGTTGCTGACTGACCATGGCCAGGTGCAACATCGACTCAGTGACCCACGCTTTGCCCACCCTCGCACCTACTGGGTTCAGGTCGAGCATCTGCCCTTGGCCCCAGCCCTGGCGCAGCTGTGCCAGGGGGTCACTATCAAGGGCTATCGCACCCGGCCTTGCCAGGCGAAGTTGCTCCTGGTTGAACCAGACTTACCGCCGCGCGAGCCACCCATTCGCGATCGCCGGAGTATTCCTACGGCCTGGCTTGAGCTCACCCTCCATGAAGGCAAAAACCGCCAAGTGCGCCGGATGACTGCGGCTGTAGGCCACCCGACCCTGCGGCTGGTGCGAGTTGCGATCGCCCACCTAGAGTTGGGTAATCTACAGCCGGGCCAGTGGCGCCCTGTGACGTCCATTGAACGGCAGCGGCTGCTGCGGCTTTAGGATAACCTCCCGAGCCCCCAAGCCCTGTCCCAGAGGCGGGGCCAAAAATCATGGAGTAAACATTTCAGAACCAGGGCCGTAAGCTACCATGGGCTTGTAGCCGACGATACAGGGTCTCCCTGGGCAATACTTGACGGGACTTGACGGGCAATCTCCAACCCACTTTATTGGTAGGGTGGATAGAATTACCGCTATCTTGACAGGTTGTGTCTGGGCTTCCGGGTAAGCACTCAGGTAAGAAACCTGGTTGAGAGGTTACAGTACTTTTAAATTGCTGGCTAGCTGGCCTAACTTTGGATCTCCGCTAGGATGCTAACTTGCCCTTTTTGTGAGTTTGAGAATATTGATCCACAGCTGTCCTGTGCAGCGTGTGGCCAGCCCTTTCAACGGTTGCGAGTGATTGATATTCCTGGCCCTGGCGCGGCAGCCCTTACCCCAGACGATCTGTATGGCAGCCACTACCTCGATGCTGACCAGCGCTACCGACTCATGGATTGTCCTCTGGACTCGGCTGATGCTAAGGCCCTTACCGTCATCGATTGCCAGCCCAACAGCGCCTCCCCCTTGCAGGCGTTACAACAGATCTGGCTCGAGATTCCCACCCTTGACTTAGCTAGCCATCCTTTGACCGCAGGACTGCCTGCCGAGGCCCATCCCTACTTGGCCCTTCAGGTGGATAACTTTCCGGCTATTCCTGAACTTCACCATGCTTGGCAAGCCCCCCAGCGCACCCTACTGCTGATTGAAGATCGCACCACCTGGCTCCCGCTAGCGACGGCTTGGTCGGCTACCGATGACCCGCTCCAGCGCATCCAGTGGCTGCTGGAAACCACCCTGTTGTGGCAGGCCCTAGCCGCCTGCCAGGGCCAAGCTACGCTGCTCAATGCTCAGCGGCTGACCGTGAACAGAAACCAACTCCTCTGCCTCACCCAGATTGACCAGTTGCCTGGTCCATCCCCCTTGCCTCTGCCAGCCCTGGGGCAGATGTGGCAACAGCTCATGGGCCCTAGCCCCGACTCCCTGCCCTCGCCCTTGCCTACCTTGGTCCAGGTTCTAACCAAAGGCACTGGGCTCACCCTTGAACAGGTGCAAGACGCGTTAGCGTTGGCGGCTCAAGACTACCAAGCGGACTCCAGCCCAGGCCTTCCCCTGCTCCGGAATGGCTCTGAAAGCCTCACCGGTATGTCGGATAGGCCTGAGGCAGATTTCCCTCAAGCGATCGCAGCGCTCAGCCCCGCGGTCACCCTCGAGCCTGGAGACGATCAGACTTTGGCCGATCTAGGTCTTGGCTATCTAGACCTCGACGGCCTAGACTTCGACGCTGCCTTCGAAACCCAGGAATTTGAAACCCATGAATTTGTCGAAGACGATGGCACGGGGCTCCTAGAAGCTCCTACCATGGTTTTGCCCATGAAACTAGCTAGCCTTGACGACGCTGGCCAGAGCCACGTGGGTCAACAGCGCCGCCATAACGAAGACTGGTTCTTTACCCAGACGCAGCTGTATAAAGTGAGCGGCCCCCAGGGCACTGTACTGCGTGCCAAGGGGCTTTATATTCTTTGCGATGGCATGGGAGGCCATGCGTCTGGGGAAGTCGCCAGCCAACTGGCAGGACAGGCTCTGCGAGATTACTTAGCGCAACATTGGGGCGATCGCCTGCCCGACCAAGAAATCCTGTCTCAGGCGGTGATCACCGCCAACCAGACCATCTTTGATATTAATCAAACCAACGCTACATCAGGGGTGGGGCGTATGGGCACCACGCTCGTCATGGTGTTGGTGCACAACCTAGACATGGCTGTAGTGCATGTGGGTGATAGCCGTCTCTACGGCTACAGCAAGCGCCTGGGGCTGCGGCAACTCACCCTAGATCACGAAGTAGGCCAACGGGAAATTAACCGGGGCGTCGATCCGGCTTTGGCCTATGCTCGTCCTGATGCGTACCAGCTGACCCAAGCGCTGGGGCCGAGGCGAAAAGAAGATTTGACCCCCAGTATTGCTTATCACGAAATTACTGAAGATACCCTGCTAATTTTGTGCTCCGATGGCCTGAGCGATAACTATCTCCTGGAGCGCCATGTCGATACCCACCTCGCGGGCCTGCTGAGTTCAAAGGCCAGTCTAGAGAGCGGCGCCGCCCAGCTGATTGATTTAGCAAACGAAAAGAATGGCCATGACAATATCACAGCCATTTTGATTAGAACTAAGCTTCAGCCCGATTTATCTTCTCTGGCCAAACCCTAAACCCATCAGTCTTCTTCCCAAGACTGCACGGCTAGCAGATCCCCGATCAGGTCTTGGGTAGAAAAATCGAATTCTTCTAGCTCCTGTTTCCAGTGGGCCCAGTCGTCGCCAAACAAAAAGGCAATTTTCCAGATCGGGTCGTTGGGGCTAATAACCTTTGATTTCTTGACCAGAGACTCAACCTGGCGTTGAAATTTCACCATGGGGTGGGCGACTACTAAGTCGACAGTTGCTTCAGTCATATTTTCGATTAAAAAAGCTCTTTGGAACGTTGACCTAGGATAGATCCGCACACACTTGAGACTTGCGCAGTCGTCAACCCTAGATTCAGGAACATAGCATAGCACAGGACTAGGGAAATACCATTCTTTATGTGGTCATATCCTGTGATGGTAAGTCCAACCCCATGACCCGATAGGTATGCATAAATGCTAAGTCTAAATCTTACCCAAGAACAGCGGAGTTTTGCCATGGGCCACCCCCCCTAACAGGGGCAAATAACCGTACCTCTAGCCCTGGCCGTGAGGGTTACCCACCTTTGGGTTTACCCAATAGTCGCTAAACTAGAGGACATGTCCCTAGCCTGCCTCGTTGACCAATGGCTCAAACCGACCTGTCTGCATTCCAAGCTAGCTCTCCCCTTGTGCTCCCTCGCACCAGCGAGTCAGAGGCGCTTAAACGTATTCGCCACACCTTTTCCCACGTGATGGCCATGGCGGTGCAGTCGTTGTTCCCCAGGGTGAAGGTGACCATTGGCCCTTGGATTGACTACGGCTTCTACTACGACTTTGATAGTCCCGACCCCTTTACTGAGGCAGATCTGAAGGCCATTAAAAAAGAGATGATTAAGATCATCAACAGGGGACTGCCGGTGCTTCAAGAAACCGTGACGCGCGCCGAGGCAGAGCGCCGGATTGAAGCCCTAGGGGAGCCCTACAAGCTGGAGATTCTGAAAGATCTGCAAGACCCGATTACCTTTTACCATCTGGGTGACCAGTGGTGGGATCTTTGCGCTGGCCCCCACGTCGCCAGCACCGCCGATCTCAACCCCAAAGCCTTTGAGCTAGAAAGCGTGGCTGGAGCCTACTGGCGCGGTGACGAAAATCGCGCCCAGCTCCAGCGCATCTACGGCACCGCGTGGGAAACGCCAGAGCAGCTGCAGGAGTACAAGCGCCGTCGGGAAGAGGCCAAGCGCCGCGACCACCGTAAGCTGGGCAAAGAGCTAGGGCTATTTATTTTTGCCGATGAAGTTGGGCCTGGGCTGCCCCTGTGGACGCCTAAGGGCACCGTGCTGCGCTCTACCCTAGAGGCGTTTCTGAAGGATGAGCAAACCAAGCGGGGCTATCTCCCCGTGGTCACCCCCCACATTGCCCGGGTCGACCTGTTTAAAATCTCAGGTCACTGGCAAAACTACCGCGAAGATATGTTTCCGCTGATGGCGGACGATGACGCCGCTCGTCTGGCCGAGGAAGGCTTTGTGATGAAGCCGATGAACTGCCCGTTCCACATTCAGATCTATAAGAGCGAACTGCGATCCTATCGGGAGCTGCCGCTACGGCTGGCGGAGTTTGGCACGGTGTATCGCTACGAACAGTCGGGAGAACTGGGCGGCTTAACTCGAGTGCGGGGTTTTACGGTGGATGATTCCCACCTGTTTGTGCGCCCTGAGCAGCTCGACGATGAGTTTCTCAAGGTGGTGGATCTGATCTTGACGGTTTTCCACAGCCTCAAGCTGAAGAACTTTAAGGCTCGCCTCAGCTTTCGGGATCCTGAATCGACCAAGTACATTGGCGGCGATGAAGTGTGGGAAACCTCCCAAAATGCCATTCGTCGCGCCGTGCAGACCCTGGGGATGGAATATTTTGAGGCTCCGGGAGAGGCGGCTTTCTACGGGCCTAAGCTGGACTTCATCTTTCGGGATGCGCTGGAGCGGGAATGGCAGTTGGGCACGGTGCAGGTCGACTACAACCTGCCGGAGCGGTTTGACCTGGAGTATGTGGCGGCAGATGGGTCTCGCCAACGCCCAGTGATGATTCACCGGGCCCCCTTTGGCTCCCTAGAGCGACTGATTGGCATTTTGATTGAGGAGTATGCGGGCGACTTTCCCCTCTGGCTGGCCCCGGTGCAGATGCGCCTGTTGCCGGTGACCGAAGATCAACTGGGCTATGCCCAATCGGTGGCCGATCAGCTTTTGGCTAACGGGGTTCGAGTCGAGGTGGACACCAGCGGCGATCGCCTTGGCAAGATGGTGCGTAACGCCGAAAAAGCCAAGATCCCGATCATGGCGGTGGTGGGAGCCAAAGAAATGGAGACTAACGCCCTCAACATTCGTACCCGTGCCCAGGGCGAACTGGGTGCCCTGCCCGTAGCCGAGGTGCTGGAGCGGGTGGCTGGGGCGATCGTCGCCCGAGAAGACTTCTAGCCCTAGGGGGTCTCTGGTCGTTCAGTCTCGAGCTGGCGCAGATCGGTCAAGGACTGCTCCATGGCGTCGATCAGCTCCTGTAATGCCTGATCCTGCTCGGCTCGGCGCTGTTGAGCCAGATCCGTCAATACGCCCAGGCAGGCGTTCAGACCTGCCGCAAACTCGTTGCGGGTGACCGCCGCGTCGCCCTGAAAAGTGCCGTCGGGGTAACCGCTAACGCAGCCGTAAACCCCAGCTAGGTTCAGCAGTGCCTCGTAGGCCCAGTGGTCGGGGGGTACATCTGTAAAGGGCAGCACTGGCGTGCCGTCCGCCGCCGGGGCTAGAGGCTCAGGGGGGGCGATGCTGGGGGCTGACTCGGCGTGGACGGGGGCGATCGCGGCCAGGGCGGCGATCGCTGTGCTCAACCCCAGGCCCAGAGCACCTCGCCCAGCCAGGTGTATATTCATTCCAAGTTTCCTGCCCATACCAGACCTGTCCATGGTTTAACCTTCGTTCTCCATTCTAGAGACGTAATCCCTCGCGGCGCTGGGGGCTAAAAGGTGATACTATCCTTGGCCTGATGGTTCCCTGTCTGCCGGAGGCTTTGGCGGTGTCAAGATCGAGTTCTGTGACGGTACCGGCTACAACCGCCAATATTGGCCCCGGCTTTGACTGTTTGGGGGCGGCGCTCACGCTGTATAACCGCTTCCACTTCACGGCCCTTGACCAGGCTCCAGGAGTAGTCACGATCGATGTGCGGGGCCTAGAGGCCAACCGGGTCGTCACCGATGGTTCCAATCTTGCCTATCAAGCCTTTGCCAGCTACTTCCACAGGCGAGGACTTTCGGTGCCAGCGGTGGCGATCGCCATCGATCTGGCCGTGCCCCTGGCCCGCGGCCTGGGGAGCTCGTCCACCGCCATTGTTGGGGGGTTGTTGGGGGCCAATGCCCTCAGTGATTGCCCCCTCGATCAAGCGGCGCTGGTGGATATGGCCATTGCCATCGAGGGCCACCCTGACAACGTGGTTCCGGCCCTGGTGGGGGGCTGCCAGTTGGCCGTGGCCGACGCCGATGGCACCTCCACCCTGTGTCCGATCCCCTGGCATAGCGACATCACTCCGGTCGTCGCCATTCCAGATTTTGAGCTTTCTACAGTGGCGGCTCGCCAGGTGTTGCCCGCTACCTACAGCCGTGCCGACGCCATTTTTAACACGGCCCACCTGGGGCTGCTGCTGCGGGGGCTAGGGAGCGGTCGGGGCGACTGGCTGCGGGTGGCCATGGGCGATCGCATCCACCAGCCCTACCGCCAAACCTTAATTCCTGGCTACGAAGCGGTTGCCCAAGCCGCGATCGAAGCGGGTGCCTATGGCCTAGTCATTAGCGGTGCTGGCCCCACCCTGCTAGCCCTGGCTCCGTCCCAGGGGGCCACTCAGGTGTGTCAGGCCATGGCTAACGCCTGGCAAAGCAAGGGGCAATCGGTCATTGCCCAGGTACTGGCTCTAGACACCCAAGGGGCACAGGTTTCCCCGCTGACTGAGGGCTAGAGAGCCCCTGCCTGCCCCCGATCTAGCAGATAGGATCCAGCAAAGGCCTAGAGCACCGGTACAGTCTCCGGCGCAGCCGCCCCAAAGCTTAAGATTTTGAGGTATTGAGATATATAAATGTGAGCGCTCAATTCAATTCATGGATCCACTAAAAATGCCTCAAACGCTTACACAGCCTTCGTATCAGGGCTCTGGATATCAATATTTTGAAATTTAGCCAAAAAAAATACTTATCAAATGTTTATTAAGTTTCCTATACTGAGGCCAGGCGCAAAATAGGTATATCTCCCTATCAATCTTGTAGTCCGGTTGTTTCTCTGTCGTGTCCCTCTGGGCCACGACTCGCTCGCTGAAGTCCTCCGACCTCCTCGCCTAGGGTAGGCCGCCGCGAACAGCATTAGGTACGCCATCTTTCCTAGATGGATTAGCCAAGGGTGTGTGTCCGCCTCAAGTCAGGCACTAAAACCGGAACCTGAATGCGCTGGCTGTTTTGTCATACTACTTACCCGAAGTGTCATGCTAACCGAGCAATTTCCGTGGCTAACGACCCTAGTGGTGCTGCCTTTACTGGCGATTCTGCCCATACCATGGCTGCCCAACCGCAATGGGCAAACCCTGCGCTGGTACGCCCTGGGGGTTGGATTCATCGAGTTTTCTTTAATTATTTATACTTTTGTAAACTTTTATAGCCTTGACCAGTCGGGGCTCCAACTGGTTGAGCGTTACAACTGGGTACCCCAGGTCGGCCTCACCTGGTCTCTCGCTGCCGACGGTCTGGCTATGCCCCTGGTGGTGCTAAGCGGTCTGGTCACCACCCTGGCTATCCTGGCTTCTTGGAATATCACCCGCCGCCCTCGCCTTTATTTCAGCCTGCTGCTGGTCATGTACAGCGCTCAGGTTGGCGTGTTTTTGGCCCAAGACCTGATTATGTTCTTCTTTATGTGGGAATTGGAACTGGTGCCGGTGTACCTGCTGATTTCCATCTGGGGCGGGAAGCAACGCCTTTACGCCGCTACTAAATTCATTCTTTACACCGCCATTGGCTCTATTTTCATTCTGGTGGCAGCTCTGGCCATGGCGTTCTATGGCGACACCGTGACGTTTAATTTGACGGAACTAGCTCAGAAAGACTACAGCCTCACCTTCCAACTCTGGGTCTATGCTGCTTTTTTGGTGGCCTTTGCGGTTAAGCTCCCGATTTTCCCATTGCACACCTGGTTACCCGATGCCCACAGCGAAGCTCCGGCTGCTGTATCGATGATTTTGGCGGGGGTATTGCTCAAGATGGCGGGCTATGGCCTGATCCGTATGAACATTGAGATGCTGCCCGATGCCCATGTCTACTTCGCTCCGGTACTGGCCGTTTTGGGCGTGGTGAATGTGATCTACGCCTCCATGACCGCCTTTGCCCAGGACAACCTGAAGCGTCGGATGGCCTACTCCTCAGTTGCTCACATGGGGTTTGTGCTGATTGGCTGTGCTTCCTTCACGACCCTGGGTATGAGCGGTGCCATGTTGCAGATGATCTCCCATGGTCTCATTGCGGCGACCATGTTCTTCCTCTCTGGGGTGACCTACGAGCGCACCCACACCCTCGATATGGATGAAATGGGCGGGATGGCCCGCAAGATGCCGACCACCTTTGCCTTCTTCACGGCTGCGTCCATGGCGTCTTTGGCCCTGCCCGGCATGAGCGGTTTTGTCAGCGAAATCGCGGTGTTCCTGGGCCTAGCGACCAGTGATGCCTACAGCACCACCTTCAAGACGGCCATCATCATGCTCTCCGCTGCTGGCGTGGTACTGTCACCCATTTACCTGCTTTCCATGCTGCGTCGCATTTTCTACGGTGACGCCGGTCAAGTCGTGGCTAAGGTGTCTGGCATTCTAGATATTCGCCCCCGTGAAGCCTTTGTAGCCGCTTGTTTGCTGGTGCCCATTATTGGCATCGGTCTATATCCCAAACTAGCGACTCAGGTCTACGACGTGAAAACTGTCGAAGTTGCGAGTCGGGTGCAAAATACCCTGCTGGCAGCAGAACACCCCTCCGCGCTCTACGCTCACATTTTGGTTGCCCCCAGGGTGACAGTGGCCGAATTGCCCACCGCTGGGTTGACTCAAATCGACTAGGCCCAAATCGCCTGGGCTCTAGTCGCTTGGGCCAAAGGGCATGGCTTGATCGGCTATACATTCCACCCTGGCTTAACCGTCGGGGTGCAATGGTATTTAAAAGACAATTTTGATACTGGCCGCAGGCACCCTTAAGGGCAGGCAGAAAACGTCACACTAGTTAATAGGGCTGAGGATGATCGACTGGCAGGGGATATAGCCTGCTGCTGCTCGAGCCCGAAGCCCATCTAGCTTGGGACACCTAGCCCCAATGACCCGTCCACAGATATCGGTGCAGGTTTTCTCTGCGAAAGTTATGGCTCAACAGCACCAGTGTCCTCACTGCAACAATCAAACTTTGTTGCCCATTGGGGTGCGGGGCATTCGTCGCTGCTCCCGCTGTAAAACCTATGTAGACGTGCGCCCCCGCCACTGGCTGAAGCGTTTAATCAACGATTTGGCTGCCTAGTGCAGGGGATGCTTGAAACGGGAAACCCCTGGCGATGCTGGCCCTAGGGTTACCAGACATAGCTGAGGTTCGAGCCACCTGGACTCGCTTTTGCAGAATAAGGGTGGACTTTCCCTGGCTTTTCAGACACCCTCTTAAACAGGATCAGCGAGAATGGGACTGTCCCGGTATGTAAAACGCCTATGTCTGGAAAGTTTTTTCATCGACCCGGCCCCGAACTCGCCGATCGCGTTCCCCCCGGTCAGCATTTGGCCAAGGGATTTCCGGTACTGACCTATGGGGATACGCCCCAGGTTACTCAGGCTGACTGGTCGCTGACCATTACTGGGTTGGCTGAGGCTAGAACCTTGACCTGGGACGACATGATGGCCCTACCGCAGACCGACTTTACCGCTGACTTTCACTGTGTCACGACCTGGTCAAAGCTGGATGTCGTCTGGCGTGGGGTTGCCGTCACCGATGTGATGGCGCAGCTGACGGTAGCTCCCGAGGCCATTCACGTGATGCTGCACTGCTATGGCGGCTACACGACCAACCTGGCCCTAGAAGACCTGGTTCGACCCGAAAACTTTTTCGCCCACACTCTATTTGGGGAGCCGTTACCCTCAGAGCATGGTGGCCCCATGCGGCTGGTCGTTCCCCATCTCTACGCCTGGAAAAGCGCTAAATGGATGAGTGGGATTGAGTTTTTAGCGGCCCCCGCCCTGGGGTTTTGGGAACGAAATGGCTACCACCACCGGGGAGAGCCCTGGGCCGAAGAGCGCTATGGCTAGGCCGTGGCGATGGGGGCTTAGCGGTTGCCGTAGCGGCCCCAGCTTAAAAACGCTGTAACCACGTACAGGACAATGGCTGACCCAATCACAGAGGGTACCATCGGTACCCCCTGGATGCCCCAGGTCAGCCAGGGCAGGGTCAATGTGTATTGCTGTAGGAGTGAGTTCACCACCCACTGGCCAAGCAACACTCCAATCAGGCCAATGAGCACCAGCCCAAAGAGTTTGCCGGGCACCTGGCGAGGCACCAGGATATTGGCGATAAAGGCGCAGGTGAGGGCAATGAGCAGTTGTACTAGCAGGTTGAGCAGGTCATCCATTTTTGGCCCCTTGCGGTGAGTTTCTTGCCCCAGATTGACGGCAAGCTGGGGATGGGGAGAAGATTGATACCCTGACTGTACCCAGCTTGCTCTGACCTAAGGTCAGGTCAGAGCATAAGCAATAGGTTAAATCCACCCCTGGACGGCAGACTGGTAGACGGCCTGATAGCGATTTTTGGCTCGCAACTTAGCGAGGCTATTGTTAATGTGAAATTTTACTGTACTTTCGCTGATGTAGAGGCGGTGGGCGATGTCGCGATCGCGCAACCCCTGGGCCAGCAGTGTCATAATTTCACGCTCTCGCTCCGATGGGCGGGGCAAGCCTGGGACTAAGGGTAACGACTCAATCAGTTGGCCCTGGCTCACCCGTTCTACCCATTGTCGCAGTTGGGAAGCGTCTATCGTCCCATCGATGACGGCCCTGGCCTGGGGCGGGGTGGGTCGGGCGGGGTTGCCCCGTACCCAGATCACCTGGGAGGCCGTCTGAGCTACAGTTTCGCTGTCGGTAACCACGACGGCCGCTGGGTCAAGGGGGTCGCACACCGTGAGATGGGCTTGGTAGGCTAGGCAGGTCAGGGCTACCTGGACCAGAGGTGCCTCACACTGAAGGCTAATTTTCCCCCCCCATGGGCCGCCGCTGTAGGGAATTTGCAGCGTGACTTGCACCATCTGCGGCTGGGGCCCAGGTTCGGTGTGCAGGCTACCCCCCAGGCAGGTGGCGATAAACCTGAGGTGGTGGCAGTGCGATCGCCACTGGGCCACGGGATCGTTGTCGCGATCGCCGGGGGGGATGGCCACAATGGCTTCCAGCATGACCGCCGCTGCTCCGTAGATCAGCCTGGCGTAGTCGCAATCAAACTCGTCTAGAAGCTCGGCCAACCGCAAAAAAACATGGCTCACAGAGGCTGGTAGCGGGGTCTCGGTGCCTACCAGAGCCATGGTGGTGGTGGTAAAAATGGTAGCGAGCTGATCGGACAAGGGCGATCGCTGGGTTTGTCCAGGGGGTGGGGCCGATTGCCCCAGGGTTGCTGCGTGCAGGGCCGCATCTAGGGCAATGGTGGCCGTCATGCACAGCACCTGCAGCACCGCCAAAAATTCTTCGGCCATGGGGCTGTGGCTAAAGGTAGCGAGTACTCCAACGACGCGATCGCCGGTCACCAGGGGATAGCCCGCAAATCCCTGGATGTTGTTGGCGATCGCCCAGTCGCGGTCTTTGACCCAGGCTTCTTCGGCCAGACGATTGCTGAGAAACGGCACGCGGTTTTGGGCAATTTTGCCGACCTTATAGGCCCCCATGGGCACCCGAGCAAAGGATCCATTGGTGTGGGTATAGAGCCCTGCGGAGGCCACGAGCCGCAGGGCCGTTTGATCGGGCTCGACCACCCAGATGCGGGCCAAGGCACAGTCAAACTGATTGACCAGCCCGTCGGTGACATAGCGGGCAATGGTGTCGACCTCGAGCCCCCCCGACAGCCGCTGGGCAATCTTGTTGACCCGCTGCAAATCGAGCAGCAGCCGGGTCGGGCTGGGTAAGTCAACGCTAGGGTTATCCACGCCTGGGGCGGCCGTATTCACCGATGCTCCTGCCAGTATGCTTATCTACAGGTTGAAGTGAACGTGATCAATACTCTGTATCGGTCAACACTCCCCACGACCTTTGTGCCCCATGGTTCAGTCGCCAACGGGACGCCATGCACCCATGGGCAGAGGGCAACGGGTCAGGGGGTGTTCCCGGTACCTACGCCAGCGTTATTGCCGGGCTTGGTGGGCCTGGGTCTAGCGGCGCTGCGTCGGCAGCAGGATGGCGATCGCGCCACCTAGAACGTCGGTACAGTGTGGCTCAAAACCCGGTTTCTTCGTCGCTGCGATAACGATGTGACTTGCATTCTGGCCGAGAAGCCGGGTTTCTGTACCGACGTGCTAGCGACAGCTAAGGGGCTTTAGCACCAGGGTTACTGGTGTCCGCCGATCCGTTCTTGAAGCGATCCTTAGCGGTGGTGAAGGCGTCTTGCATGGCGGTTTGAATGCGCTGAGGGTCGGGCTTTTTGCCCCCCATCAGGTCGCCAAAGTAGACGCAGGCCCCTTCGCCCAGGGCCCAGGTGTAGGCGGCGGCCCAGGAGGCGGCTACCACGCTGCCAAAGCCGGGGATGAATTTGATCAACTCTCGCCCGACGGCCTGGGCAAAGAAGCCGCCTGCGATCGCGCTAATCAGCCCTCCCGCCTGGGAGGGGCTGAGGGTTTGGCCGTAGAGTTTGCCCAATAGGACCACCATGGACACCTGTAGCGCCGTCAGCACAGGCATCGTGGCAAAGGGCAGAGGGACTGCGGCTAAGGTCGCCGCTATGACCGCACAGGCAGAGATGTAGTGACGCCCCACATCTCGATAGAGGGCCCCGAGCTGATCGGTGGCCTCGGCTTGCTCATCTAGGAGTCGGTAGAGGGCCTGGGCTTCGGCCTCCGGCAGCAGGTCGGCCAGGGCATCGCGCAGGGTGTCGAGGCCGTAAAACACTGGCTCAAAGCCGTCGCCTTCTAGGGTGAAGTCGATCAGTACCGTGCGGTCGACCAGGGCCTCAAAGTTAGCCTGAATGGCCTCAAAGGGGCGCGTTACCCCGGCGAGGGCAGGCGGGTAGGGGGGGTGGTCGGCTTGGCCGGGGGGGTAGACCTCGTGGATCGAGGTCACCGCTAAGAGACAGGGTATGGTGGGGAACTGTTGACGCAGGCGGGCTGCGATCTGCCGCAGGGTGTCGGTGGCAAAGTCGTTGATTTTGACGGTCAGAATTAAAATGCGCCCCTGGCTACGGCTGCGGCTCAGATCGGCGACCAGTTCAGCGATGATGGCGTCGGTGGCCTGGGCCATATCCCCCAGCCCGACGGTGTCGGTAAAAATGAGCAGCGGCAGCTCTTCGGAGGGATAGGCGTAGCGCTGGGTATGTTGGGTATGGGGCTTGAAGCCTTGACCCACGATATCCTTAGACACGCCGGTCAGGCCTCGCACCAGGGAGCTTTTGCCAGCCTGGGGCTTGCCGATTAGCAGGGCTTCGGTGGTGGGCAGTTGGTCGCGCACCGCCGCCAAAATTTCGGCCACCCGATCGTCGTCAACCTGAAACCACTGGTTGAGCTGCTGGGCAGGTTTGAGCTGGCGGGCGCGATCGCGCAGAGACTGCCATAGCCCAGTGCCAGGAGGTCTCCCTGGGCTGGCGTCTGGGTTGGCGGCGGCCGCCTCTTGTGCTGGGGGATCGGTGGGGTTGGGGTCGCCCATGCCCGTGCTCTCCTAGGGATGACCGAGGATGACTCGGGACGATACCATGTCTTTATCCTATCGTCAGATGTCGGTGCGGCTGGGTCGGGTCTGGGTCTGGTTTGAGTCCGCTCTGGGGCTAGTCGTCGAGCAACACCGAGGGATGGCCCGGTAGGGTAGGCTGTTTTGCTGTGGTTCTAGCCGCTGGGCTACGGCGGCTATCGAGTTTGCCCTGGGCAATGGGAACTGTGAAATGGAGCTGGCTGCCTTTATTTTTGCCCTCCGACTCAGCCCAGATCGTGCCTCCTAGCCCTTCGACAATTTGCCGACACATGGCTAGGCCCAGCCCGGTGCCCCCGGTGCTTCGGCGCAGGGCCCCTTCTTCTTGGTAAAAGCGGTCAAACACGATGTCTAGGCGACTGGGCTCGATGCCGCGCCCGGTGTCGGCTACGGTGACTTGCAGGTAGGTGGGGCTAGCTCGGGTGACCTGGATAGTGATGGTGCCAGTGGCGGGGGTAAATTTTTGAGCGTTGTCGAGTAGCTTGGCCAGAACCTCGACCAGCCACTCGCCATCGGCCCGCACCAGGGGCACTTGCTTCGGAATTTTGACTTTGATCGTGGGGATGTGAGGGCTGCCGTGGCCACCGCGAATGCTGCTGAGAGCCAGATCCACGCATTCTTGAATGGAGAGTGACTCCAGGTTCCACTTTACCCGACCGCTCTCGAGCCGAGACAGGGTGAGAAAGTCTTGCACGAGCTTGCGCATACGCTCGGCATCTTCTAGGGCTGATTGCAGCATAATTTGCCGCAGTTCGCCGGGCATGTCGGGCTCGGTGGCTAGGCTTTCGAGGCAGACTTGAATGGTTGATAGGGGGGTGCGCAGCTCATGGCCCGTGATGGCAATCAGGTTGCCTCGGGTGCGATCGAGGGCGGCAAGCTGCTGGTTGAGGTCTTGCAGGTTGGCGTAGGCTTCGGCTTGAATAATGGCGACACTCAGCTGGGCCGCGATCGCATCGACCAAGGCCCGATCGTCTTCGCTCCAGTCGTAGGGCTGGGGCTGGCAATGGTGCAGCTCAATCATGCCCACCAGGCGGCCCTGGTAGGTGAGGGGGACAATCAGCCAGGCCTGAATTTGCCATCGCCCGATCAGGGGCTGAATCGCCGCTAGCTCCTGGTAAAAGGGCGACTCGCGATCGTGGGTATCGGCAATGGCGACAATTTCCTTGGTGTCTTGCACGTAGTCAAACAGCGGATTGGTGGCCAGGGGCCAGGTTTCTCCCAGCAAGGACTCTACGGTGCCGTTGAGGTGCTGATGGGCAATGACCACCGTGGCATCGGTGGCGCTACAGGGGTAAATCAGGCAGCGGCAGACCTGGAGTGCCTGGCCCAATTCCTGGGCTGCCTTAGCAAAAATCTCGGTGGCGTCGAGGGACTGGCGAATCACCGAGGTCATGGAGTTGACCAAGCGCTCCCGGCGCTCTTGGGCCGAGATGGCCTTGTAGGCCTTGAGCAACTTGTACTGCCCCGCCTGTAGGTAGGTCACCAGCCGCTGGGTAAAGGGATCGGGGCTCCCGCTGCCGTCTAGGTGCTCTGTGGGAGCCAGGGTAGGATCGATGCAGCGCTGGCGGGAGATCGCCAGTTTGTTGACCAGGTCAGGCCGGTACTCGCCAATGCGATCGAGTAAAATTGCCGCCGCTCGCTGGCTGACGTAGCGATCTTGAGTCCAGATCCCTTCAAAGCGGCGGGTCTGGTCCAGGGACGAGCCATTGGTGGCTGGCTCGGGCGATCGCTCTCGACAAATTAAACAGGCACTGTAGCCTACCCCAATCACCACCAGGTGCCACTCCTGAATCAAGGTATCGTCCGTCTCAAAGGCAATGGTTTCATAATTGTCAGATCGACTGACAAAGCTGGTACCCGCTGCCGATAGCACGTAGACTTGGTCGCTCAGCTCGGCAATTCTCAGGTAACGGTTGGCCTCCTGGAGGTAAAAGCGCTCCTGCTGAAAACTGGCAATCACTAAAAACTTTGCCGTCCCCGCCAGCACATGATCTTCCATGGCGTGGGACAACGCGGTCAAGGATGTTTTGAAGTAGAGGCTAGGTCTAAGCTGGGGAACTGCGGTCAGCAGCTTTTCTACCACAGATGTGGACTTGCTCATGGTTCAGTTTAGGGAACCGTCGATGCAAAGGCTCTACATCGGCGTTCAGGGTGAACCCAAATGAGACCCAGTCGCATCGGCAGTAGTTACTTCCACCTAGCCTACCAGTTGCCCCCTATTTCAACGGTATATTGTAACCATTTGCCAACATCGACCGGTTTTGTTTGGGCCAAGCCTAGGCCAAAACAAAACCGGGTATCTGGGCACAATGCCAAGATACCCGGTCAACCGGTTACCTGAAGCGGGAGCGACAGGTCAACAACCAGCCGCAGAGCTACATGGTGCCGCTCATGTCAGTGGTGTCCTTGAGGAAACCGCTGTAGGCCTCCATGCCGTGCTCACCAATGTCGAGACCTTTCATCTCTTCTTCCGCCGTCACCCGCAGGCCAAAGACGGCCTTGATCACCAGCCAGAAGATGGTAGACATCACCACGGTGAACAGACCGACGGATAGAACACCCACGATTTGAAGCCCAAGCTGCCCGACACCGCCGCCGTAGAATAGACCGGCAATGCCCTCACCGCCTTGGGTGAAGTTATTGGGGTTGGCAAACAAACCCACGGCCAAGGTACCCCAGATGCCGCAGACCAAGTGTACGGAGGTCGCGCCCACGGGGTCATCAATTTTGATGCTGTCGAAGAAGCCAACCGCAAACACCACGAGGGTGCCACCAATTAAGCCCGCCCAAAACGCACCGCCATAGCCAAACACATAGCAGCCCGCCGTAACGGATACCAGACCGGCCAGAATACCGTTAATGGTCATGGACAGGTCGGGCTTACCGCTGAGACCCCAGGAGACAAACGTAGCCGCCAGACCGCCAGCCGCGGCCCCCAAGTTAGTCGTCACAGCAATGTAGGGCACCGCCAAATCAGCCGCCAACTGAGAACCAGGGTTAAACCCAAACCAGCCCAACCAGAGAATCAGACAGCCTAGGGTGGCAATGCTCAGGTTGTGGCCGGGCAATGCGTTCACCTGGCCATCGGCACTGTACTTACCCATGCGGGGGCCAAGAAAGGCGGCACCCATCAGAGCAGACCAGCCGCCGACGGAGTGGACGATGGTGGAGCCAGCAAAGTCATGGAAGCCGAGATCCGCCAGCCAGCCGCCGCCCCAGAGCCAGTGGCCCGTGATGGGGTAAGCAATGCCGGTCAGCAAAAGACTGAAGATCAGAAAATCCAAAAACCTAACCCGCTCAGCCACAGCCCCAGACACAATGGTCGCCGCCGTACCGGCAAAGGCCACCTGGAAGAGGAAGAACGTGTCTTTAGACAGGTTGATGCCATCAGGCCCGAGCCCGTAGAGCTCGGGGGGGCCACCCAAAAAGATACTGCCCCAGCCGATAAAGCCATTGCTGTTGGCACCAAACATGAGGGAGAACCCGATAAACCAGAAGCCCAGGGTGGCCAAGGCAAACACGATTAGGTTCTTGGTCAGTACGTTGACAGCATTTTTTTGGCGCACGAAACCGGTTTCGACCATGGCAAACCCGGCGTTCATGAAGATAACTAGGAAAGCTGCGATCGTCACCCAGATGTTGTTCAGGGTGACCTGCACATCGTCAGCCGTCAACTCATCTTGGGCATGGGCCGCTAGACCCCATGTGGCCACAATGATCAGCGCTAGGGGGATGCAAGCAGCCCATGACCAACCGCCGATGCGGTCAAACAGTCGCTTAATGGCCGCATCAAAGGGCGGCACACTGGCGCTCCAGAAGCCGGCCTTAGACCGTTTCCGAAACTTAGAACGATTACGCAACACTAGATTAGACATCTCAACAGACGTTCCTTCAACACAATCAGACAGTGAACACGGCTTAGCTTGTAGACCCGAACGCTCAACCGCAGGGCGGTGACGTCGATTTGTATGGGAGCTTTAGCCCACAGAACCGATGAGTTCTGTGGGCTAGGGGAACGAAGGGGTGGATCTCGGGCGGCAGCTCAAGATAGCTAACAGACACCTGGAGAAACCTATGCTAAATAAACTTGGCGCTTTTTAACAGCACCCGGTAGATGAACTTGCTCAAAGTCAGAACAAAACAATTCCACCAATTCTAAGGCGGTCAATCTGTATCCGAAAATACATAAGATCGCTCAAGACCACCCTATCTCTTGTATAAGCCTGAAAAAATGGGGCTAATTGAGCCGAAAACGGTCTTTTGCCAAAATTCTTTGCAGAAAAATAATATTCAATTGACCCCTAGGAGGCTCCTAGAGGTATTGATGAAAATCTAATTGAACCAAGTTCACGTTGAGAACCGTGGTTTTCACCCACCCTGCGGAAGCCGGAACAACCTTCAAAGTCCATCTCCCAAGGAGAGGGACTTAGGGTGAGGGTAAACTCCGGGTTTCAAGTTAGACGAGGTTTAAATCATTGAAAAAAGCCAAAAAGGGCTGGAATCCTTGAATTGCAAAATTGCTGGAGTCTAAATTGTGTGACTCTCCAGAGCTAACGTATTAAGGAGATTTCTGGGAAACTAAGATACCCCTGGTAGGGGTGCGGAGTCCTGCGTCTCTACCAGGAATCAAAATTCTTCGGTATTTTTGTTGTCAGAATTGTCCTAAGCATTTTTAAGGTAGTCATGGGGGCCAAGGCGATCGAGTTCCTGCTGTTTAGCGAGGACACAGGCTTCTAGATCGCGACGGTACTGGGCCACTTGGTCGAGCAGGGCCGGGCGATCGCAGGCCAAAATCTGCACCGCTAGCAGCCCTGCATTTTTGGCGTTGCCAATGGCCACCGTCGCCACCGGAATGCCCGCTGGCATTTGCACAATGGAATACAGCGAGTCGATACCCTGCATGGCTCGGCTTAAGACGGGCACCCCAATCACCGGCAGAGGGGTCAGAGCTGCCACCATGCCAGGCAAATGGGCCGCTCCCCCAGCCCCCGCAATAATGACCTTAAGCCCTCGTTGACGGGCAGTTTGGGCGTAGGTAACCATGCGCTCTGGCGTTCTATGGGCGGAGACGATCGCCACCTCATGGGCCACCCCAAACTCGGCGCAGACATCGATCGCTGCCACCATGGTGGGTAGGTCAGAGTCGCTACCCATAATGATGCCAATTTCGGGGCCAACTTCGGGGTCAATGTCGGGGTCAATGTCGGGGCCAACTTCGGGGACAATGTCGGGGACAGGCATAAAGACCTCAGCTACGGCTCAATAGTGCCACCCCATCATGCCCCATCACGATATCGAAGGGTTCCAGCCCTTGATAGTGCAAAGTTGAGTTTCGTTGCGGGCGGTTTTGTCGAAGCAAAACATCATAGAATTTTACAGAAGTTAGCAAATTTGCCTCCCCTATGACTGTCTCCGACGATAAGACCGTAGTTCGCGAGTATTTCAACGCCATTGGGTTTGACCGCTGGCAGCGAATCTATGGCGATGGCGACGTCAATAAGGTGCAGCTCGACATTCGCAAGGGCCACCAAAAAACCGTCGATACGCTGATGGAGTGGTTGCAGGCCGACGATAACCTGGCCGGGCTCACCTGCTGCGACGCGGGTTGCGGGGTCGGGAGTCTCACGATTCCCCTGGCCCAGGCGGGGGCCAAAGTCTACGCCAGCGATATTTCCGCCAAGATGGTCGAAGAGGCGCAGCGCCGGGCCGAAGAGACCCTAGGTGGCGAAAACCTATCCACCTTTGAGGTCAAAGACCTGGAAGAGTTGACCGGTCGCTATCACACGGTCATGTGCCTAGATGTGCTGATCCACTATCCCCAGGATCAGGTGCAGGGCATGATTAGCCATCTCGGGTCGCTGGCGGAGTCGCGCCTGATCATGAGCTTTGCGCCCAAAACACTGTGCTACAGCCTGTTGAAAAAGGTGGGCGAGTTTTTCCCAGGGCCCAGCAAAGCTACTCGGGCCTACCTGCATCGGGAGGCCGACATCGTCAAGGCACTGGAGGCCGATGGCTGGCGCATCGAGCGCCGGGCAATGAACAAGACTCAGTTTTACTTCTCTCGTCTGCTGGAAGCGGTGCGCCAGCCCTAGGTGAGGAAATGTTGGGCCAATGAAGATATCCCAAGGTCGGGGTGCAGAGTCTGCGCCCTGGCAGGGAAGCAATTTTTTGGGATATCTTCGTTGCCAGGGCTACGGTAAATCATCCCCAGGTCAAGGTCATGATGACGGTAGAGCGGCTATTTGTGGCGATCGCAGCGATGTTGGGCGGCACCGCCGTAGCCGCCGGGGCCTTTGCCACCCATGCCCTGCGGGCTCAGCTCAGCGATCGCCTGCTGACCGTGTTTGAGACCGGGGCTCGCTACCAGATGTACCACGCCCTGGCCCTGGTGCTGGTAGCCCTGGTCCGTAGCCAGGGACTGGGCTCGCCGGGGCTGCTAACGACCGCTGGGTGGGCCTTTGTGGCTGGCACGGCGATATTTTCGGGCAGTCTCTATGCCCTCAGCCTGACCGGGCAAGCCATTCTGGGAGCCGTGGCACCCCTGGGCGGTGCCGTGCTCATGGCGGGGTGGGGCTGCCTCGCCGCCGCCAGTCTGCTGGGGGCATCAGAACCTTAGGGTTGACAGCAGGGATTGGATGGATGGGTAGCGCGCTAACTGACTCGAAGCCCGCGGGCTATGATGAGCCTGAGTTTTGCCCCTACGCCATGCTTGAATACCTCTCACCGCGCTCGTCAGCCACGCCCCAGGAGGTGATTGAATACCTGGAACTGCACCAGGCGGCCCAGGAATTTCGCCTAGAGCTAGAGCATCGGGCTCGCCTGGAGGCCCACTGCCAGTGGTACTACCAAGTAGCTGCCGACCACCGCGAAGCCCTTGAGCGGATGCGCCTGGAGGCCAATCTGCTGTCCTGGTTTAATCGCCGCTCGGCCTGAGAGATCAGTCCATAAAGACGAAATAGATAAAACTACAGGAGCTCGAGCTCGTCCTGTTTGAGGTGAGCGCGCATGGGGCGCTTGGCCCCGTCGACGGCAAACTCGACCTGAACCGGAAAATTGGGGCTAATGGGGCGACCCTTGTAGTCAGTCAAAATGCTGATTACCACTCCCTCCAACCCTTTGGCATCAAAGGATTCGTTGCGGTGCAGCGGGTGGTGGTAGAAAACAACAGACTCTTTAATCCGGACGCGATCGCCAACGCTCATAGCACACACTCGCTCTATACTCAAGCCTCCCTGGCACCCAGATGGAGAACTCTCTCTGCAATCCTATTATCTTTGCATAGAATGGTTCCGTAGCTATCACCCATCCCCGTAAATTAGGCTGGCCCTACCCCGTTACAGCGGGTCGCCATGGTGCATGAGCTCATCCATGCGCTGGGCCATAGCGGCCATTTCGGGATCTCGCTGGGCCACCACCTGGGTGCGGGCCTGAAACGCCTGGCCAATTTCGGTGTCGTACAGCAGGTGTCGGGCCTGGTTTAGTAGCTCAGGGGCGCGCTCTAGGGGCTGGGGCTGCTTGGCCATCAGCACCTCGTCGATCTGCACGATTAGCTGAGAAATCGGCCGCAGCCAGCTAAACTGCTCATCGCTCAACACCAGGCGCAGGTAGTCGCCTTTGTTGGCGATCGGGCCGTGGCTGGCCTCATAGCGATCTTTCTCGGCGTCCATCAAAATTTTGTGGGCCTTCAGCAACAGTGGCCGAAACTGGCGCAGGGGCTCGAAGGCGGGGTCAGAAGCAGGATTACCAACGGTCATTCAACTCTCGCGCCCTCTCGCAATACTGTCTTCACCATTCCATGAATGGTGGGCGATTTCAAGGGAGTCATGTTGGGGGGAGGCAGCCCCCCTAGGGATGCTGGGTTTGGTGTCACAATAGCCCTAGGTTCTTTTGCGTAGCCATGGACTTCACCACCGTTCGCCCAGGTAAGCTCTCGATCATTGCCAGCGACTTCGATAGTCGACCCATGAGCTTTGTGCAAGGGGGCGATCGCCTCGGCTACGAACCTGCCGTAGCTCGAGCCGTAGCGGCGGTGCTAGGCCTAGAGCCAGTGTGGTTTGACTGCTCCCTCGACGCGTTTTATCCCGCCCTCAGTACCGGCGACTACGATGTGGTGTGGTTTAGCCAGGCGATTACCCAAGATCGCCGCGCCTGGGCCGACTTTACCCGTCCCTACGGTCGATTCGATGAGGCGGTACTGGTGCGAGAAGATAGCCCTATCCACGCGGCACCGGACCTGGCGGTCAGGGCTATGGGGGCCCTGGCCAGCAGTACCCCCATAGCCCTGACCGAATCGCTGCCAGACCTGGAGTGGGTAGCCTTTACGGGGCCAGACCAAACGTTGCCCGCCCTGATCGCGGCTCTGGGGCAAGGCACCATCGATGCCCTGGTGGGCTATGCCTTGGTGCTCATGACCGCCGAGGCCGATACCGATAACCTGCGGGTGGCCTTTCAGATCCCGACTCAGCATCCCTTTGGGAGGGGTAGCACCCCCCCAGAGGGCTAAAGAAACTGCTGCCAATTTTCGCTGCGGTAGAGGGCGCGCTCGGACTTACGACGACGCTCCAGGCCGGGCATTACCTTGCCCCCGGCATTCACCCACCGCAGAAATTCGTCAGAGGCACCGGCAAAATCACCGGCGTTGTGCTTTTTCAACAGTGTTGAGGACTGAAAATTTCCGGGGCCAACATTGAAGGTAAACGACACCATGGCCGAAAACTGGTTGCTGTTGGCGGTGCGAGTGACTGAGCTGGCTACGGTCTTTTCGTACTTGTTGAGATCGCGCTTGAGCGTGTCTTCGGCCTCGGTGTGGGTAATGCTGAGACCCTGATACACATTCGGTGGTCCCGCCGCAGAGGTGTGCCCGTAGCCAATGGTCCAGGGCTCACCGCCGGTACCTGGGTCGGGATAGGCTTTCAGACTCAAGCCTTCGAAGGACTTGACGATTTCTAGTCCGGCGGCATTGATGGTGTTGCCGGAGGGCGGGGGGGGTGGGGGAGTCGGCGGTTTGGGTGGCGGGGGCGGCATGGGCTGAGGCTCCGGGGCACCAGTCCCCAAGGACACGGTCATGGCCTGGGGAAAGTCATCGCGCAGGAACCAAGACTTGATGCTACCAATGTTGACCACCTGCTCTTTGGGATTGCTCTGGGAAGGATATTTGGTAATCCGAGAGACCCAGTAACCTCCCTGCATGAGGTAAATCGCAATGTCTGTTTCTTTAATCCAGGTTCCCATGTAACCCCTCCGGAGTAGCCCGTATACCAGGAATTTACAATACTTTTGAGACTATGGAGCACTGAATTCGGGCATTTTGGCCCTAGCTTAGAAAAAACGGCCCGGTTCTGGGGGGGCGGGCCTGCCGCTAGGACCTGGTTTTTGATGGCCCGGTGTCCTCAGAGACGTTTTGAAACGGGTATTCCAGGTGCTATGAGCTGTCTGGCTACCGTCAATATTCTGGGGGATGGGTTCTGGGGGATGGATCCTGAGAAATGGGCCGTCTTAATCCGCTGTCACGCGATGGAACAGGACTCTCCCAGGCATTTCAAATACCCTCGCAGGGAGGATTTTCCCCGCTGGGCGGTTCAGTCGTTAAGATATTCAAAGTCTTAGTGTTCTTAATAAATCTCCTTTTTTATGGCTTTGCCCTCAGCGATCGCTGATTTGCCGACTCGCCTCATGGCACCGACCGTTCGTCGCCTGCCCAATGGGTTAACCGTTATTGCTGAGCAAATGCCGCTGGAGGTGGTTAACCTCAGTCTGTGGCTCCGGGTAGGCTCGGCGGTAGAAAGTGACGCCATTAACGGCATGGCCCACTTCCTCGAGCACATGATTTTTAAAGGTACCCAGCGACTGCAGTGCGGCGAGTTTGAGCGTCGGATTGAAGAGCGAGGTGCCTACACGAACGCGGCCACTAGCCAAGACTATACCCAGTACTACATCACGACGGCTCCCCAGGATTTCGCCGCCCTGGCCCCGCTGCAAATTCAGGTGGTGATGGCCCCGCGCCTGAGCGACGACGATTTTGAGCGAGAGCGCCCGGTGATTTTAGAGGAAATTCGCCGCGCCGACGATAACCCGCGTCGCCGCACCTATGCTCGCGCCATGGAGTTGGCCTTTGACCGGCTGCCCTACCGACGCCCGGTGCTGGGGCCAACGGCGGTGATCGAGGGGCTGACCGCCCAGCAAATGCGAGAGTTTCACGACACCTGGTACCAGCCCCAGAGCATGACCGTTGTGGCCGTGGGCAACCTGCCGGTGGAAACGCTGATTGCCACGGTGGCCGAGGGGTTTGACCAAGCCATGGCTGAGCGAAACCCCGCTTCTGCTTCGACCACCGACTTGATCGAGCGATTTAAGCCGCTGCTGCTGGGCGATCTGGAGCCCCCCTTTGCCACGGTGCGGCGGTTTGCCCACACTGACCCAGCTCTGACCCAGGCTCGGCTGGTGATGGCCTGGCGGGTGCCTGGCATGGCCCAATTAGCCCAATTAAAAGACACCTACGGGCTGGATATTTTGGCCTCTATTTTGGGCCGAGGGCTGACCTCGCGCCTGGTGCGCGACCTGCGGGAAGACCGCAAACTGGTGACCAGCATTAGCTGTAGCAATATGACCTTGGCTCACCAGGGGGTGTTTATGGTGTCGGCGCAGTTGCCGACGGAACATCTGGCGACGGTGGAGCAGGCGATCGCCCAGCACATCGATACCGTCATGGCGCAGCCGGTGAACCAAGCGGAACTGCGGCGGGTGCAAACCCAGGTGGCCAACCGATTTGTCTTTGCCAACGAAAGCCCCAGCGATCGCGCGGGTCTCTACGGCTACTACCACACCCTGACGGGCGATATTGTCGATGGCGTCAACTACCCGGCCTACATTCAGCAGTTGGGGGTTGAGGATGTTTTGCAAGCCGCCCAGCGCTACCTCTCCGGGGAGGCCTATGGGGTGGTGGCGCTTCAGCCAGCGGTGGTCTAGGGGGACGTACCTTGACCATGTGGACCGCGATCGCTCAGCACATTAGCGCTCAAACCGGCACCGCCTTTACCTTGCAAGAGCGGCGATCGGTGGGGGGCGGCTGCATCAACCAGGCGTACCAGGTCAGCGACGGTCGCCAGTCGTTTTTTGTCAAGGTGAACCAGGCTACCCAGGTGGCCATGTTTGAGGCCGAGGCCCTGGGCCTCAAGGAGATGTACGACAGTCAAACCATTCGGGTGCCTCGGCCGATCTGCTGGGGCACCGCCGAGGGGTCGGCCTACCTTGCCATGGAATGGCTGGAGTTAGGGGGCGGGGGCGATGCCTGGGGGTGTATGGGAACCGCCCTAGCGGCCATGCACCGGGTGACCAGCGATCGCGGCTTTGGTTGGCATCAACCCAACACCATTGGGGCCACCCCCCAGCCCAACCCCTGGATCCCCACCTGGCTCGAGTTCTACCGAGAGCACCGTCTGCGCCATCAGTTTCGGCTGGCGGGTCGTCGCGGTGGCCGCTTTCCCCGGCAGCACGAACTGTTAATGGCGTTGCCCGACCTGCTGGCGGGCCATGCCCCGGCCCCCTCCCTGGTGCATGGGGATCTGTGGTCGGGCAATGCGGCGGTGACCCAGAGCGGTGACCCGGTGATTTTAGACCCGGCGACCTACTTCGGCGATCGCGAAGTCGATATCGCCATGACCGAGCTGTTTGGCCGTTTTCCCGAGGCCTTCTACGCGGCTTATAGGGCGGCCTACCCGCTCGATCCGGGCTATGGAGGCCGCAAAATTCTCTACAACTTGTATCACATCCTCAACCACTTCACCCTGTTTGGCGGCAGCTACGCAGCCCAGGCTAACCGGATGATTGATCAGCTGCTGCGGTAATGCTCGGGCGATGATGTTTGGGCGGTGATGCCCGGGTGTTGCTCTCTGGGTGTTGCTCTCCGGGTGTTGCGCTCTGGGCGGTTATACTCGATGGCCCCTGGGGCAAGCAAAAAAAAGGACCTCTGAGTTGTGCTCAGAGGCCCGAATCAGGGTGCATCTACCACTCCTATCTCCTAGGGCGGCGGCTGAATTCCGGGGAAATACCTGGGGTTCATGGATACTTGAAACAAAGTGGCTATGATGCAGAGACTCTGTGAATTGTTGATAGTTGCCCTATGGCTAGCCCCGTGACATCCCTTAAAATCCAAGATTTTCCTGCTGAAGCTTCCCCTTTGGGCACTGCCCTAGCACCGGGGGTCTACATTGTCGGGGCCGGACCAGGCGACCCAGAGCTGTTGACCGTGAAGGCCCAGCGGTTGCTGAGCCAGGCGGATGTGATTCTCTACGCCAATTCCCTGGTGCCCGAGCAGATTTTGGCTTGGACTCGCCCCGAGGCTGAGCGAATTGGCACCGCCAACCTGACCCTGGAGAGGATTGTGCCGCTGATGGTGGAGCGGGTGCGGGCGGGTAAGTCGGTGATTCGCCTCCAGTCAGGGGACCCGAGCCTGTACAGCGCCATTCACGAGCAAATCCAGGCTCTGGTGGAGGCGGAGGTGCCCTTTGAGGTGGTGCCGGGCATTAGCGCCTACCAGGCGGCGGCGGCCAAACTCAATGCCGAACTCACCATTCCGGGGCTGGTGCAGTCAATCATTCTGACCCGCATTAGTGGCCGCACCCAGGTGCCCGAGCTGGAAGACCTGGCCTCCCTGGCGGCCCACAAAACCAGTCTCTGCCTCTACCTCAGCGCTCGCCATGTGGAAGAGTCCCAGGCGCAGCTGATGCGGCACTACGAGCCCGATACCCCGGTGGCGATTTGCTTTCGCTTGGGCTGGCCCGATGAGCAGCTCTGGCTGGTGCCGCTGGCGGAGATGGCGAAAACCACCCGCGAGAAAGACCTGATTCGTACCACGCTGTACGTGATCAGCCCGGCCCTGCGGGGGCAGAAGGTGAGGTCTCGCCTGTACAACCCCGACCATACCCACCTGTTTCGCCCCCGGGGAAATTCAGCGGCCCCTGACCTGGAGCCTTGACCAAATGGGGGCCTGGGCGTACATTGTCTGCATACACCTGTTCTGCTCACCCCTGGTTGCAGGCAGACAAAACATACAATGCCTCTAGGGTTCCGGTTTGGCTGGTTTGGCCAAATGTCTGGTCCGAGAGAGGCAGGTTAGTGATTTTTGACTAACGCCCTGGCGTTGCGAACGCTAGCTACACGGCGGGACAAAAGCCCGGGAGGATTTGGGAGGTTGAGAGATTCAACTTCGTTTAATTTTCCTGGGCTTTGCTGTACCTGGCCCTGGCATCGCGTTTTATTGTATGGCTCAGTGCAACCCTGTGAGGCTTTTCTATGACCCCCGATCCAGTCAATGACCCGGTATTCAAAGCCCCGGTTCGACCTCTTTCGAGGCCCAGCGCGCCCTGGAGATGGAAGCTCGCCTGCCCCTGACTGGCTGGCAGCAGGGGGTATCCCAGGGGTTGGAGTATGGCCTAGAGGCCGCCGACAGCATTCGCGATCGCACCATCCCCACCTTTTCCCGTGGCGAGTTGCCCCACTACGCGGGCATCAACACCTTCATGAAGGCCCCCCTAACCCCTCCCCAGAGGGGAATCCGGACAACCCCCCAATCGAAAATCGCCAATCCAAAATCCCCCAGACCCACCCCTAACCCCTCCCTAGAGGGGAACTGGACAATCCCCACTCCAAAATCCCTCGCCCCATGCACCAAACCTTCGACGCTGCCCTTGGCATAGATCTGCTCCACGTCAACCAGGCGGGGGCTGACCACAACCGTGCCCACTTCGATCGCTGGGGCATCACCTGTCTAAACATCATGAGCAGCCCTGGGGCGGGTAAGACGGCGCTGCTGGAGCGCACCCTAGCCGGACTGTCCGGGGAGCTGGCGATCGCCGTGATTGAGGGCGCCATGACCACTGAGCTCGATGCCGATCGCCTGCGCCAGTACGACGTGCCGGTGATTGCCATTAACACCGGGCGATCGTGCCATTTGGACGCCAAGATGGTCGCAGGTGGACTCCACACCCTGGAGCACACCTGCGATCCCCAGGCCCTCGACCAGCACCAGGTCGAGGGCCTGGGCAATCTGGTCTGCCCTGCCGAGTTTGAAGTGGGTGAGCACGCCAAAGTTACCCTGCTCAGCCTCACCGAGGGGGAAGATAAGCCCCTCAAGTACCCGATTATGTTCCAGGAGGCCGACTGCCTGCTGATTACCAAGGTCGATCTGGCCCCCTACCTGGAGGTGAGCCTCGACCAGATCGCCGCTAACGTACGGCAGATGAACCCCGATGTAGCGATCTTTGCGGTGTCCGCTAAGACCGGCGCAGGGTTAGAGGACTGGTTTGGGTGGGTGCGCGATCGCGTCCAGCCAAACCCAGCCAGCCTAGCCGCTGTTGGGGTTGGCTCCGCTGCACCCAACCTACACGAACCGTAAATCTTAGGCTTGTTAAAGTTTGAGCCCACATTCCGGCCTTTCAAAGGCCGGAATGTGGGCTCAAAGATCACGACGTCCCCAGCAGTCGCCGCATCGCACTGCCCACAGCTCGCTTCATTTGCTGTTTGCGTCGCCAGCGCTCAAATTCTTTGCGATAGCTGTATTCATTGGGGCGGTAGATGCGCCAGGCATCCCAACTCAGCTTCAGCCCCCAGGGGCCAAACACCAGGTAAAGCAGAATATTGGCGAGCCAGGTAATGCTGCCCCCGGTCAGCAGGTTAAAGCCCATCACAAAGCCGCCAAAGATCACAAACTGGGCCAGGCTGTGGCGAAACCGCTGTTTGCGCTGGCTGTCGAACAGTCGTTGATCGGCAATTTCGTACTTTTTGACATCCCACTCGCGCTCGGCCTCGGCCAGGGTGTCGGCAGAGATGCCCAGCTCGTCAGCAATCTCAAGCAGCTGAGCGCGGGACAGCTCACCCGATTCGGTTTGACGGGCAATGGCGATGCTGAGAATTTGCTGGGCATCTTCGGCTGGGTACAAAAACTCGCCGTTGCTGATGTAAGGATCGGTTACTAAATCAGCCATCGTCACCCTCCCGGCCAAAACTCCCTTTCCTCTTATAGACAAAATTCATGGGATTGTGGGATCGGTTGGGGTACGGAAAACCTATTGTCACAGCAGGCCAGGGTTGCCCTGGTCAGATCTGGGTCGGGGCGAGAATGATAGTGGTTGGATACACATCTAGATACGCATCTTACCCATCGGAGTGTGCACTATGACCCAACTGATCCCCATCCGTCTAGAGGATGGCACCGAGATTTACATGGAGGCCACCGACGACGTGGTGGCCCCCGACTCGGCCTCCAATTCCCAGGGCGCAGACAATTACGGTGAAACCACCCGCACCGCCAAGGGAATGGCCTGGGGCACGGCCAACCAGGCCCACGCTGCCCAGAGCTTTAAGGCAATTGAAGGCACCATTCGCACCTACACCAGCTACACCATGAACGCCTTCAAAGATATGTCTACCGCCAATGTCGAAAAAGTCACCCTGGAGTTCGGCCTGAAGGTCGGCGGAGAGGCAGGGGTTCCTTACGTGACGCGGGGTACCGCAGAGAGCAACCTCAAAATTACGGTGGAGTGCTCGTTTAACTAGCTTGCTCTCCTAGGGGGTTTCTCTCTTGGGGTTCCGCCGTCACCGTCACCGATCGTCACTGATCATCGTCCTAGCGCCGGGTTTCGGCGAGGAATGGCCCACTGATTGGGTTAACCTCGCTGAAGCTCGGTTTTTGTTGTGCCAATTTCTAGCGGATGCATCATAATTTGATGAGAAATCCTCAAAAACCATCGCTCTGGCTGAATAATCTTTAGCATTTACAGGACCCAGTTGTCCTGGGGCTTCCGATGCTGACCCTGAAAACTCCATAACCCGCTCCCCCTATCCCTGTGGGTGTCAGGGTGGATGTCACTGCGGATTTGATGGCTGGGTTCACCAGCGCCACTCCCGTCCCTAGGAGTGTTTATGGGGAGTGTTGATGGGTGGTCTAGACACTGCTCCCAACAGTTCCTGAAAATCTGACCAGTCACCACCACCCCGAAGAACCTCAATTTTGCAGGGATTTATGAAGGAAAAACCGATCTTAATTACCTGCTGTGCGGCCGGGGGAGCCCTGGTCGTTTTGACCCTGCTAGTGCGATCGGGCACTGGTACCCCCCCTGCCTTGCTGCCACCACCGCCCAGCGCCGAAAGTCTAAATATTCAAACCGTGCCGATACCGCCGCCGCCCACGGCTGGCCAAGAGCAACAGCAGGATCGGTTTGAGCGCGACCTGACCCGGCAGCAGGATCTGGTGAGCAGTTTGCAAGAGGAACTGCGCGCCCAGAAAAATTTGTCCGATGACCTGAAGGCGCAGCTAGAGCGTCAGCAGTCTGAAACCGACGCCGTGCTTGAACAACTCGACACCTATCAAGAGGCGGTGGAGTCGATGACCTCTCAGCAGGTGCGGCTGATTGAGTCGATACCGCGCAATAATGAAACCCAGACCATGCTGCTGTGGGGTATTTTGGGCCTGTTTATGCTGCTGCTGTTGGCCGGTGGCACCGCGTTTACCGTAATTGCGCTGTGGCTGATATACATTCAGCGGCGCACCTATCAGCCGCCTCAACAGCTGATGTATCCGGTGCGCATGGCGCAAAATCCCTATTTCTACTACGAAAAGCAGCCCCTACCGCCGCCCGCCCAGCAGCCCTACGTGCAGTACGACGTCAGCCCCTATGAAGATTAGAGGGGGTTGAAGGTTCACGGTGTAAGGTTTAAGGGGCAGAGGAATATCCTGAGGTGAAAATCAACTCAGGACATTCCTCACTCAGGGATAGTTTTACCGTTGGGGTGAAGGGTCATTGGCCCAAGGCAGGAATTGTCTTGGGGCGAACTGACCTTAGACCGTGGACTGTAAACCCTCGATCCCGCCGCTTCGTAATCGTTCTATAGCCTTTTTTGTAGCCTCTTAACGTCGATGGCCATGACCCTAACCCAGGTTTGGGGTGCCTTTTTAATCTTTGTGCTGGCTCCGGTGGTGGGCGGTTTGCCCCTCACCGGGTGGTCTACTCGGCTGCTGTCGGGCCAGCGGCTGCGGCGGGTGGGCACGGGCAATGTGAGTGTGTCGGCGGCCTTTTACCACGGGGGTAAGGTGGCGGGCATCGCGGCGGTGCTGATGGAGGCCGCCAAGGGGATTGGGGTGGTGCTGCTGGCTCGATACTACTTCCCGACTGACCCGGTGTGGGAAATTCTGGCGCTGATTGGCTTGGTGATGGGGCGCTACTGGTTTGCCCAGGGGGCGGGTACCACCAACGTGGTGTGGGGCATTGTGGCCTACGATTGGGCGACGGCGCTGCTGACGTTTATGATCAGCGGGTTAGGGTTTACGATCTTTCGGGAGCGTCGCCAGGGTCGGCTGCTGTCGCTGGTGCTGCTGCCCCTGATTACCGCCCTGCGCCACCAAGATGGGGCCTTGGTGTTGGCCATGACTTGCCTCAGCGCGCTGATCGCCTGGATCTATCAAAAGCTACCCGACGATTTAGATTTGCCCGACGACGAAGGGCGCTTGGAGTCTCGCACCATGTTTCGGTTTTTTCGCGGCGATCGCGGCCTCGTGGCCCTTGACCAACCTCTGGATGCCGCCAAGTTTGGCTATAAGGCCGCCACCCTGGGCCAGCTGCGGGCCTGGGGGTACCCGGTGCCTCGGGGCTACGTGCTGCCGGCGGGAGATGACCCGACGGCCCTGCTGGCGATCGCCGAACCCTCCCCCACCCAGCCCCTAGCGGTGCGGTCTTCGGCCCAGGACGAAGATACCGGCACCGCCTCGGCGGCGGGGGTGTACCAGTCGTTTTTGAATGTGACCGACCAGGCGGCGCTGGCGGCGGCGATCGTGCGGGTGTTTTCGTCCTACAACTCCCAGGGGGCGCGGGCCTATCGCCAAAGCCAGGGCCTGCCCGAGCGAGGGCTAGCGGTGATTGTGCAGCAGCAGGTGCAGGGGCAGTTTTCTGGGGTGGCCTTTAGCCGCGACCCGATTACCCGCTGCGGCGACGGGGTGGTGATTGAAGCGCTGCCCGGTGGGGCCGACCAGGTGGTGGGGGGCCAGGTCACCCCAGAGCAGTATCGAGTGCTGGTGCAACCCGAGGATGTGCCTCCCCTGGCCGAAATCGCCGCCGCCGACTGGCAGATTTCCGACGCCCTGACCCTGACCGTTGAGGGCCAGGGCCAAACCCCCTCGCGCCTGCTACAGCAGGTGGCCTACCTGGCCCGCCACCTGGAGAGCCGTTTCCAGGGCGTGCCCCAGGACATTGAGTGGAGCTTTGATGGCGACACCCTGTGGCTCTTGCAGAGCCGCCCGATTACGACCCTGCAGCCGCTGTGGACGCGCAAGATTGCTGCCGAGGTGATTCCCGGTGCCATTCGGCCCCTGACCTGGGCGATCAATCGGCCTCTGACCTGCGGCGTGTGGGGGGAGATCTTTAGGGTGGTGCTGGGCGATCGCGCCCGAGGACTCGACTTTGAAGCCACCGCCACCCTGCACCACGCCCACGCCTACTTCAACGCCACCCTGCTGGGGGATATCTTTCGCCGCATGGGCTTGCCCGCCGAAAGCCTGGAATTTTTGACCCGGGGGGCTAAGTTTAGCCGCCCGCCCCTGGGGTCTACCCTGCGCAACGTACCCGGCCTGGTGCGCCTAGTGCGCCGTGAATTGAAACTAGAACGCCAATTCAGCCAAGCGAGTCAGGCGGTGTTTACTCCGGCTTTGGCGGAGCTGGCGGCGGTGTCCAGGGAGTCGCTCTCCCCCGGCGAGTTGCTGAACCGGATCGACAGGGTGCTCGATCTGCTGGAGCGGGTCACCTACTACAACATCCTGGGGCCGCTCAGCTTTGCCCTGCGCCGCGCCCTGCTCCAGGTGCCCGAAGCTAGCCTCACCCCTGGGCAAAATGCTGAGATCGCGGCCTTGGAGGCGCTGCGGGCGATCGCCCAGGACATTCGCCAGGTGCTCTCCGCCCCAGAGCTGGCCTCCATTACCGATGCCTCGTCGCTGATGACGGCCCTGGCGGAAAGCACCGATGGCGAACCGCTGCTCCAGGAAATCAGCCGATTTATTGACGAGTACGGCTACCTCAGCCCCGTGGGCACCGACATTGCCGTGGCCACCTGGCAAGAAAATCCTGGCCCCGTGCGCGAGCTACTGGCCCAGTTTGTGCGGCAGCCGCCCCCGCCCAAGGCCGCAGCGGCCCCCGCCCAGGGGGGTAAAACCGCCCTGGTGCAGCGGCGGCTGGATCTCAAGGGTCAGGTGAATACCCTCTACAACCGCCTGCTGGCCGAGCTGCGCTGGAGCATTTTGGCCCTGGCCGCCCAGTGGCAGCAGCAGGGCTATTTGACCACCCGAGACGATATTTTCTTCCTCACCCTGGAGGAGATTCGGGAGCGGGTGCTGGAGGATGGGACGCCAGCTTGGTCGGGGATGCGGGGGCGGATTGGCGATCGCAAAACCCAGTACGACCAAGACCAGCATCTGCCCGTCGTGCCCTACCTCGTCTTTGGCAATGCTCCCCCCAGCCGCGAGGTTGCCCTGGCCCCCGGCGCAACGGTGCAGCAAAAGCTCACCGGCATTGGGGCCAGCGCGGGGGTGGTCGCCGGGCCAGTGCTGGTCGTCACCCAGCTCGAGACGGTAGCCGCCACCGAGGGGCCTTTCATTCTCGTCGTGCCCTACACCGATGCGGGCTGGGCACCCCTACTGGCCCGCGCCCAGGGCCTGATTGCCGAAGTGGGTGGCCGCCTCTCCCACGGGGCGATCATCGCCCGCGAGTACGGCATTCCAGCGGTGATGGATGTGACCAACGCCACCCAGCGGCTGCACACCGGCCAGTGGGTGCGCCTCAACGGCGAAACCGGCATCGTAGAAGTGTTAGACCCCTCCACCCAACGGCCCTTGGTCCTAGAACCTAGCCCCGAGTAGCGCCCTCCTGTAGGGGTGCAGAGCCCTGCGCCCCTACAGGAATCAAACTTCTTCGGTGTTTTTGCTACCAGAGTTGTCCTAAGCATTGCCGAGGGAAATTCACGTCATAAGTAGGTGGACAATATAAACGTAGTCCTGTCATGTCGAGCGAAGCGGAGCGAAGTCGAGACATCTCGGTCATTGGCGGAGTCCGAGATTCCTCCCTTTGGTCGGAATGACAGCATTTAA
>Ga0169931_10000576_pt1 | contig 60774 bp, 55 predicted proteins | sample Kivu_15m_20L_FD_129675 | JGI IMG/M metagenome (GOLD analysis project Ga0169931, IMG submission 129675) | Freshwater microbial communities from Lake Kivu, Western Province, Rwanda to study Microbial Dark Matter (Phase II) - Kivu_15m_20L... | ecosystem: Environmental > Aquatic > Freshwater > Lake...
CCGCAGGTTGCTCGCAGCAGGCAGATCCTGCTGGAGGGCCGACTTTGAAGGACTTTGACAACGCGCCGCCGGTGGGGCCGCTGTTTATGCCGTTTCGTTGATCTCGTCATCTCAGGGAACGGAAATGATTTTGGCTCTTCCCGCGTTCCCATGATGTCACATGACCCGACGTGCTGTTTTGACCTCCGCCGCCTTCTTTGCCGCCGCTTTGCCGGTTCCGGCGGTGCTGCGCGGAAAACGGATGGGCATCGTCATCCACTCCTACTGGAAGCGTTGGCATGGAAAGCACTCCAGCCTCAAGTTTCCGCCGTTCGAGCATGCGCTCGACGTGCTCGATCATGTGCGTGACCTCGGCGTCGGCGCGTTGCAGATCACCGTCGGCGGCTGGACGACGGAATTCGCCGAAAACGTGCGCGCCACCTGCGAATCCTACCGCATCCAACTCGAAGGCAGCGTCACCCTGCCGAGAAATGAAAGCGATGTCTTCCGCTTCGAAAACGAGATGCGCGTCGCAAAGCTCGCGGGGGCGACGATTTTCCGTTCAGCAGCCGGAGGACGCCGCTACGAGCTGTTTTCGAGCCTGGAGGAGTTTAAACACTTCAAAGAGGCGGCGTTCAAGTCCATGCAACTCGCCGAACCTGTCGCGCGAAGGCTGCGCGTGAGGATTGGCATCGAAAATCACAAGGACTTTCACGCGGCGGAGCTAGCAGAGATGCTCGGGCGCCTAAGCAGCCCGCATCTCGGCGCTTGTGTCGATACGGGGAACAGCATCGCGCTGCTCGAAGATCCGATGCAGGTCGTCGAGACGCTCGCTCCCTTCGCCGTGACGACGCACATCAAGGACATGGCCGTGCAGGAGACGCCGGACGGCTTTCTGCTCTCCGAAGTGCCGCTTGGAGAAGGCATCCTCGACCTGCCGCGCATGTTCGCGGCTTTGGAGAAGCACAACCCGCAGATCGCTTACCATCTGGAGATGATCACGCGTGATCCGCTCGACATTCCCTGCCTCAAACCCGGCTACTGGGCCACTTTTCCCGAAAAACCCGGCACCGAACTCGCACGCACGCTCGCCATGGTGCACGAGGGCCGAGCCGCGAAGCTGCCAAAAACGAGCGGGCTCGGGTTGGAGGAAGCGCTAGAGTTTGAAGAAGCCAACATCGTGAAATGCCTGCAAGCGGCCGGAGACAGGCTCGGCTTCAACCAGCCCGCTCCCGTCAAAGCGAAGGGCCGCGATGAAAAATGAGCGGGTTAGCCGCAAAAGGACGCAAAAAAACGGAAAGTCTGGTTCCGAGCCTTTTTGAGTTTTTGCGTCTTCTTGCGGCCATTCTCCGGCGCATCCATGATGGCCGTCTTGCCTGACGAAACCTCCATCGCCGCGAACACTCCGATCCACGACGCCAAGCTGGCGTTGCAGAAGTATTTCGGCTTCCGCGAGTTTCTCGACGGTCAGGAGCCGGTGATCGCGAATATCGTCGGTGGACGCGACACGATGGTCATCATGCCGACCGGCGGCGGCAAATCGCTGTGCTATCAGCTTCCCGCAATGGTCATGGACGGTGTGACGGTCGTCGTGAGCCCGCTCATCGCGCTGATGAAAGATCAAGTGGATGCGCTGGAGCGCCGTGGCATTCCCGCCACGCTCATCAACAGCACGCTTTCGCTCTCCGAGCAGCAGGAGCGCATCGCCGCGCTGCGGAATGGCGAGTACAAGCTCGTTTATGTCGCGCCCGAGCGTTTTCGCAGCCGCTCGTTCACGAACGCGCTGCGGCAGGTGCAGATAGCCTTGTTCGCCGTGGATGAGGCGCACTGCCTTTCGCAGTGGGGCCACGATTTTCGTCCGGACTACATGCGTCTCGGTGAGGCGTTGGAGCATCTGGATCGTCCGCAGGTCGTCGCCCTGACCGCCACGGCCACGCCGGAGGTGCGCGGGGACATTTTGCGCACGCTGCAACTGCGCGACCCATTTGTCGCCATCCGCGGCTTCGAGCGGCCGAACCTCAGCCTGAACATCGCGCAGACGAAAAACAACGGCGAGAAATACGACCGGCTGAAGAAGATCCTCACGCAGTTCAAGACGGGCATCGTCTATTGCTCCACCCGCAAGCGCGTCGAGGAAGTCGGCGAAGAGCTGCGCTCGTGGAAGCTCAAGGTCATCGAGTATCACGGCGGACTCGACGATAAGGAGCGCGAATCGCGCCAGACGAAGTTCATCACGAAGAAGGCCGACGTCGCCGTGGCCACAAACGCGTTTGGCATGGGGATCGACCGCTCCGACGTGCGGTTTGTCGTTCATTTCGACGTTCCAGGCAGCGTGGAGGCCTATTATCAGGAGGCGGGCCGCGCCGGACGCGATGGCGAGCCGTCGCAATGCGATCTGTTCTTCAATTTCGCCGACACAAAGACGCAGGAGTTCTTCATTGATGGCAATAATCCGGGCGTGGACATCATCCGCGCGGTTTATCAGACGCTGCTGAATGCGGCGGACTCGCAGCACGAGGTGCAGGCCTCGATTGATGACATCACCGACCGTGCCGGAGCCAAAAACGGCATGGCGATCGGCTCTGCGCTCAGTCATCTCGCGCGCAATGGCTACATCGAGCGCTTCGACATTCCGGGGAAGCGCATTCGCGGCACGCGGCTGCTCCAGCCGAATGTTTTGACGCGAGATTTGAAATTCGACCTGGAAGCGCTGCGCGAGAAGGACCGCCGCGACCGCTCGAAGCTCAAGGCGATGATCGAGCTGTGCTACGACGACAAGGCCTGCCGTCAGGAGCAAATTTTGCGCTACTTCGGCGAGACCGAGAGCACGCCCTGCGGCACCTGCGACGTGTGCAAGGCCGAGGGCGTGCAGCCGCCGCGTGAAGGCACGGCGGAGGAGACCACCATGCTGCGCCAGGCGCTCAGCGGCATCGCCCGCATGTCCACGAAGCGTGCCGATGGCGTTTGGGAAGGCCGTTACGGCAAAGGCCGCATCATCCAGATGCTCGTCGGCAGCAAGTCGAAGGAGATCGTCGATGCCGGACTCGATCAACTCAGCACTTACGGCCTGCTCAAGCACGTCGGCACGCATGTTTTGCACCCGCTCTTCGTCGAGATGGAGAAGAACGGCCTCATCGAGACCAGCGCCGGGGAATACCCGATCGTGTCGCTCACCGCGTCAGGCATCCAGGCCATGAAAGGCGGCGCGAACGTGAGGCTGCGCTGGCCGTCGATGCATGCGCCGATGACGAAGCCGAAAGGCAAGACGGCGATGAATGAAGAGCTCGCCGCGCGAGAGCTTGGTTTTGACGACGCGTTGTTCGAGAAGCTCAAACGCCACCGCACGACCCTGGCGGAATCGGAAGGCGTGCCGTCTTACGTCATCTTTAACAACCAGACGCTGGAGTTCATGACGCGGCTAAAACCGAAGACCATCGAGGCCGGGCTGAAGATTCGCGGCGTGGGCGAGAAGAAGGCGAAGGAGTATCTGCCGGACTTCATCGCGATCATCAAGAAGCACGGGTGACCTAGCAATAGAGTTCAAGCATGGACTCCAATTGATCACGCATTTTGCCCACCAGCTCGGGCGGAGACAGAACTTGGCAATAGGCTCCCCATTTCAAAATCCACGGGATGACGTCCTCGAAGGAATGCACGTTGAAGGTCACGATCACGCTGTCTGGTTCTGCGGATGGACGTCGTGCTTTCATCGCCTTGGGACGATAGCCGGCCTCTTCAATCAGACGGGCTGCATAGCCTCGCATCTTCAAGCGCACCTGAACGGGTTCCAAGTCATTGAACCAAACGCCGAAGACTTCGGATTGTCGTTCCCATGTTTTGGGATCGTCCAGCGATTGCGGACGAGCAAACGCCTCCCCCGTCACTTCTGCGGCTAACATCCGCCATGGCGCGAAAGTCCGGGTTGTTTTTGAATCGCAGCAGTAGGCGACGCAGTACCATCGCCCTTCACATTCCAGAAGATGATACGGGTGTATGATTCGTTCCCTGGGCACACTGTCTTTGTTGCCCTTGTAGGCGATCTTCACCTGGCGTTGCTCGAACAGACCTTTCACCAAGGCGCGAAAGAACGGCACCTGTCTCGCCGACATCGGCTGGGCGGTACTGGAGACGTAGTTGTCGAGGCTCTCTGTCTTCAACCCCTGCTTCTCCAGCAGCTTGTTGATTTGTTCGATGAAAACATCAGCGCCCGATCCCGGCTCAAACTGCTGCACAGACCGGAGCACCGTTCGCATGAGCATGATGCCGGGCAGGGCTTCCTCATGCCGTCCGAGTAGGGCGTGCAATTGTCCCTTGGGGGCTTCCAGATGATAGCCCACCGTCTTCGAGTAGTGGATCTGATAACCTTTTTCCCGCAGGTAATCCAGATCCCTCGAAACCGAACGCTCGGAGGCTCGATGCTTCTTCACCTGCAGCTTGCTCACCAGCATCTCCCGGGATGTGCATCCCTCTTTGGATTGGAGAATGCGGATCAGGTCGTTCAACCGGTCCATCATCGGCTTGGAAGATCCCAAGTGAGTTTTCATACAGGTTTGGTCGCAAAAAAACTGATGCTGAGATTTGGGTGCCAGGATTTGGCAGTCTGCCGAGAGAATAGTCATAGCAGACACAGTTCTACCATGCCCTACGTTCTGATCATTCTCTCTGCCGCCGCTCTCGCGGTCATTCAAGTGCTTTTGATCATCCTCAAGCTCACCGGGGAATTCACGGTGGGCTGGGGATTGATCCTGATGCCCTGCTGGTTTGTCTGTGCGGTGATCGCGGTCGCCGTGCTTGTCTGGCTTTTCACTCTGTTCATGTAAAACCGCCCATCCATGCCCTCTCCCTACCTCTCCAAAACAGACTTCAAGGCCGCCTTCGAGTGTGCAGCGAAGCTCTATTATCGCAGGCTGCGCTATCCAACGACACTGGACGACAACGAATACATGCGGTTCCTCGCTGACTCCGGCTTCATGGTCGAGGCGATTGCCAAGGCCCAGTTTCCGCACGGCGTCGATCTAAGCAACGAGCGCGTGCCGGAGAAGGCATTTGCAAAGACGCGGGAGCTGTTGCTCGCCGCGGAGGATGCAGTGGTATTCGAGGGGGCGTTCATCCACGACCGGCTCTATGCACGCGGCGACATCCTGTGCCGCGAAGGAAAGACGCTTCATCTCATTGAGGTGAAGTCTTCGTCCCTTGACCCTGACAGGGATGATGAGGATGCATTCTTGAAGAGAAACGGGACGATTGCCTCCAAATGGAAGCCCTATCTCGTCGATGTGGCTTTCCAGCGGCATGTGCTGTCGCATGCGTTCCCTGAATTTGAAGTCATTCCCTGGCTTTGGGTGGTGAACAAAGGAATGCCCGTGCGAGACAGTGAGACCGTGGGCCGCTTCACCATTGTCCGACCCCCGGATGATGCCAGGGCGCGGCCGGAAGTGCGCTATTCGGGCAGCTTGGAGGAGCTTCGGGAGACACGGCTGCTGGCCCGCCGGGATGTCGGTCGTGAAACCAGTCTCCTGATGCCCGAGGTCATTCAGCGTGCCGGCGAGCTTGTGGCGTTGCTGGATGCGGATGGACGTATGCAACGCCCCAAGGTGGCAATTCATGATCTCTACAAGGTCTGCCGCAAATGCGAATATCGTTTCGCCGAGGGCACGGAACCTGAAAAACATGGCTTTGCCGAATGTTGGGGTGAGATGGCGGAGGCGCGGCCGCACATTCTCGCGCTGTATCGAGTCACTCAGATCGGCTCGGCCAGCTTTGACGATCCCGTCCCGGCGCTGTTGTCGCGGCGCAGAGCATCGCTGCTGGAACTGACGGAGGACCAGTTGGGCAAACCTGATGGCACGTGGGCAAGCCGCCGCCACATGCAATGGAGCCACTCAGGAAACGGTGGCAGCGAACATTTGCCGGCGGCTCTCGTGGAGAAGCTGCGCGATTACGAAACCACGCCAGGGTTCCCGCTCCACTTCGTGGATTTTGAAGCCTGCGATGTCGTGCTGCCGCATCATGCGGGCCTGCGTCCTTACGAGCGCGTGGCCTTTCAATTGAGCTGCCACAGGCTGGATGCGCAGAAGGAACTGGCGCACGCGGAATGGCTGAACACGGAGCGCAGCTTTCCGAATTTCAAATTCGCCCGGGAGCTGCGCGACTGCCTTGGCGACACAGGCACGGTGTTTGTCTGGTCCCACTACGAGCAGACCACGCTGCGCAAAATTTTGGAGCAGATCGATGCCTGGATGCAGGCGGATCTGGAGGCGGCGCTGCAGGCATCCGGCTTCGACACTGCCGATGAGCTGCGTGATCTGGCAGACTGGATCGACCACCTGCTGGGCCCACCAGATGCCGAGGGGAAACGACACAATTCCCCTCGCATTCGTGACCTCCACGGACTGGCCGTGCAGCATTACTTTCATCCGGTGATGCTTGGGCGAACTTCCATCAAGGCCGTTCTTCCGGCGGTGTGGCGGCAATCGGAGGCCTTGCGCCGTCACCCATGGTTTAGGTGTTATCATCGCGAGGATCAAAATGGGCGGCTGATGGACCCTTACAAGACGCTGGAGCCGCGTCCGCTCGGAGGAGATGAGGATCAAGGCGACGAGGAAGCCGTCAGGGAAGGCACCGGCGCCATCCGCGTTTATCAGGAGCTGATCTTCTGCGAAGGGATCGACGATCAGCATCGGAAGAATCGCGAGACGCTCTTAAAGCAATATTGCGAGCTGGACACGGTCGCCATGATCATGATTTGGGGGCATTGGACCGGATATGTGAAAGCACACCTTGAGAATTTCCATCGCTCCACCCGGAAGAGCGAGGAGGTGATGATGGAATTGCTCCTCATTTGTTTGCAGCGCATCGGCTGGCCTGGGGAGGCTTCTGAATGGAGCGAGACGCTCAACCAAGCGCTCGACCGCACGCGGTCCTGGCTCGTTTCAAACTCCGAACCGTTTTCCATGTGGATGACCGCCTATCAGCAGGCCTGTCTAGGCGATCTCTGCCAGGCTGCTCTGGCTGGTGATGAGCCGGAAACCTTGTTGCGGGCTCTGCTGCTGTGTGATGCTTGTCTCCCCTTCGCTCACTGGCATGAAAACTTCCCCCTGAAATTTGACCGATTGGAGGAACTCACCCGGCGTCACCCGGAAGTACACGCGATGCTGGTCGCCGCCGCGAGTGCAATTCCACATCAGAAGTTGGAGCAAAACTTGGAGCAGTGGGATCTTGGAAACCGTGAGGAATTCGGGAAGGCAAACGATGAGCGCTCTCGCCAGATTACCCGGAAGAATTTGAAGTACCGCACCCCATTGCTGCGTGAATGGATTTGCTTTTGCACTCCTCCCGAAACACCGCAGAAGTCGTGATGGAGCTGCTGCACATCTGCTTGCAGCGGATCGATTGGCAGGGCGCTGTGACAGCTTGGCGGACCCGCCTGGATCAGGCGCTCGACCGTGTTCAATCCCGGCTCGGCTCGGAAACCGATCCGCCGTACTTGCTGATCACCGGCTTTCAGATGGACTGTCTCGCGAGCCTCTGCCACGCCCCACGGTTGGCGATGAGGCAGAAATCTTGTTGCAGGCCCTGCTGTTGTGTGATGCCGCCCTTCCCTCATTGGTGTGAATACAGCAGACCGATGCCGGAAAGCGACAAACAGGAACTGCTCGCCAAATACCAACCGAAAATCCATGCGCTGTTACACGCCACCTTGCATAAAATCTAGTTCCATAGTATGCAATGAGTGAATGCTGAACCGCCAAGAAATAAGCAACGCGGAGCTTGATGCTTTCTACCACACACATCCACAAAAAATGAACCAATACATCTATGAAGCCCGCGTCGACTTCAAAGAGGGCGGCACGACAGTCCACAGACAGATAAAAGTCGTCGCCCCACACGCAACAGAAGCCCAGAAGATGATTCAGCGTCAGTATCCCAATGCAAAAGTGCATTCACCACAAAATAAAGGAAAGGCGTGATGACGGTACCGTCGCAAATTGACCCCTCGAAGGTAAGTTCGCTCCCGCAGTGTTTCTCGAAGCTTTTCGGCAATAGAATGCTGAGGATGTCGAGGATCGATTGTTCGGGCCCGTCAAGGCGCTTTTGCAGCGGGACATGCTCACCAAAGGACAAACCGCAGATAGCCATTTCTATTTAGTGTATGAAAAACCCACACACAAATAACATAACATTGACGCCGGCCGAAGGCCCGGATGTTCCATTCCGCTCCTGCAATGAGTGTCGGCACCTGAAGACGAAGGAAGCGCCGAATTTTGGCCATGTGATTTACTTCGTCGTCATCTTGGTTCTGGCGGCAATTGCTTACGAGCTGGCTTTGCATTTCGGAAATTTGTCCCCTCTCATTTCATTTCTCGTAGCTATCGCGGTGGTCGCCGGAGGAATTTGGTTCTGGTTTATCATCGGCGTAGAAATGATCATGGATCACGACAAGGAGAGATATATATGCGAATCAATTCAAGCGAGCGCCGCTCTTGGTGGAACCAAAAACCCCGCTAAGATCAATGTTCACGGTAAATGCCGTTTTTGGGTGGAGGAAGTCTAATCTAAGTTGGTTTTGGCCGAAAAAAGAGATCAGATGGACAAGAAAACGTGCCCGGCATGAATGGTATTCCAGCAATGCAAAGAACCAAAGCCAGCATCAAAAGAGAGGCGAAGCGCATGAGTCCAGAGAACCAAGCATTTAGGGACCGGCTTGAGCGTCATATCCAAGAACAGCAACTGGCTGATGATGTTGCTTATGTGATGAAGCAGGACCTCAAGAAAATGACCGACATGCTGTATTACGGAATAAAGATCCAACGACCAAGAACGAGTCCACGGCTAAGTCTTAAAGATGTTTTGATTCAGTACGCGTCGTTCCTTGTGAGAATCGATGACTTGGAATTCTCGTCAGCGCTACTGCGGATGTTGAACCGGCAGCAAAACCAGGTGTTGCGGCGCTTTGCGCCAAGACGCAGCGAAAGGAAAGATGTTTGGGATCATGTGATTCCGACGAGTTATGTGGTTTCAGAGATCATGTGTATGGTCAAAGCAAGAGCCATCAACAACTTGGAGCGTCTTCTTGATATGTATGCGAAAGCGGGCCAGCGAGGGATCACCAAAGAAGAAGATGCGAGATTAAATGCATCTGGATTGAGAAATGCCATGCCGCCTGGTTGGAACTGGCGGGATGTGGATGCTGATCTTTTTGCACGTTATAGAATCGCAAAAATCAATTTGAGCTGACTTCGCAGAAAGTCAGTGTTTGTCATTGTGATGCTTTTATGAATGGCGGGCACAGCACGATGTCTTCCGATCTCTTTCGTGGTGAGTTGGGATGTAGTTCAACAATCGGTCCTGAGGATCTCGTTGGCCGTGCGGTCACTTTAAGAAAAGCGGCTGCTTTAGAATCCCCTATCAAGATCAACACCCTATGCAAAGAAAGCCTCCCCGGCGGGCATGAACTGCGTGTATGGGAAGTGGTGTAGTTACACAGTCCATCGAACTGTGAAAATGCGAATCAGTGTTTTGCCATGAGGGTGCCATGATTTGGCACTCATAGGTTGGTAAGGTGACGCATGACATCATCCGAATCCACCCAGCCTACACCCACCAGCGAAGCCCAATCGAGGAAATGGTCGATTGGTGGATGTGCCATGCATTGGCAAGCGGCTCATGCCCAAATCTCAGGCTCTGCTTGCCGGCTTTCTCGAACCCTCGGATTCGCCTGTTGTTTGATGCATTCTCAATTTAAAACTTCCATTTCAAGCGATGGACCCGTTTAACACACTCACCCCACCGGAGTCAGTGCGCCCCGACCGGCGCTACTGGCTCCGGGCTGATGGCGCGGCCTTCGAGGTGAGCGATCACCTGCAAAGCGCCCAATACGCCCAAGCCGCATCCGATGAAGCGGACCGGCCAATCCCCTGGGGCTACGAAGACATGTTCCGGCATGGCTGGATGCGCATCCACATCGAACACCATTGCGTCTGGGCCGACGGAGCAGCAGGACACACCGCCACGCCACCGCAGCAGCAATGGCTGGCCGCCGTCAGGACAGCGCTCTCGGGCGAAGCCGGAACCCCAACCGTGCTCAGTGCCACCGATCAGGCCCATGAAGTCGCTGTCAGCACCGACCCACAAACCGAACCCACTCGCACGTTCCTCCAAAAACTCGGTTTAAAGAAGTCTTGAGCCGCAATCATCAGCCACCTTTATGCTACCTGACCTTAAACGCCGAGAACTCCTTGGCATCGCCCTCAACCTGCGCCCAAGCTAGCGCTCACAAGTATTTTTTGTCACCCATAATTGCACTCTACTAGACGTGGTCGAATTCAGATGCGGCAAGATGCTTCGTGAGCATGGAATTGAACTGAAGCTATTAACCTGATAATTATGAACCTCATATATTCACACGACACACCCGAAGGCGCTCTCAAGGGCGATTATCACATCCTGACCTTCGCGGAAACGGGCTTTGCCATGCTCAATCTTTACGGCGATGCCTTTGGAATCGACCGCGAAACTCTCAAGGCGTTCGAGGATGCTTCGAATCGACGTGATGAGCCTGGCAGTTTGCATCCTCGGGCGCCAATTAGTGTCGTGCCGCGGCGATTTATTCGCGGCACCGAAGATTGCGCGGCATTGGCCGCCAGGATTTCAGAATTTCTGAAAGCGAACCATGATTCGATTCATGCGAAAAAGTTGCTCGTGGATTTCCGAGCTGGAGTAGCACCCTGGGTTCTCGATGCAGTTCGAGACGCGCTGAGAAGCCCCCATGCGGCTGGCATCGAAGATGTCGTGATCATCAATTCCAACTGAGACCGATTCAAGGTGAGTTGAAAGGGTTGCTCGCAAAAAAACTCGAGTACTTCCTGTGAGTGCCATGATCTGGCACTCAGGCTCGGCAAAAGTCAGGCATGAGACCTGAACACCCTGATGAAGACGCCAAGCTGGCCGCCCATGATCCTGATACGATCCGCCGCCTGATCACGAACCAGAAGCACGAGCACACACCGCATGCCTTCCGGGCCGGATCAAGCGGGATGAAGGACTACAACCGCCTGGTGCCCGTCCTGCGCAGCCTGCCACCGGATGAACTCGTGGGATGGCTGAAGCTCATCGATCAGGTCGGCTACAGCCATCGCGGCTGCCAGCCCTGCACCTGCAAGGTCCGCGCCTATCTGATCCTGATCACGAAGGACATCCTGCCTGATCTGCATGCACACCACCTGCGCCGCTATCAGTCACACATCAAACGCTGGCCGCCGCACAAGAACCGTAATTTTTTGGCAGAGGTCATAGCCTCGTACCTTCACGACATGGATCACCCGAATGCCGAGGTTCACAAGGCGTGGTGGAAGTGGGTCTTTGAGGTCAGCCTGCGGCCCGCACCGCCGGAGGGCAGATGACGGTCATTGTCCCCTTTCAAACACCTCTCAATCCATGGCCTCAAACGTCATCGCTGTCTCGAATCAAAAAGGTGGAGTGGGTAAGACCACCACCGCCGTCAATCTCGCGGCCTGTCTCGCGGAACTGGGCAGGCCCGTGCTGCTGGTGGACCTGGACAGCCAGGGGAATGCCACTAGCTGGCTGGGACTTGCCAAGGAGGAGGGCGGCAGCCTCTATTCCGCCCTCGTGAACCGCTCCCCAGCCTATGAGGCGGTGCGGAGCACGCGTTTGGAGAATCTCTATGTCATCCCCGCACATCACGAGCTGGCTGGCGCTGAGGTGGAGCTGGCACAGGCAGGCTGTCATTTGACGCGACTGCGGGAGGTGATGGATGAACTGCGGCCCCTGGCGATGTTTGAACACATCATTCTCGACTGCCCGCCATCTCTCGGCGTGCTCATGAGTTCCGCGCTGGTATCCGCCGATGAGCTGCTGGTTCCCATCCAGTGCGAGTATCTGGGGCTCGAAGGCTTCTCCAGCCTCCTCCAAATCATCGAGCAAGTGGCCGCCAGCGGAGCCAATCCCCATCTGCGCATCGGTGGCATTGTGATGACCATGTTCGACAGCCGGACAAGCCTCTCGCAGCAGGTGGTCAGCGATGTGCGCAACTACCTCACCGAGCACGTCTCTGCCGACACAGTTTATCAAACGATCATCCCGCGCTCCGTGCGCCTCGCGGAAGCCCCGAGTTTTGGCAAAACGATTCTCGAACATGACCCACATGGGAAAGGCACCGCCGCCTACCGTGCGCTGGCGCAGGAATTTCTGGCGCGTCATCCGTGAAAGTTCGCGCACGATGAGGCATCACACAAAACGCGAATCAATAAAGACCCTCCATGAAAAAATCGAAACCTGACAATAATGAAACCCAGCGCGAGTTTGGAAACATCAACGCAGGCATGGCTGTGCTTGCCATGCATATCGTCGCAAGCGGAACCGACAACCTGTCAGACTATCGGCAGGCCACGGGAGACTCAGCCCACCCGGTCTCCAGTAACTGTGTAAGGTCCGAAGATGAGCTGAATCATTGCATCGGCCTGATTCAAAACGGCCGTTTGAAGATTGAGCAGGTGGTCTTTGAAAATGAACTGGTCGAGTTGGTGGTGGGAAATCGGGTCAGCGGTGGCTTTGAAACAAGAATCCTGCCCTTTTGGGTTACTGAGGAAAACATTGAGAAAATTAACCGGGTGAGTGGCTCTTATGTCTGGACATTTGAAGTATGGCAAGACTCGCCTGGAAAGATGAATCTGTATGAGGTTTACAAGAGCAATGTTCTTCTTGAGAACTGTGGGCTGATTGAAGACTCGGATGAAATCGGCATGGATTATTTCATCATGGTGCACGAATCGATCGATGATTTTGTTCACATTCATCTCCTTTGCCGTTGGTTTGCTGCCTTCTTCAAGGATGTTAAAGTTCGTTCCGTTGTATCTATGCACGCGGCTGCGAGGCTGGGGGACTTTTCAGCCGTTCCTCCTGAGATGCTCTCCTCACCACAAGAATGGTCATTTCTGTGCGAATATGAGGAGCCGCCATTTCATTACGCCGCATTAGCGGGTCATTTTGACAAGATACCCGCTTCGGTAATGGACGCTTATTTGCTTCTTGCGACTGGAGTGGTGGACCATGATTTTGCCCTGAAACATCCAGACCTCTTGGAGCTTGAGTGGGTGACAGAATTTGACTTGGATGCAAGCCCTGATCCGAGCCAGGAAGATGGCATCGCCAGAAAGACCGTGCTTCAGTGGGCTTATGCCTGCCCGATTGCTCTCGCTGTCGCCCATGGTCAGGCGGATCTGGTTGTGAAGGCCATACAGGGCATTGCCCCGGGTGACTGGGTCAAGGTGAATCACCGGGCTCATGCAACTCTCGCCGACGTGGCAAAGAAAGTCGGCATCGAGGATAAGATCAGCAATCTTCTTGAGGAGATAGCCCGCCTTCCTCCTCCACCGTCAGAGGACGAAAGAGACATGCCGTTTCCAATGGTCTGGGACTGAGCTGTAAAAAAATCAGGTTTTTCTTTGGGTGCCATCCTTTGGCACTGAAGACGTGTCACGGTTCACACATGACCAAGACCATCCAAATCAAAGAGTGTGTGACGTTTTCCAAGACCAAGGAATCCTTCGGTGGATTCTCCAATATGTCCACGGAGTATCCGTTGGTAGTGAACGGTGTGGTTTTCCCCACCTCCGAACACTTCTACCAGTGTATGAAGTATGTGGATCAACCGGAGGTTCAGAAAGAGATCCTCACGGAGAAAAACCCACTTCTGATGAAGAACAAACAGAAGAAACACCGTGGATTGATCCGAAAGGATTGGGATGAACTCAAGGGAATCATCATGGAGTTCACGGTTCACCTCAAACTCATCACTCATTGGATCAAGTTTGGGAATCTTCTCGTGGAATCGGGAACGAAGGAGATTGTGGAGGTTTCCAAGAAAGATTCGTTCTGGGGGATGATTCCTCAGATTTCGAATCCGAGTGTTCTGGTGGGGGAAAACAAACTTGGGGGTATTCTCTCCCGGTTTCGGGAACTGATTCGAACAGAAGGAACCCGAGGTGAACTGGTGAACTGGAATCCAGATTCCAAATTCAGGATCATGTTCAACGGTGAATTTCTGGGTGGTGTGAAAGTTCCGGTGAAGATCCAGGAGGTGGGGAATCGTTCCTTCAATTATCTGATCAAGAAGGAGTCACCGTCTTTAAATCAATACGCCCTCGCGGCGTGATTCAGGATAAAGCCGTGCCACGAGCTGGCTGGGAATCGTCAAGAAGGAAGGTGCAGCCTGCATTTCACCTCGGTTAACCTCATTCCAGCCCATGAGTCGGTGTGGAGCAAGCGATTGGCGAAGTCCTGGTCATTCGTGTCCAAAACGCACTGGCGGGCGCGGAGATGGAACTGGTCCAGGCCGGCCGCCGCACGACGCGTGCCTTGCGGATGATGTCCGCCGGATGTTCGGGGGTGCCGCGAGTCATGAAGTTGTCGAGGCTCTGCGTGGCGTCGAGAATGCTGCGCACCTGGCCGCCGATGGTTGGCGCGGGGTTGAGGTAGTCGTCGATTCCGGCCACGGCTTTGTAAACGACGGACATTTCGACCACGAACACATCGTCGAGCCGGTAAAACTCGCTGCCCGTGAGCAGGCCGGAGCCGGGATTGCCGGTGGGTTGCGCTGAAGAGGCCGGGCGCATCGTTTTGTAGAGACGGTCACGCGTGACGGGGAAGTCGAGCCGGCTTAACCGGCGCTCGTAAACCTGGCGGCGGGCGGATTCATCCCGTGGAAGTGTGTCACAGGCTGTGAGCGTGAGGAGGAGAATGGAAATCCAGCGTTTCATGGCCCGAGCATAGACCATCGAGACGGTGATTGGCGCGAATGATTTTCTGAACGAGGAAAGACACTCGACTCCGCCGCAGGACGCTCACTTCGCCTTCGCCGCCGTGCTGAAGCTCGTGGCCTCGCCGGTGGTCGCGGCAGGGAGCAGGAGTGTCTTTTGGAATGCGCTGTCGGCGGGAAGTTTGCCGAGTGCTTCGGCAATCACGGCCTCGGCGGCGGCGTCAGGATTTTGACGTGTCAGCTCCGCGAGGGTGATCACGTCGCTGATGGCGGGCGATTGGGAGCCTTGGACGATGAGTTGTTGAGCGCGATGCGCGGTGGGAAGGTCGTCGAGCTGGATGGCGAGGGCCGCGATCTGGCGCAGCGTCGGTTCGTCGAGATGTTCGCCGGGGATTTGCTGAAGAGTGCGCAAAGCCTGGGGAAACTGCGCATTTTGGAGCTGAAGCCGGGCGAGCTGGCGCAGCGCGGGAACATCGCCGGGGAAGCGTTTGAGGAAACCTTCCCACAGCATCGGCGCGGAGGTAGCCCCACGCAGGGTGACATCGATTTCAGTGAGCAGACGCCAGCCAGCGCGGTTGTTCGGCGCGGTTTTCAGATGCGCGGCGAGAAGATCACGAGCCGGTGCGGGAGCGTTGCCATCTGCCAGAGCCTGACTGAGTTCGAGCACGGAAAACTGGCGCTGCAAGGCGCTGAGAAGCTGCGAAAGCTCCCTACCGCGTCCCATCTGAGTGGCGAGTGCGTGCAGACGTGCGAGCACGCGGATTTCTCCAGCGGCGGCGAGGCGGAAGAAGCCATCGCAGGCGATGCTGGTGTGATTCTGGCTGTCCGCGATGGTGGCGGACTCACTGAGCCAGCGCACATAGTCTGTGGAGACTTTTTTACCGCCGACGACTTCTTCGATGGTGAGTTTGTGATCCGGAAAGCTGCGTAGATGACGCTCAATCCAAGGAAGCAGTTCGGCGGACTCGTCCGCAGCACGAGCGGCGAGGAGAGAGCGCTGCAAGAGACGTGGCGGAAGCGGGGCGTCGAGTTTAAGGGAACGCAATTCATCAAGCACGATGCGGCTGGCCTCGGCATGACGCCCGCCTTCGAGGAGGAGCGTGGTCTGCAAATCGAGCGCGTCGTCACGGTGCGTTGGATCGAGGCGAGTGCCAGTCGGGTCGAGCCAGGCATTGATGACACGCAAGGCCGCGGCTGGGCGGCGGGCGAGACGCGCGGCCTCGGCGAGGTTCAAGACACTCTGCCACGTGGCGGTGGATGATTCGCAGACGCGCTGACGGATTTCGACGGCGAGGACATGCTCGTTGTTTTCCAAGGCGTGTTCAGCGAGGAGTTCGAGCACAGCGAGCTTGTGCGGCTCTTCCAGACGATCTCCGGCGGCGGAGACGAGCAGGCGCGCGTCATCCACAGGCGGAGCATCGGCGCGTTCAAGCTCGGCGAAGATGAGCGCGGTGTTGAGTGGGCAGGGCGCGTGCACCGGACCTTGCACGACGGTGAGCTGACGCAGACGCTGTTCCGGGACGGCTTTCAGCCAATCATGCAAGGCATGAACCTCGGTTTCGGGCAGCATGGCGAGCTGAAAGAGCGCGGCGCGCTGCAAATGCTGCGGCGCGTGGGCAAGGCGCGAGGCGAGCTCAACACGGGTGGACTCGAGCATCTGCTCATTTTGCGAAACGGGAGCATCCGCGGCATGCAGACGCCAGCCCCAGGCGATGGCGAGTCCGGTGTAGGACAGGATGAGCAGCAGAACTTTGCAAGAGGTGCGGGACATGAGCGGGGAGGACGAAATCAGAATGAGGAATGACGAATGCACTCAACGCATCGCGGCTTGGGCGGCGGGAGGGAGCGACTGGAGGGTGACGGTGGCGCGGCAGACGATGTCGAGGTGCACGAGGCCGTTTGCATCGGCGGTCACGGTGTAGGGGCGGCCATTTTCGAGGTAGGCGCACTGTCCGCGAGGCTCGAAACCGCCGAAGACCATCTCGACCGGACGCAGATCGCGCACATGGAAGGTGGCGCGGCGTGAGGAAAGCTCCATGAACTCGACCGGGGCGCTGCTTTCGGCGAGGTGGACATGCTGCGCTGCCTTTTGCTTCGTCAAAACCAACTCCGTGCGGGCACCGCCCATGGTGTGGATGTAGAGCTGACCATCACAGACCCTGAATCCGGCGACTCCGAGGCAGCGCGTCATGTCCGGAACGCCTGCGGTGGCCGGAAGACGCAAAGTGCGGCATTCCCCACGGTTGAGGATGATCCAGTGGTTCTCGGAAACTCGCAGGAGGCGGGTTTGGCGGGCGTCTCTGACGCTGGCGGCATAATCAGCGGCCTTCATGGCATGCAGCGGCTCACCCGCGCAGGCGTCGAAGGTTTTGTCGAGCGCGGAGATGCCCTGCGCGGTGCGCACATCCTCAAAACGGCAGCGCACGGCCATAGGCTCCATGCGGACGGATGTCGTGCCGCAATCCGCGGCCGAGGACGCGGCGGGAAGGTGGTTGATGTCGAGAGACTCGCAGAAGCGCAGGGCCTCGGTGGAAGGCACGGCATTGGCAGGCCAGAGCATGAGGCTCACTTCCTTGCCGAGCGGCAACAGGCGACGGTGGATGTAGCTCATCGAGCCGGCAATCTCCCGCTGCATGTCGTGGCGTGCGGTGCTGGCTCGTTCGTTGAGTTTGGAGGAGATGTCGATGCCAGCGGTCCAAACCTTCGGGCGGGAGAGAGAGTTCGAGGCGGCCTGGACCTGCGGCATCTCGAAGATGCTGCGGGCCGTGTGCTCGAGGCGCTGGGCCGCATCGGCTTGTTGCCCAGGGAACCAGCCACGCAGGTCGGCTTCGCAAACGGAGACGGTCACAGGCAGCAGGTAGCGGTCGAGGATGCGGTCGCGCATGACCTCGGCGCAGAGCGGGAAACCAGGAAGCGTGGATGGCGTGGAAAAGCCGCTGCTTTCGATGTGGCTGTAAAAAACGCGACGGCCATCACGGGTGGTCGTGTCAGGCACCGGCGCGACGTCGTTGTGCAGCCAGGCGGCGAGGAAAGCGGGGAGATCAGCTTGCGGTCCGCTCGTCGCGAAGGCGGAGTCGAGGCAGGCAGCGCCCCAACTGGCGAGGAAGGTCTGGTCAAAGCGATGCTCGCCACCGAGCGCGTCCTCGCCACGCAGGGAAAGCACGATTTGCGCATCCGCCGGTGCGGTGAGGTCGAGGAAGCCAAGAGAGCGACCTTGAACGCGGCTGCCACGACCGATGAGCTGCGAATCCATGCTGGCGATGTTCGTTTTGACGAGGCGGGGAGCGGGTCTGGCGCTGCCGCCGAGGCCGAGGTGCGTCAGTGCCTCCATGCGGGCGGTCTCGTCAGTGAAGGGCAGGCTGGTGAGAAGCAGCGGGATTTTATTGGCGCGCAGCGAAGGCAGCCATGCGGCGAGTTCACGCTGCTGCGTGTTGCTGAGCACGAGGCTGGGATCGAGCACAACGGCGCTGAAATCATGCTGTTGCGGCAGGAAGGCCGTGGCACTGGCGGTGTGATAGCGCAGCTCGCAACCGAGCCATTCGAGTGTTTTCGCCAGAAAACGTGCGGTAGCGGTGCTGCTGGCGGCAGGAGCCACCTGGCCGGTGTGTTGTTCATCCCAGCCATGCAGGACGAGCACTCGGCGGTTCATTTCCTGCAACGGACCGAGGTTAACGCCGTCCAGCGCGGGCGTGGTGATGAAAGGCAGGGCTCCGCTGGCGGCGAGCCGCTGTGCAGCCTGCTCCGCGGCAGCACGATCCCCTTCCGCCGCATAATCGACAGCAAAGACCCGCATGCCTTGCATCTGCAGCGTGCGCATGCGGCGCGTGAGGCGCTGCACCTCGGTGATGGGTGTCCAGTCGATGCCGCCATCACGGCCTTCACGTGTGTAAACACCGAGCGCGAGGAAACCATCGGCCACATGGACCGCCTCGATGCCGAGGCCACTGTGAAGATCGAGCAGGACGGCCTTGTCGGGATAACGCTGGCGCAGCGTGGCGGCGAGGGCGAGCAACGGGCCGTTCGAAGCGGAGGCCGCGTCAGCGCCGAGGCTGAGCACGAAGCCGTCGAAGCCTTTCTTGGCCGCCGGATCGACCAGTGCCTCGACCGCCCACGGAATCCACTGCGCGTCGGCAGAATCGACAAGGCGCACGCGTTTGTCGTTCGCGGAAGGACGCGAGGCCACACCTCGGCTGGCGACGAGCATCGCCTCGCGCGAGCCCGTTTTCATCTGCCCAACATCCAACCAGGCCAGGTAACGGCTGCCAAGCGCATGACCAGGCTCCAGATCCACCTCCGCACGCGGATTGAGCACGCAGAGGTCGAAGGCAGCGAGTGAACGAGCATCCGGGCGCGACGAGTGGTCCACATACAGCGTGCGCGCCGGGCCGAGGTCCGCGGCACCGCCCCATCCAGCAACAGCCAACAACAACACTGCGTGGAGGGGGAAAAATCGGGTGATCATGCGGTGCTCGGGGCTTCAGTTTTGCGAACACTGTCACGGTAGAGTTTCAAAAACGGGAAGCAATGCGCCGACTGCTAGTTTACAAACAACTTACCGGCCTCTGACGCGGGCAAAAAATTTGTCGCCAAAACAGCGTGTAGGAAGATCGTCGGCACACCATGAGCACCCCGCCCGTCCGCACGTTTGCCGAAGGCATCTTGATCGACCAGCCGTGGGGGAAACTCACCTGGCTGGCCTCACGCGAGCTGGGGAACTCGACGACGATGACCTTCGGCCGCGTGACGATCCCCGCAGATCAAACCAACCCGCGGCATCGCCATCCAAACTGCGACGAGATCCTCCACCTGCTCTCCGGCCGGCTCGAACACAGCCTCGGCGATGAAAAATTCCTACTCCAACCGGGTGACACGATCTCCATTCCCGCCGGACAATGGCACAACGCGCATGCGCTGGACGGCGTGGACGCGGAGATGGTGATCTGCTTTTCGTCCGCGGACCGACAAACCGAGTTTGAATGACGAATCAATGACCCAACTCCGAATGACCGAGGCATTCTGGCTTCATTCGGAATTCCTCATTCTGGTTTCGTCATTCTTCAGCCCTTCGTCACGACCTCATCGAGATTCATCACGAGGTTCGCCACCATCGTCCACGCGGCGAACTCGGCGGCGTTGAGTTTGTCGTCCGCTTTTGATTCGCCGTAGCTGATGGCCTTTTTCGCCTCCTCGGGCTTGGCGGTGTAGGCGGCGAGGTGTTTTTCGAAGGTCTGACGGACGATTTCGGCCTCTTGGGCGCTGGGGAAACGGCCGGTGGAGCTGCGGAACAGCGCAGTGATGCGTGCGTCGGTGCTGGTGGCGGTTTGCAGCACGCGCTGGGCGAGATTCCGCGCCGCTTCGAAGAACTGCACGTCGTTCATGAGCGTGAGCGCTTGCAGCGGTGTGTTGCTGCGCTCACGGCGCAGGCAGTAGCTCTCACGATTCGGCGCGTCGAAGGAAGTCATGTTCGGCGGCGGTGCGGTGCGTTTCCAAAAGGTGTAGAGACTGCGGCGGTAAAGCGATTCGCCGTGGTCCTGGATGTAGTTGCGGGTGTTGCTGCCGCCGAAACCGACCGGTTCCCAGATGTTCTCCGGCTGATAGGGCTTCACGCCTTTGCCGCCAATCTTCGGGCTGAGCAAGCCGGAGACGAACAAGGCCGAATCGCGCACCACTTCGGCGTCGAGACGAAAACGCGGGCCGTGCGATAGCAGACGATTTTCCGGGTCCAACTGCGAAACGGCACCCGAGAACTGCGAACTCTGCCGATAGGTGTGCGAGGTCACGATGAGCTTCACGAACTGCTTCATGTCCCAGCCGCTTTCGCGGAAGGTCACCGCCAGCCAGTCGAGCAGCTCGGGATGACTCGGTGGTTCGCCCTGGGAACCGAAGTCGTTGCTCGTTTTCACAAGCCCGGTGCCGAAGAACTGCTGCCAGAGGCGGTTCACCTGCACCCGCGAAGTGAGCGGATGCTGCGGGCTGACGAGCCATGTGGCGAGGTCGCGTCGTGTGTAAGTGTCCTGTTTCGGAAGTGGCGGGAAAATGGCCGGCGTGCCGCGTGTGACCTTGTCCTTCGGCTTGTCATACTGGCCGCGCTCCATCACGAAGCTGTCGCGGGGCTGCGGCAGATCGGCCATGATGAACGTTGCGGGGATCACGTCCTCAATCGTCTTCTTTTTCGCCTCCAAGGCCAGTTTCTCGGCGCCGACGCCGTCCACGATCTCACGTGCGCCCTGATACTCATTTTCAAACCACCACTCCTTGAGACGGACCACGTCCTTTTCCGGCCATTCGGGCTGCTTTTTGCCTCGCACGAGGGTCTGCAGGTCGTTGGGCAGTTCAGCCACGCGTTTGCCCTGATTCTTCTCAGCCCAGACTCTCCAGGACCACTGCGGGTCCTTCGCCGGATCGACACGGGAGCTCATCGCCAGATGATCCCAACTGACGCTGCCGCCAAATTGCGTGAAGGCATAGCCCGTGACTTTTGCGCCCGGTTTCAGGCCAAGACGCTCGGCGGCGAATTCGAGTTTCACCCACTTCCCGGCCTCCGGCAGCGCGCCCATCTGCACTTTCTCCGGCGTGCGCACCTGGCCAAAAGGAATCGCCCCTTCCTGACCCCACACCGCGCGATGATTCCATCCTGCGGTGTGGAATTGCAGCATGATGGCCTTCGGCGGGTTCTTTTCGTCGATGAAGCACTGCACGCTGAGTTTTCCATTCGGCGGGATCGTAAAGTTTCCGCCAGCGGAGAAGAAATCCTGCGACACGCCGGTCGCCGTGCGTGTGAGCGCCGCATTGCCGCTGAAAACGGGGCCTTTGTCCTTCGAGACGATCTGTGTGGGATGCCCGCCGCTAGATTCTACGTTCGCACCCGCGGGAAACGCATCCTCAAACCACACCACCTCGCTCGTCTGCACCGGTGGTGGCGGATTGAGCGTGGCGGGATCGACGTAGTTCAACTTCGCGATGGCCTCGCGTATCTTGGTCTGCGTCGCGGCGATGTTTTGCGTGAGTTCCGCGAGCTGGTTTTTCTGCTCGTCGGTGCTGAGGCGCAAAACCGGCGGCGTGAGCAGGATGTTGCCGTCCATTGCCGGGTCGGCGGCGCTGTTGAAGAAGGCATACATCGAATAAAACTCCTTCTGCGAGATGGGGTCGAACTTGTGATCGTGACACACCGCGCAACCCGCCGTGAGGCCCAGCCACACCGCCATCGTGGTGTCGGCCCGATCCACCGCGTAGCGGAAGATGAACTCCTCATTGATCGAACCGCCTTCGCTGGTCGTGACGTTGCAGCGGTTGAAACCGGAGGCGATTTGCTGTTCCACCGTCGCATTCGGCAAAAGATCGCCCGCAAGCTGCCAGAGGGTGAACTGGTCATACGGCAGGTTCGCGTTGAACGCGCTCACCACCCAGTCGCGGTAAGGCCACATGCTGCGCTCGTTGTCGAGGTGCAGACCATGCGTGTCTGCGTATCGCGCCGCGTCGAGCCAGTAGCGGCCCATGTGCTCGCCGTAGCGTTCGGACTTCAGCAGACGTGCGACGACCTTTTCATACGCGTCCACGCTCGTGTCCGCGAGAAAGGCGTCGATTTCCGCCAAAGTCGGCGGCAATCCGGTCAGGTCGAGAGTCACACGGCGGATCAGCATCTCCTTCGAGGCTTCGGGCGCAGGCGTCAGCCCTTCCTCAGCCAGTCTGGCTTGGATGAAGGCGTCGATGGGATTTCTCACCGCTCCTTTGACGGCGGGTGGTGCCGCTTTGACCGGCGCTTCGAAGCTCCAATGCTTTTTGTACTCCGCGCCCTCCTTGATCCAGCGCTTCAAAATCTCCACCTGGGCCGGTGTGATGTGTTTGTTCGACTCCGGCGGCGGCATCACCTCATCTTCGTCTTTCGAAAGGATGCGCTGGATGATCGAACTCACCTCCGGATCACCCGGCTTGATGGGAAATGTGCCGTCGATGGCCGTGAACGCACCCTCCGGCACATCGAGCCGCAGATCCGCCTTCCGCTTCTTCGCGTCAAAGCCGTGGCAGGCAAAGCAGTTGTCACTGAGGATCGGCCGGATGTCGCGATTGAAGTCCAGCTTTCCCGCGGCGGAAGCGGAGGAAATGGCAAAGGCGAATGCAGCGAGTGCTCGGACGTTCATGGGGCGTTGATAACGCGCGCTGCGACGACTGGCTTTCGATCAGTGATGGCGTCGTCCGCGTGACAGTCGGGTTTGGCGGAGGCCCCGCGTGCTCCGTCCTCCGCGCAGCACAGAGGCCAGCATGGGACCAAACAAAAGCGACACCCCGGCCAGCAGAACCCACAGGCTGAGGTCCATCGATTGGTTAAACTCCTGAAGCGCCCTAGCCACAAGGCCAAACTTCTTTAGCGACGCATCCTCCGGTTCACCCAGCTCAAAAGTCACCGCCTGAACGCCGCCACCGAAGACCACACAGGCGCGCAGTCGCAGCACAGCACCGATGAGGATCAGGAAGATGGCGGTCTGTCTCATGAGCACCTCATGGATTCGTCATTCGAAGCCGTACCGCACCACGTGAAAAAACACCGGCGCGGCGAAGCTCAGGGAATCGAGGCGGTCCATGAAGCCGCCGTGGCCGGCGATGGCGCCGCCCCAGTCCTTCACGCCGCGATCACGTTTGATCGCGGACATCACGAGACCACCGGCGAAGCCCATGAGCACGACGATGGCAGCCATGCCCGCTGCTTGCAGCGGTGAAAACGGCGTGGCCCACCACATGGCCGCGCCGAGCGCCACGGTGGTCAATCCGCCACCGATGAAGCCCTCCCAGGTTTTGCCGGGGCTCACCGTGGGCGCGATCTTGTGCCTGCCGCAGGTTTTGCCCCAAACATACTGCATCACGTCGCTCATCTCGACGACGGCAACGAACCAGAACAGCAGCTTCGCGTTCTGGCCCGCGAAATTCGGAATGTTCAGCAGCAGGAGGATCGCGGGCGCGTAGCTGATGCAATAGACGCAAACCATGAGCCCCCATTGGATCTTTGCGGTGCGTTCGAGAAAGCGCTCGCAATCACCCGCCATCGCCGTGCGGATTGGCACAAGGAGGAAGGCATAAACGGGGATCAAAATGACGAACAAGCCATACCACCGCGTCGCGAGGAAATAGTAATGCAGCGGCGTGATGATGAAGAACACCCAGAACAGCGTGCGGTGGTCGCCGAGCTTCGTCGTCGTGAGCGTGATGAACTCCCGCAGCGCCATGAACGAACAGAGTCCGAACAGGACCGCCGTACCCACCGGTCCAAGCATGAGCGCCGTGGCGAACACGCCCACCATCATCCACCACGCCGACGTGCGAGCGTTCAAGTTCGCCATCGTGGCCTTCGCCGCGTCGGACGCCGCCCGTTTCTGCAAAACGAACCCGGTGACCGACGCGATGACGAGCAGGCCCAGCGTGCCGCCGAGCAGGTAGAGAAGCGCGGGGTCGCTGGAAGTGGAAAGAAACCGTGACATGGCGGGGCCATAGCACAGGAGAAAGCTGAGGCCAATGGCGAAGGAGCGTGGTGCATGCGTCGCGCTCGACTTTCCGCAGGCCGCGTGTCATGCTGCCGCGCATGAGACGAGTGGCAGTCATTTTTGTGGCACTGGTGGTTGCCTCCCGGATGTTGGCGCAATCAACGGCGCCGGCTGCGGGTGAGTTTTTAACCAAGCTGGTGGAAGCGCGGGCCGCGATTCGCTTTGAGGACCGGCTACGCACGCATGAAGCCGCGCTCGACGCCATCTTAAAGGCGGACGCCACTGCGCTGGAGGCCGTGCTGGTGCTCTGGAGCCAGAGTGATGAGCGCCATCAGAGAAATGTCTTCGCGAGAATGGCTTGGACACGTCTGGCGCGGATCGACACCGCCCGCGGTTTGAAACTGCTTGAGAACGTCGGCAACGAAGACGCTTTCTATGAAGGGGCGCGTTCGGTGTGGGCGGAGATCGCCCGAACGGATCCCACGCGGGCCTACATCGCCGCTCAGAGCTTCGCGCCCAAGCGCGAGGATCAGCATCATAGCAAGTGGCTGGTGCAGCACATCATGCAGGCGGTCGGCGCGACGTGGTTCCGCGTGGAGGGGCTGGAGGCGCTGAAACGTCTGCCCACGCTTTCTCATCCTGAACTCATGGCAACCGCCTTTTTCAAAGGTTGCGTAGGTGAAGCCAAGACAGCGAAGCACAAGATCGCGCTGCTGGACCGGTTCGCAGGCGACGAGCAACCAGTGATCGAAGACCGTTCTGCCAAAGGTCCCGATCTCTGTGAGGAACTCACGCGCGCCGCCGCGCTGGCCGATCTGTCAGGCACGCGTGCGTGGATCGAGAAACGCTTTCCGCCGGGAACGAAAAGGCCGGGCGGCCGGGAGCGTGAATGGCATGTCGAGAAGGCCAGACGCGCATTGTTTCGTGTCTGGAGGGATCAGGACGCGCTTGCGGCGGCGGACTGGTTCATCGCCCAGCAGCATCGTGACGAGGGTTCTGACTCTGCTTATGCCATGTATCTCTGCGCTCTGGCGCTGGCGGGCGAAGACCTCGAAGAACTGCCCGCCGCGCTCGCCTGGATGGAAAAACAGGCGCGGCCGCAGGACCGCGTTTCAGCGCTCGTGAACTTCCTGGATGATGATTTTGGTGACCACGCCGTCCTGCGGCAGTCACGCCAGACGATTGCGGCCTGGCTGGCGAAACGTCCCATGGCCGAACGCGAGGCGGTGGTGCTCGCAGCGGCCAAGGAATACATCCGCCTTCAGTCGAAGGACGACTTCCTGTCCACGGTCTTCCCGGATGCGGTGAAGCAGCGCGAGATGGCGGCGCGATTGGAGAAGATCACCGGGCCTCCGGACGATTACACAGGGAATTCGTTCATGCTGCGCGTCTTTGACCTAGCGCCCGTGCGCGACAAAAAAGCGGTCATTGATGCTGAAACAGTGAATCGCAGCCGCGAACTGGCCCGCCTGCATGAACTGGCACGAACAGCCGTCGATCCGTCGAAACGGAGAGAAGGGCTGGGGGCGCTGAAATGGATGAAATCGGCTTCCCAGGATGAACTCCGGCCTGTTTTGCTCGCCCGCCTGCAAAATCACGAGATGGACTGGTTCTCCGAGGATCTGCTCAGCGCCTGGGTGTTGCAGGACTGGCGCGGATGCGAGGCGTTCGCGACAAACGCGCCATTGTCCGTCGAGAAACGCGACAGCATGCTCATCCACGTGTTTTGCGAGGCCGCCGAGCTTCATCCTGACGCGGTGCTCGCACGTCTGCGCGAGCTTCTTCAAAGCAAGGTGATCGTCCAGGCCGCGCTGGATAGCAGCGGGCGCTTCTCGCAGGCATCGTGGTTTACATACTACTATGGCGACATGATCACACGCAGCCTCGCTCGCGGCCTTGCACGCCAGGGAGACATGCAGGCACTCGCCACGATCCAGACGCTGCCGCCTCTCTGGCAAAGCACCATGTTTGATGTGCTTGCGGATCAATTCACCACGGCGGCATGCGGCAGAGCGCTGCTCGACTGTCTGGAGGCCGCTGACAAAAAGGAAAGGCAGCGGGACGGAGCGGTCTTCTGGGGTTACTACGGTCTTGCGATGGATCGCGTCATCGAACGTCTGGCCAATATCTCGCCCACAGAGGCCGTGCGGTGGATTGAGAAACGGTCGGAGCTGCTCAGCGAGCATGAGGAAATGTTCACTCCCGTGTTCCGCGTGCATGCTGCCTGGCAGCGCATCGACCGGAAGGCTGCGGATGCCTGGATGGAGCGCGTGCGGCGCGAGAATCCGCCGAAGAAGGCTGATTCATCGGCTCCGATTTTCAAAGACGGCGCAGGGCCGCTGCTGCCGCAGCGCTGAGGCCACCAAAAGAGACACTGAACAAATCAAAAGGAGGTGTTCAAACCTTCCTCCTCCCCTCCTGCTCTTCCTCCCTCAAGGCATGGGGAGGAGGAGCAGGAGTAAGAGGAAGAGCAGGATGGAAGCATGCGCCGATTCAATCAGACTCCTTGAGTGGATTCGTTGCAGGACAGGCATTGACAGCGGGGGGATTCCGTCGCTAGACAGAGTTCACGTTTTCCGCCGCATGAATCTGCCGAACCAGCTCACTGTCGCCCGTCTTGTGCTGACGGCGGTGTTTGTCGTGTGTTTTTACCTACCGGTGCCGCATCACATCACGATCGCAGCGCTGGTGTTTGGGGTGGCGTCAGTCACGGATTATTTCGACGGGCGGATCGCGCGTGCGCGTGGCATCGTGACGAATTTCGGGAAGCTCTTCGACCCGCTGGCGGACAAGATCCTCATCGCGGCGGCCTTCATCCTGCTGGTGGAGCGCGGTGATCTGCCAGCCTGGGTGGCGGTGGTGGTGCTGGCTCGGGAATTCTTCGTGACAGGCATCCGGCTGATCGCGGCGGGGCAAGGAGCCATCCTGGTAGCGGAGAGGCTGGGAAAGCACAAAATGCTCTGGCAGATCATCACGGTGAGCTGGTTCCTGGTGAAGCAGGCCTCGGACGAGACGCTGTTTGGTTTTGCGAAGCCGTTTTATGCCACGACGCCGGGCTGGGTGGCGGACATCATCGTTCATTTCACCACGCTGCTAACGCTGGTCTCCGGATTCAGCTATTTCTGGAAGAACCGCCAGCTTTTCAACGATGCCTGATGCCATGAACGCCGAACGACAACTCGCCGCCCTCAATCTCACGCTTCCGCCGCCACCGCCGCGCGGGGGCGTTTACAAGCCGGTCGTGATCGTTGGCAATGTGGCTTATGTGTCCGGCCACGGGCCCTATTTGGGCGATGGAAACTACCTCACGGGCCGCGTCGGTGCGGATCTCGATCTCGAGGCGGGCAAGGCAGCCGCGAAGCAGACGGGACTCGCCTTGCTAGCGACGTTGAAAAACGAACTCGGCAGTCTGGACCGCGTGAAGCGCGTGGTGAAGCTGCTCGGCATGGTGAACAGCACGGCGGATTTTCCCGATCATCCCAAAGTCATCAATGGCTGCTCCGAGTTGTTCGGCCAGGTGTGGGGCGAGGAGAATGGCATCGGCGCACGCAGCGCGGTGGGCATGGGCTCGCTGCCGGGAAACATCGCCGTGGAGATCGAAGGCATTTTCGAGCTGCAGTGAGCACAAAAAGCCCGCGCCTGTCACGGCGCGGGCCTGTGCAGCTCATTTTCAAGCGCGGTTCAGAACCAGCGTGTGCCAAAACCCAGTCCGGAGGTGCCCCAGCCGCTGTAAGGGTAGCTGCGACCGAAGTAGCCGCCCCATGGATGATAGTTGTAGCCGGAGGAAAACGGGCTGTAGCGGTAGGGTGGGCGGTAGCAAGGCTGGAAAGAGCTGGAGTAAAACAGTGGCCGTCCCGTGTGGTAACGACCACCGAAGACGGAATCCCTGCGTACGGAGTAGAAGCGGTCACGATTGGCTAAGACTGAGTTGCCAGCCAGTCCACCCAGAACGCCATAGACCGTGCCGGAGCGCTGGTTCACACCGGCGCCGTAGTAGCCGTTGTTGTAGTAGTAGGGGTATTCGCAGGATGTCAGCAGCATGGTGGTGCCGGCGAGCAGGATCATGACATGACGAAAAGATTGAGTTTTCATGACAGGAAGTGTGTGCGGGTGTGAGTAGCGCACAAAGGCTCCGACCTTGGCAATGACGAATCATTCAGCCGGGCGGGAAACAATTCCGCCCACGTCGAGTGGCTGTGATTTTTATGAGGCCCGCCCTTCTTCAGCTCGTTCGCACTCACACTCAGAAAGCGATGATCTGAAACGGCAGGCTGTCCTTCACCTTCACATCGTCCGGCGTGCTCATCAGCTTCTCAAACTGGCGCGCCCATTCACGAATCGCATACTTGGCCTGGCCGGAGGCGAAAAGCTCCTGTGGGAAGAACAAAAGCAGAGTTTTAGCTTCCTCTTTGTCAGCAAACTCGAAGAAGGACTTTCGGGTTCGCGGCTCCTCAAGAATGCCCTCAATGGCGATGCTGCCGCGGGCGGGCTTTCCGAGTACGCTGCCGACCATGGGGAGTGTCACCAAGTCCACAGCCTCGCGGGCAATCAATCCAGTCACGGTGTTGGGCTCCCACTCGAAAATGGAGAGCTTGAGCGTCATGGCATCCTTGGAGGGGGCATCCACCACGCTGAAGCGCTGTCGCTTGGACTGTTTGAAGGCCTTGTAGAACTTGCTGTGAGCGTAGCTGGCGAGCGCGACCACCTTTTCATTGCGGCGCTCCTCGCTGAACTCCATCTTCGCTAGTTTTTGGTTCATCGGCCGGAGGTGCGCGGTGACCACCGGAGCGATGTAAATCTGCCTCACCTGGGCGGCGGCGTTCTGGACACGTTTGTCAGGGTTCCACCAGTTGCCAAGAAACGGTGAACGCCTGCGGTCCTCCTTCAATTCCGCTGCATGGGGCAGGAACTGAGTCGGTTTCACCTCGACAGCTGCCACCACGCTCTTGGTCGTGCGGCAGGAGCAGATCGTGAGAGTCAGGAGGAGAGCAGCAAAACAGCGCATGGTCGGGTTTGAATACTTCGGAGGACGGAACATGGCAAATATTTCCAAAATTCAGCTCGAATTCTTCCTGGCATAAACTTCCCCGCTTCATTTGCACCGGTCATGGCGGGGTGTTAGCTTTTCCGCCTTGTCTTGTGGCGCTCCGGCAATCCCGCCCGTGCTCCACGGCTTTTTCGCTCCCTCCAATGTCCTGGCTTTCTTCTCTCGGCACCTTCGGTGAGATCCTCCGCTTCATCATCCTCGTCCTGGAGGTGATCGTGGTCTTCAACCTCATGATCCTCGTGCATGAATGGGGCCATTTCCTCGCTGCACGCTGGCGCGGACTGAAGATCGACAAGTTTTACATCTGGTTCGGCAAGCCCCTGTGGAAAAAAACCATCAACGGCGTCGAATACGGCCTCGGCAGCATCCCGGCAGGTGGTTTTGTGGCACTGCCGCAGATGGCACCGATGGGCGGCCTCGAAGGTGAAACAAATCACGAGCCGCTACCGCCCATCACCCCGCTGGACAAGGCCATCGTTGCCTTCGCCGGGCCGCTTTTCAGCTTTCTGCTCGCCTGTGCCTTTGCGATCGCCGTCTGGATGGTGGGCAAGCCGCAAAGCGAGGCCCACACCACGACCGTGGTCGGTCTCGTCGCCAAAAAAGGTCCGGCGGATGTGGCCGGGATTTTGCCAGGAGACAAGATTCTCACGGTGGACGGCCAGCCCGTGAAGCGCTTCGAAGGTCTTGTAGACAGCGTGCGCTGGAACGTCGTCGCCAGCGAAGGCGACACCATTCCCTTCGAAATCGAGCGTCCAGGCCAGTCCGGTGTGTTGAAATTCAACGTCGATCCCAAAGCCTGGCCGGAGTCCGAGAAAAAGGCCGCCCCCGTGTCCTGGTGGCGTTCGATCTTCAAGCGTCCCGACCTCCGGATGCCAGGCCTGGAGGGGCAGATGACTCCGATGGTGGCCCGCGTCTTCAAAAACACCCCCGCGGACGAGGCCGGCATCAAGACCAACGACTTCGTCCTCAAGGCCGACGATACCCCGCTTCGCAGCATTGGCGACCTCGCCGACTACATCGAAAAGAATCCGCAGAAAGAGATCACCCTGCACATTTTGCGAAATGATCAGCCCGTGGAACTCAAGCTTCTGCCCCGCTTCCCAGACAAAACGAACCGAATCACCCCCAAGCTCATGATCGGCATCGAATGGGACAACGATGGCCGGCTGATCGAGAGCTATCCTTCGCCTTTTGAACAGATCAGCGATGCGGTCCGGCACATGGGCAATCTCGTCACGAAGCTCCTTTCGCCAAAGTCCGACCTCAGCCCTGCGCACATGAGCGGCCCCGTCGGTGTCGGCCGTCTTTACTACAAGCTCTTCCAGCATCCGGACGGCTGGCAGCTCGTGCTCTGGTTCAGCGTCGTGTTCAACATCAACCTCGCCATCCTCAACATGATGCCCTTCCCCGTGCTCGACGGCGGTCACATCACCATGGCCATCGCCGAGGCCATCCGCCGCAAACCGCCGCAGGGCCGCCTCCTCGAATACATCCAGACCGCCTGCGCCCTCATGCTCTTCGGCTTCATCATCTTCGTCACCCTCAAGGACACCGGCGACTTCTTTGGCGGCGGCAAGCCTGATCCCGAAATGAAAAAAATCACCACCGACGGGCTGCCGATCAAAGACACCTGGCTTTCCAAGGAGGAACGCGCCAAGGCCGCCAGCGGCTCATGATTCCCCGCCATGCGCGTCCTCATCCTCGTCGAAAACCTGCCCGTTCCCTTCGACAGACGCGTCTGGCAGGAGGCCTGCGCGCTGCGTGACGCCGGACACGAGGTCACCGTCATCTGCCCGCAGATGCGCGGCTACACGCAGGCGGAGGAAAACCTCGAAGGCATCCAGATTTACCGCCACTGGATCAGCGGCGAGGCCAAATCCCTCACCGGCTTCATCTCCGAATACGCCTCCGCCTTGTGGGGGGAGTTCTGCTGCGCGCTCAAAGCCTGGAAACGCGGCGGCTTCGACGTCATCCACCTTTGCAACCCGCCGGACCTGCTCTTCCTCGTCGCGCTGCCCTTCAAGCTCTGTGCGGGCGTGAAGGTCATCTTTGACGTGCATGACCTCTGGCCGGAGATGTTCGAGGCGAAGTTCGGCAAACGCGGCCTCATGTACTGGGCGGTGCGCATCGCCGAGCGCTGCACCCTCTCACTGGCCGATGTCGTCATCGCCACCAATCAGAGCGTGCTCCGCGCCGTCAAACAACGTGGCAAACTGCCCGATGACCGCGCTTTCGTCGTCCGCACGGCTCCAAATCGCATGAACACTGCCGTGGAGCACGATGTGTCGCTTCGCGCCGGCAAAAAACACCTCGTCGGCTACATCGGTGTCATGGGAAATGCCGACGGCGTCGATTACCTTGTCCGCGCCGCCGCACACGTCGTCCAAACGCGCAAACGCGACGACGTGCAGTTTCTTCTGATGGGTTCCGGCCCCGAGCATGCCGAACTACTCTCTCTGCGCGACCAGCTCGGCCTTCAAGATCACATCAGCATGCCTGGCCGTGTCAGTGACGAGTTTTTGTGCCGCGCCCTGCGCAGCATCGACCTCGGCGTCGCCTGCGACCCCATCAACGCCTACAACGACCACTGCACCATGAACAAGGTGCTCGAATACATGGCCTTCGCGAAGCCCATGGTCATGTTCGGCACCGTCGAAGGCCGCTACTCCGCCGGCGACAGCGCCGTTTACGTCATGGAAAACAGCGCCGAACAACTCGGAGACGCCATCCTCGCGCTGCTCGATGACGAATCACGCCGCCAGCAGCTTGGAGCCGCCGGCCATGCACGGCTGACGCGTGAGTTGAACTGGGAACGCAGCGTTGAACAGTTGTGCGCGGCTTATGCAGCAGCGCAGGGCTGAATCCCCGTCCTCAACAAGGTTTTCTCATTGAGGAACCTTGGCTTCTTCCTCCACCGGAATCGCCTTCCGCACCATCATCTTCGATACGCCGTAGATCAGCGTGCTTTGCTTCGGCCGCCATTGATAGCCGATGCCAAAGGGGATCGCGGGAACTTCATTCTGGCCGAAGTAGTCGGCGAGATCGGGCTGGAGGTGCTGCTTGAAGAGCGTGATCGGCCCTGGATACCAGCCGAAGGCCTTCACATCCCAGGTGTCGCGCGGAAAATCACGCCACGTGATGCCGGAGTCGTCCTGCGTGATCGTGTGGCAGTGCATGAGCAGGTAGTCGCGGATGGCGCTGAACTCGCTGAGATGCATCAGGTAGGAAGCAGACTTCGTGAAGCCATTCATCATGCCGAGGCTGTCGCAGAAGCGCAGGAAGGACGGGTCCTGCTTCAGCGCCCAGCTCGCGATGTTCGCGGCGAAGTAGTAGAGCGTCTGCGGCTGACCTTTCGCGCCGAGGAAGGTGATGCGGGCCCCCGGTGTTTTCGTTTCCTTGTCGGTGATGACTTTGCCCTCGGCGTCGAGCCACACGTTCTCGACGTTTTGAATGTGGCAGCCGCAGCGGGCGAGGAAGACATACAGCACGGGCAGGGTGCCGGTGAGCTTCGTGGCCTTCAGATCCTTCTTCATGTCCGCGGTGATGAAGAAGCTGAAGCTGAGCGAAGCGTTGAGCGTGGTGCGCAGATTCCGCAGCGAGGCCCCGAGTTCGCCCTCGCTGAGCTTTGTCACATCCGGCGGCAGTCCCACAGGCTCGACGGCAGCCAGCACATACGTCGAGGCATTTGGAAAGAAGGTGTAAGCGTGGAGAAAATCGGGGCCGCTGAAGACGTAGAGCAGCGGGTCGGTGCTGTTTACGGCCTCAGGCAGGCCCAGCGGTGCCCATTCGCGGATCGCGCGAAACTGGCGCTCCTCCGCGTCAGCCCACATGGCATCGAGCTCCTTCGCATGACTGCGGAATTCGCCACGTTCGGCCAGTTTGACCAAGGGGGAGCCCTCCTGCGGCATTCCGGCGAGGAATCGTGCCTGGTCGTTCGGTGAAGGATCGAGCGCGAAGGCCGACGAGGCCAGGGCAAGCAGAAGAGCGGCGGGTTTGTTCATGCGGTGCGTTCAGTACGCGGTGAAAGGAAGAAGACGATCAAACCAAGAGCGATCAATCCGAGGCCGTAGAGCGAGGCGTCACGCGATTCTTGGTCGAGCATGAGAAATGCCATCATCCACACGCTGATGCCGAGAAAAAGTACCGGTGTGACCGGATAACCCCAGCAGCGATAAGGACGCGGCAGGTCCGGCTGCTTCCAGCGCAGCACAAACAAACCCACCACCGTGGCAAAGGAAGCGAGCTGGATGCTGAACTGCACCGCGGTGAGCACCGTTTTGAAGCTGGCTGTGAGCAGCAGCGTGATGACGATGGAAAGCTGCACGAAAAGCCCAGTGACCGGCACGCCATGCTCGTCACAAGCAGCGAGCGGTTTGAGGATGCGCATGTCCTGACCCATCGTGTGCAGCACCCGCGGGCCGAGCCACGTCATCGCGCTGATGCTGGATGCCAAACCCAGGCAGATGAGACCAGACATGATCTTGCCGCCGGTCGCGCCGAAGATGTGCTCTGCGGCCACGTGCCCCACGTCGAGCTTTCCTGCGAGAGCACTCATCGGCGCGGCATGCAGGAAGGAAGCGTTCAGCGCCAGGTAGAGCACCGTCACCAGCAACGTGCCCAGCGCGATGGCTTTCGGCACGTTGCGCTGCGGGTCGCGGATGTCCCCAACGATGTAAGCCGCTGCGTTCCAGCCCGCATACGAGTACATGACGTAAACCAGGCTCACAGCGAACGGCTTGCTCGTAATGAGGCCCGTATCCGTCGCCTCCGGCGTGAAACGCACCGGCACACCCTGCGCTATGATCCACGCGGAGGCGATGAAGACGCAGATGAGCGCCACCTTGAGCCAAGTCGCCAGATTTTGGAAGCGTGCGGCCATTTTCACACCGCCCACATGCACCAGCGTGATGATCCACACCATCACCAGCGACCACGTCGTCGCCGGCGCATGGGGAAAGATCGTGGAGAAGTACTCTCCGAAGGCCATCGCCGCGAGCGCGATGGGCGCGGCGAAACCGACCGTTACCGAAAGCCAGCCTGAGAGAAAGCCCAGCGCCGGATGAAAAATCTTCGAGAGGAAGTGATACTCGCCGCCGGAGCGCGGCAGCGCCGCCGCCAGCTCGCCATAGCACACCGCTCCGCAGAAGGCGCACACACCGCCCACGAGCCAGAGCATCAAAATCGTGAAGCCCGAGGGCAGATCACCCACCTGAAAGCCCAGCGAGGTGAAAACACCCGTGCCGATCATGTTTGCCACCACGACCGCCGTGGCCGTGATCAGCGAGATTCCCTGCGTGCGTGAGGTGCTCATGGCCGCGATGGCTACGCGCTTCGCTGTGAGGCGTCAACCAGTCGGCGCAGCGAAAGTCAGGCTTGCCGCCCATGGCGAAACAAGATTCGATACCGGCGTGAAAACGACTTCCTCACCTTGGATCAAAAAGATGTCGATTCTCGCCGTGCTGCTGCCCGTTGCCACTTGGTGGTGGAGCTGGCGGCACTACACCGATGCCAAAAATGCTGAGGCGCAGGCGGTGGCAAATCAGAACGCTAAACGATGGCTGGATGAGGTGAACCAGCAGTTGGCGCATTCGAGGGTGAAAACAGACGACGCTGCCCGGAAGCTCGCAGAGGTGAAGCCTTTGCTGGAGGAGGCGAAGAGAGAGCCCTCCGAGCTAGATCAAAAACGTGCGGAACTCCTCCGGCAAGTGCGCGTGGAGTCCGCTGAGTTTGGCGCTGTCGAACCCAAACGTCGCACTTCCTGGAACGGCCAAACCGATCCTGACAGCCTATGGTATGACCAGCACCGTAGAGCGAACCAAATGCTCATGCAGCAAGGTCTGCCAACGTTGGAAGGCAAGGGTGCCTTCCCGGACACGGTGACGCCAAGCCGCATGTTTCCGGGGCAATCAGGCCAAAAATAAACGCGAATTCATTTTCGCCCCTACGGTGCCGTTAAGCGGCCAGGGTTCTATGTCGTGTGATTCAAACATCCACCGACATGAACCTCGCCCCTTCTCCTACCCTGCAACGTCAGCAGAACGATCCATCCAACAGCACTGCTCCGGTCGCGCAAACCGCTGTCGTTCCCGCTGAAGACACCTTCACCTTCCGCACCACGACCTGGCAGGCGGATGGCTTCGGCTTCGATGCCACCAGCGGGGAGTTCTTCACCGCCAGCCCCAGCGCGTTGGTCGTCATGCAATGCCTCGCGGCCAAACTGAGCAACCCGCAGATCCTCGACCGCCTCACGAGCACCTTCGACGTGCCACGCCGCACCGCCGAGCGCGATTTGGAGTCCTTCCTCGCCGAGCTCGAAGGCATGGGACTCGGCAAATCATAAATCAAAAATCGTCAATCATAAATTCCCGCTCTTCCTCCCATGAACACCTCCTCTCCCACCATCGCCGTCACCGGTCTTCATCGCGGTGAAAATCCCCAGCCCGGTTCTGCGGTCATCCGCAGCCTGCGCCGTGTGTATCCCGAGCTGCGCATCATTGGCCTCTGCTACGACACCCTCGAAAGCGGACTCTACAGCGAGGAAGACGCGCCGGATGCCGCTTTCACGCTCCCATATCCTTCGGCTGGGCTCGAAGCCTTTTGGGATCGCCTGGATGCCATTCGCGAGATCGAGCGCTTTGATGTGCTCATTCCCTGCCTCGACGCCGAAATGGCTCCGCTGGTCGAATCGCCCGAAAAACTCCGCGAGCGCGGCATTTCGGCCTGTTTGCCGTCTTGGAAGGCGTTTGAGGCTCGCGACAAATCAAAGCTGCCCGACCTCTGCGAGCGCACGCATTGCCGCACACCGCAAACCGTGGCGGTGAATGATGTGAGTAGCCTTCATCAAGCGGCGGCCGGCTTCGGCGGCAGTGTGTTTGTCAAAGGTCGCTACTATGAAGCACAGCTCGCCAGCACCCCGGCGGCGCGCGAATTGGCCTACTGGCACATGCTGGAGACCTGGGGCGCTCCGGTGCTCGTTCAAGAGCGCATCGAGGGCGAGGAGTACAACGTCATCGGCATCGGCGACGGTCGCGGCCACATCCTCGGCTCCTGCGCCATCCGCAAGATGCTGCGCACCGCCAATGGCAAAGGCTTCGGCGGCATGGTCGTGCGTGATCCGCAGCTTGATGCCGTCGCGCAATCCCTCATCGCCGAGCTTCGCTGGAATGGCCCGTTCGAGCTCGAGTTCGTCAAACCCGACGGTCCGAAGGCCGAGTACTGCCTCATCGAGATCAACCCACGCTTCCCCGCCTGGTGCGACTTCCCCTCGACCCTCAACTGCAACCTCCCCGCCGCCGCCGTCGAGCTCGCCCTCGGCTGGCAACCCCGCGAGCCCCTACGCCACGCCACCCCCGGCAAGTTCTTCATCCGCCACGCCATCGACATGACCGGCGACATCCGCGACCTCGCCGCCCTGACCACCACCGGTCAACTCATCCGCCAAAGCGAAGAGCCAAGGGCAAAGACCAAAGAGTCCCAAGCCGCCTGCTCTCTGAAATCATAAGTCATAAATCATAAATCATAAATTTCACCGCTCCTCCCCATGCAAACGCTCCTCCCCTACACTCCCCCCACCCTCACCCGCCATCTCCACGGCAAAAACAGCGCGGTGAATCGCAATCGCAACGCGCACGGCCTCAATCACAACGTCTGCGAGCGCATTGATGGCGTCGCCGTCGCGGATCTCGCGGCGCGTTTTGGCTCGCCGCTCTTCGTTTTCTCCGAGCGTACGCTGCGGGAGAAAATCCGCCGCGCTCGCGAGGCCTTCGAGAGCCGCTATCCGAACACGCGCTTCGCATGGAGCTACAAAACGAACTACCTCAACGCCATCTGCCGCGTGTTTCACAGCGAGGGCAGCATCGCCGAGGTCGTGAGCGAGTTTGAGTATGAAAAAGCACGCCGCAACGGCATCGCCGGACGCGACATCATCTTCAACGGCCCCCACAAAACCCGCGAAGGCCTCGAACTCGCCGTCACCGAAGGCGCGATGATCCAGGTCGATAACTGGGACGAGTTGCTGCTGCTCGACAGCATCGCGAAGGAGCAAAATCGCAGCATCGACCTCGCCATCCGTTGCTGGCTCGATGCGGGCATCCAGCCGGTGTGGAGCAAATTTGGCTTCGGCGTCGAGAACGGCGAGGCCTGGCGTGTCATCCGCCGCATCGCGGAAAGCAAGGGCCGCCTCCGCCTGCAAGGTCTGCACACTCACATCGGCACCTACATCCTCGAACCGAACGCCTACAAGGTCGCTGCCGAAAAACTCGTCACGCTCATGGAGCGCTGCCGCGAGATGTATGGCTGGCAATTGCGCTACCTGAACCTCGGCGGCGGCTTTCCTTCGCTCAGCACGCTGCATTACTCGTATCAGAGTGCGGAGCAGTTCGTGCAGCCCATCGAGAAGTATGCCGAAGCCATCACCGGCGTGCTGAATTCACTCCCACGCGACCGCCGCCCGCGTCTCTACCTCGAAAGCGGGCGCGCTCTCGTCGATGAAGCCGGTTATCTCATCACCAGCGTCGTCGCCGTGAAGCAAACCACCGCCAGCGGACCCATCACGCTTGCTGGAAAAGCCAACAAAGGCCCCGCCTACGTCCACGAGACCCCCGGAACCGCCTACATCGTCGATGCCGGCATCAACCTTCTCTACAGCGGCAACTGGTATCGCTTCAACGTGAAGCCCGCCAAAGCCCTTCGTGAAGCCGCCGCGCAACCCGTGAAGCTCTACGGCTGCCTTTGCATGAACATCGATGTCATCCGCGAGCAGGTCTCCCTTCCCGCCATGACCACCGGCGATCATCTCGTCATGCATCCCGTGGGTGCTTACAACATCACGCAAAGCATGCAGTTCATCACCTACCGTCCCGCCGTTGTCATGATCGGCCTCGATGGCCGCGTCGATGTCATCCGTGACCGCGAGGACCTCGATTACGTGCAGCGCCTGGAACGCATTCCGGATCATCTGCTGGCTACGCCGCGAAACTAAATCGTCCTCGTCCTCCTACTCGAACTCGTCCTCGATCCTTCCGCTCCATCCCAAGAGGCAAAAAGGACCAAAGCGACCCAAGTGACCCTTCAAACCCCAAACCCATGAACCCACCATCATCCTCCCTCCCTATGATGGACATCGTTGAAGTCCCTTCCTTCTGGAAAAGAGCCTGGCACGCCCTGAAAGCCCGCTCTGCCCCCTCACCCCAGCCCTCTCCCCGAAACATTGCTCAAGACGGATCACCGCTTTCTGTCGGGGAGAGGGAGTCCGCTTCACACTCCTCCTCAGCGTCCGCTTCACAGTCCCTCTCCCCGCGAGAGAGCCTTCGTAAGCAGGACAGCCGTTCATGCGGGGAGAGGTTAGGTGAGGGGCTGTTCAGCCGCGTTAAGAGGTTGCGTGATGTTTTGAGCGGTGCGGTTCTCGACGCCTCCCGCGCCGCCGCCTCCATCTTCCTCTGCGGAAACTGGAAAACCGGTGCGCTCCTCTGCGCCTCGCTGCTACTCGTGCCGCGCTACTTCTTCTTCGCGATGAGCGCCACGCTGCTCGGTGGTTTGCTCGCGAAGCTTCTGCATCTGCCGACCGCGATGCGCAAAGACGGCACGTTGCTCTACAACGTGCTTTTGAGCGCTCTCGCCGTCGCGTGGATCACGCGGAACACCACGCTGCCGCCTGCGGCCATTTACGGCATGCTTGGCGTCTCCACGGTGTATTCGCTGCTGCTCTCCGCCGCGCTGTGGCACTGGTTTCCGCTCAAAGCGGGCCTGCCGCCACTCAGCGTCGCGTTTGTGGTCGTGTTCGGCACCATGCTGACCTTCTTCCCGCTCGCGGCGGCGGCTTCCGCGGCGTTGCCGTATGCCCTGCCAGCCGCGCCGGAGCTGCCGTTCGTGGTGAATGCTTTCCTGCGCAGCATGGGCACCATCTTGTTCATGCCGAATGCGTGGGCGGGTGTCGCCGTGCTCATCGCGTTGCTCGTGTGGTCGCGTGTGGCCATCGTCAATGCCATCGCGGGTTACGCGGGCGGCATTCTCGTCGTGAAAATGCTCGAAGCGTGCGGTTTGCAGTGGTTTGGATGGTTCGCGGGGCACAACTACCTGCTCGCGGGCATGGCACTGGGTTCGGTGTACTTTGTGCCATCGTGGAGCAGCCTCGCGCTGGCCTTCGGTGGCGGTGCGGTGGCGGCGTTGAATGTCGCGGCGGTGCAGCACTTCCTGCGTGGCTCCGGTTGGGAATACCTGCCGCTGCCGTATCTGCTCACGATCTGGAGTTTTCTCTGCGCCATGCGCCTGCGGGAGAAATCCGGCTCGCTGCTGCCCACGGTCGGCAGCTTTGAAAATCCCGAGGCCGCCGCAGCCAGCATCGCGCTCGCGAATGCCCGCTTTCCGCATCGCCATGAGACGCATGTGCTGCTGCCGACCTCGCGCGAGGTCACCGTCACGCAAGGCTTCGACGACACGCTCAGTCATCGGGGCGATTGGAAACACGCGCTCGACTTTGAAGTGCTCGATGCCGCTGGAAGCGCCTGCCCGCCCGGCTGCGACGACGATTTGAGCCGCTACTACACGCAGGGCCTCGAAATCCGCGCCCCCGGCAGCGGTGAAATCATGCGCGTCATCGACAACGTGCCCGACAACGCCCCCGGCGGCTGCAACTTCGCGCAGAACTGGGGCAACCACCTCATCCTCCGCCTCGATCACGGCGGCATCGTGAAGCTCGCGCACTTCACCAAGAACGGCATCCACGTGAAAGCCGGCCAGCACGTCATCGCCGGCGATCTCCTCGGCTACTGCGGCAACACCGGACGTTCGCCCGTGCCCCACATCCATCTCCACGCCCAAGCCACCACCGACACCGGCGCACCCACGACGCCCTTCTGCCTCACAAACATCTTCAGCCGCAGCGACGAAACCCTGCGCTGGCACTTTGCCAGCGTGCCCAAAGTGGGAGCCCGCCTCACCCCCGCGACGCTCTCCACCACCGTGCTGAGCACGCTGGCGCATTTCGCGCCGGGCACCGCCAGTTATCGTCAGGATGGGCCGACGGAGCAGACACGTCTGACCACGACGCTTGATGAAGCCGGACGCTATGTCTTCTCCTCTGGAAAAGGTCGCGTCACCGCGATTCTCGGCCTGCACGCGCTGCAAATCACCGAGAACCATCTCAGCGGCGGCTCCGAGCTGCTGCGTCTGATTTCTCTCGCCATGCCCACCGTGCCGTTCGCTTATCAAAGCGGCATGAACTGGGAGGATTGTGTTGCCTTGCATGACAAGCGCCACGGTCGGGCATCGGCGGGAGCCCTGGTGCCGTATCTCGGCTGCAAAACACAGCGCGTGGTGATCCGTCATGCACTGCATCCAACGCCGCAGCGTTTGCAGCTTCATGCGACCCTACCAAACGCACCTGCCGACCTGCCGCAGGAGATCGAGTTCACCCTCGAGCCCATGCGAGGCATCACCAGCCTTATCGCACACTACAAGAATCACTCGGTCTCTTTCACACAAGCATCGTTCACCGCCACACTGCCTGATGGCAGCGTCATGTGATCTCCTTCCTTCCATGAACACACATACAACCACCCTGCTGCTGGCATTCGCTCTCAGCATCACCGTCAGCGCCGCTGACAAGGCCACCGCCATCGCGGAAGCCTGGCAGAAATCACTCACCGCTGAGTCCAGCAGCGACTACAAAGGTGCGCTCGAAGCTGTGACTGAGTTCAAACGACTTGGAGGCGAGACCTATCTTGCCACTGTCCGCGCCGCTTGGCTGTCCTACCTCGACAAGGACTATGTCAAAGCGAACGTCTTCTACACTGCGGCAGCGAAGCAGGAGCCACGTGCCATCACTCCGCATCTCGGCATGATGGCCGTGGCGCAGGCGCAGAGCAAAACAGACGAGGTGCTTCGTGCAGCGCGCGCTGTGCTGGCCATCGATCAGTATCATCGCTCCACGCTTCTCGTGGCCGGAGAAATCCTGTACAACCAGCAGGACTACCGCAAAGCCGAAACCTTCTTTGAGCGGGCCCACAAGCTCCAGCCGGAAGATCCGATCGCGATGAGCTGGTATGGATGGTCCGAGATCAGCCAGGGTCAGCTCAAGCTCGCCGCGCCGGTCTTTGAAAAACTCATGCAGATCAACCCCCAGGGCTATCAGGTGCGCAACGGCTACAACATCACCCACGGCCTGCCGCCCATGCCGCCGCCCGGCGGCCCACTCTGATGCTCACGCCCTTCCAGATCCGCCAACGAGGCGAAAAACTCCACACCGCGCTCGATACCGTCATCGAGCAGCGTTCGTGGAGCACGCCCAAGCGTCGCGCCCATCAGTGGCGCACGCTCAAAAGGCTCGTGCAGCATGCTTTTGAGCATGTTCCGCTGTACCAGAGGCTTTTCGCGAAAAACGGCTTCAGGCCCGAGATGCTCGAAGATTGGGATGATCTTCAAAAACTGCCCGTTTTGACCAAAAACGACCTCCGAGGCCTCCCTGAATCCGACCTCATTCAAAATCACAAATCACAAATCATCAGTCATAAGTGGCTCGCCTCCTCCGGCTCCACCGGCATCCCCGCAAAGATCGCACGCTCCGAAGACTCGCTCTGGCATTACATGGCCTGGAACACCGCTTTGTTCTTCGATTGGTGCGGAGGTCAGCCGATCTCGAATGGCTTGTATCTGGTCGATTTTGCGCCGGACAGCATCGACTTCGCCGCAGCGGACATGCTGCGCACCACAGTGCCGGATTCGCGGTTGTTTTCGGTGCATGATCCAGTGACGAAACTTGCGGATAAGGTGCTCAGCATCGCGCCGGAGTTCATTTCATCGTATCCATCCACCCTGCGAGCCATCGCGCTCGAACTCGGCGACCGCGTCATCACCAAGACCAAGCTCATCCACCTCACTTCCGAGATGCTCGATGCTCACACGCGTCATCTGCTCGGCAAAATCTTCCCGAACGCCAAGCTCATCGAGACCTACACGAGCACCGAAGGCGGTCTCGTGGCGTTTCAATCCACCCACGATGCCCGTTGGTACATCGCGGAGACGAATGTGATCGCCGAAATCGTCGATGACGACGGCAATCCGACCGATGAACTAGGCCATCTCGTCATCACCGACCTCACCAACGAAGCCACGCCCATCATCCGCTATCGCGGTCTGGGTGATCTCGCTCGTTGGGAGACTTCGCCTTGCCCGAATGGCTCGACCTTGAAAAGCATCCGCCAACTCGAAGGCCGCAGCGCCGCGATGCTGCGCATGCGCAGTGGGGTTTTGCTCTCCCCCTTCGTTATTACCAATGCGATCGAGGAAGTTCCCGGCCTCGCACAGTATCAAGTCGTGCAAAGGGAGCCTGGAGCGTTCGAGGTCCGAGTCGTGGCCGCCAAGGGCACGCCGCCGTTCCAGATCGATCGCGACATCAAGTCTGTGCTTTCGGCCGCCGTGGCCAACGACGCCGAGCTCATCGTTAATTTCGTTCCCACCATTGCCGCGCCTCGGGGTTCGCATAAGGTGCCGCTGGTGATCTCCGAACTGCCAGTCGCTGCATGAAATCTCTCCTCGACCATACCCTGCGCGGCTTCGGCCAGATGCTTGTGGCGAACAATCGTGTCACCGGCGTGGGTGTGCTCGTCGGTCTTTTCTGCCTCTCCATCGAGTCGGCCCTGATGAGCCTGGGCGGCGCGCTGCTGATCTCCGCACTCGCACGCTGGCGTGCACGGGGTGATGACACCGTTCTAAAAACCGGCCTGTTCAGCGTGAATGGTGCCTTGCTCGGCGCACTCTGGATTCTTTTCCCGCAGGTGCCGTTGTGGGCGCAGATCGTCGCCACCGCACTCGGCTGTGCGGCCATGGCGTTCTTCTTCGTGCCCACGGCACGGCGCATGCACGAGAAAAAGTCGCCTTACGTGCTCTTCAGCCTGCCGTACATCGCCGCAGCATGGATCGCGCTCTTTGCGCTGATGTTTTTCGGCGTTCATGATGCCGAACTCACCCGTGGCTGGCGTGCGCTCCTGACGAACCGCTTCGAGAAGGCTGAGAAACACTTCCTCAACACCGAAGTCAGCACCGACATGGCCGAGGCGTATCGCTGCGCCGGCTTGGGCTGGAGCTTGTATCGCCGAGGGGATCAGTCAGGCGCGCAAACCGCCTTTGCACGCGTGCTCTCGCTCAAGACGGGCGTCGCGGATGCCTACGATGGTCTCGGCTGGAGCCGCTTTCGCCAAGGGCGATATGAAGATGCGCGTCTCGCCTTCCAGCGTGCCGTCGCGCTGGATTCCTTCTTTGCGGACTCGTGGGACGGCCTCGGCTGGTGCGCGATCCAGGAGAACAAGATCGACGAGGCGCGCCGCCACTTCACCACCGCTGCCTTGTGTGCGCCGCTGTTTGCCGACGCTTTCACCGGACTTGCGGGTACGTTGTCGGAAGGCCGCGCCAAGACCGTCGCGGCAACGTGGGCCGGTTTCTTGAACCAGAGCCTCAGCCTCACATCGCAGTTCACGTCATCGCGCATGCTGCTCTGCTGGGTGTGGTTCTTCATCGGCATCCTCTGGCACTCGCGCACCAGCGCTATGGTGGCGCTGGCTGCCATCATGACGTGCATGGCGGGCTCGTTCTGGCTGCCGGTCTTTGGCGACACCGCGTTTGCGATGAATGCCATCGTGCTCTTCCTCGCTCTCGGCGGCCACTACCTGCGATTGAATGCCAAAACCTTCACCTGGACGCTGCTGGCGACGATTTTCCTCGCCGTTTTGCACACACCCCTGAGCGAGGCATTGCTGCGACTCGGCCTGCTGCCATTGAGCGTGCCATTCAACGCGGGACTGCTCGGCAGCATCGCATTTTTCGGCTGGCTGCATCGCAAAGGGTTCGCTGACGAGCGCATCCCGGTCGATTGGGCTGCAAGCACACCTGCGGACATCCGTGTGTTCCTCGCTCAGAAGGAGATCGCCGACGGCTGCTGGGAAAAGCTGCGCCAGACGCAGTCCGAGACCACACAGCCGAAAACGGGCTCACTTCAACTTCCGGCCAAAGTGGACTTCAAAGTAAACGCCGAGTGAGTCTGCCAGCGCCTGCGCGAAGCGGCGCTGATTTTCCGGCGTGTCGCGCACGTTGTTCCATGGGCATTCGACCTGGATGGCGCTGACCGTGCCGCGTTCGCGCGATCCGTGGGCGCTCACCGAGTAGGCGCCGCTGAAGTAGCCCGCCATGAGCGCGGGATGGGCTTTGGCAGGGCTCGGTAGGCAGCGGAAGCCGCGAAACTCCAGCAATCCGCCGAGGCTCTGCGGCCCGCGCACCAGCTCCGCGAAGCTCTGCGGCGAGCGCTTGTCCAACTCGCGGATGCTCGTGGTCGCGATCAAGGCCGCGTCGGCATTCAGCCCAGCGTCAACGGCCTTCAATTGCTCGCCCTTGATCAAGTAGCCCAGCTCCACGCGCTGATCGAGGTGGCGGTGGCCGTGCATGTCCAGCAGCAGGCCGAGGCCGTGCTTTTTCATCACGAGATCACACGCTTTTTGCGCGCTGTCGTGAAACCGGTGCCACGCTGCCTCGGCGGTGGGATCTCCCTGCGCTGCTTCCTGGATATCGCGGTTGGGATCGAGCTTGGAACGATGCAGCCGCGAGATGATGGCATGCGGCTTGCCACCGTAGCGTGTTTGCAGCTCCTCGATGAGCATCTCGGACAAGGGGATGGTGTTTGCGTCCGCGCCGGTGACACCGTAGCGCCGCGCCAGCACGTTGTCCGGCTTCAAGGAGCCGCCATGCGGCACTGTGAGGATGATCGGCAGCGTGCCCGTGCGCACCTCGATGTATTTGTCGAGCTCGGGCGTCTGTGCCCGCAGAAGAGCGCTGAAAAGAAGCAAAAAAATCGGGATGCGCATGGTTGCTGGAAGTGAAAGAGAGTTCCGCGCCTCTTGTCACGTTTTTTCTCGCTCATGACCTCCCGACTTCTTCTTCTGCTTTTTCTCACCTCGACCGTTCGTGCAGGCCACTGGCCCGAGTGGCGCGGACCCTCGGCCCAAGGCCACGCGAACGCCTCCGGTCTGCCTGACACGTGGAGCGAGACGAGCAACGTGGCCTGGAAAACGCCCCTGCCCGGCCGCGGCCATTCCACGCCGGTGATGTGGGATGATCAGATGTGGATAATGACCGCGTTTGAAAAGGCAGCGACGCCTGACGAGGTGAAACGCCGCCTCTCTTCGAACACCGGCGACCAGCCGCTCGTCGTGCTCGCTTCCGTGAGCCTGCATGCCTTGTGTGTGGACCGAAACAGCGGCAAAGTCCTTCACGACATCGAACTGCTGAACGTCAAAGACCCACAGTGGGCGCACCAGCTCAACAGCTATGCCTCGCCCACGCCCGTGCTTGAAGAAGGCCGTCTTTATGCGCACTTCGGTGCCTTTGGCACTGTGGCGCTCGACACAAAGACGCTGAAGGTGCTCTGGAAGAACGAAGAATTGCACGTCATGCACGAAAACGGCCCCGGATCGACTGCCGTGCTGCATGGTGACAAGCTGATCGCGCATTTTGACGGCAGCGACACGCAGTTCATCGCCGCCTTCGACAAGAACACCGGTAAGCTCGCGTGGAAAACACCGCGCAGCGGCGAGATGGACCCGCGTCCGCAGCAGCGCAAGGCCTACGGCACGCCGCTGGTCGTCACGATGAACGGCAAACCCGTTGTGGTCAGCTCTGCCGCGAACAACATTTACGGCTACGATCCGCAGACCGGCAAAGAGCTGTGGAAGATCCACTACGGCGAACTCGGCTTCTCGATGTCCACCGTTCCGGTCGCCGACGAGCAGCAGATCTATTTCAGCACCAGCTTCGGCAAATCGCAGGTCATCGCTTTAAAGTACCCCGGTTTGCAGACACCAGAGATCGCATGGCGGAACAACAAGAACGCGCCGAAGATGTGCTCCCCCGTGCTGCACGATGGTCTGCTGTTTTACGTCGATGATGGTGGCATTGTGAGCTGTGTGGACGTGAAAACCGGCGAGGCGCTCTACCGCGAGCGCCTAGGTGGCAAATTCAGCGCCTCACCGATTCTCGCCGACGGCAAGCTCTACTTCTGCAGCCGCGAGGGCGTCGTGACGATCGTTCCCGCCGCGAAGGAATTCAAAATCCTCGCGCAGAACACGCTCGACGGCCCGATCATGGCCAGTCCCATCGCCGACGGCAGCGCGTTGTTCATCCGCTCGGACAAGGCTTTGTACAAGATCGGGAAGTGATGAAGACATGCCTGCTTGCATCTTGAATCGCGAGGAATAGCATTCCCTCATGACCACGGTCGCCCAAATCGAAGACTCGATTCGTGCCTTGCCAACTCAGAGCTTCCTGGAGCTTCTGGGTTGGATGAGCGAACGTCATCTGGAAGTGCTTCGAGAGGAGAATGGCGGCTATGAGTCACCTGAACTCGAAGCGGAGATGTTGAAGGCTCTGGACACTCCATCCCAGCCGATCACAGAGGAGCTGTATGATGGGGTCAGACAGCGCTGGCGTGCGAAACTTGCCGGGAAGGAGCGCCTGACCCTGTCTGAGTCATGCTGAGAGCTGAAATCAAGGCAGAAGCACTGCTTGATCTTGAACTGCAGTTTGAATGGTTTGCAGACAAGGCGGGTGAAGACATCGGTGAACGCTATCTACAGGCGTTTCGAGAAACCAAGGATTCACTCTGCCGCCAGTCTGATCTTGGACGCATCCGCAAGTTCCGTGATCTGCGTCTGGTCGGCATCCGCTCTTTCCGGATCGAGAGACCCTTCGAGAAGCACCTCATCTTCTATCGTGTCGAAAACGATAAGCTGATCATTTTTCGCGTGCTTCATGGTGTGCGCGACCTCCCCCGGCGGCTCATTGATCCGCCGGGAGCAGTGTAAACCTCGATCAGTTCAGCGCCGCACGCAGCACGGGCTCGAAAATGTCTGCCTGGCGCATGAAGCCGAGGTCGGTGGCGTGGGATGCATCGTTGGCACCTTCGGCGTCGGTGCCGTAGAGGGCGTCACCGCCGATGTAGTGCAGATTGGCGACTTTTTCCTTCGTCAGCTGATCATAAGAGGCTTTGAGGGCGGCGTGATTGTCATCATGGAACTTTGCTTTCGCTGGAGTGATCCAGGAGTTCGTGTAGCGCCGGTCCTCAACGAGGATGATCGGCGTCTTGGCATGTTTGGCACGCAGTTGCTTCACCAGCGGCACGCATTTGGCCGTGACATCAGCAGGTTGCATGTTCGGCAGGCAGTCGATGACGATGACGGCGGCATCGAGCTCATTGATCAAATCGCCCACAGCGGCGTCCATGCGACCGTTCCCGGAGAAACCGATGTTGATGACGGGGCGATCCAAACGACGGCCCAAAATCGCCGTGTGCACCATGCCGGGGCGTGAAGCGTTTGCACCGTGCGTGATCGAGGTGCCGTAGAACACGACCGGCTTCTCGCGTGGCTTCAATCCCTCAAACTTCGCGCCCGCAGGCACGCCGATCTCGAGTTTTTCGATGCCGTTGTAGAGCGGCAGGTAGGCGGCGAATTCATGCTCGCCCGGAGCGAGATCGCTGATCAGGACGACCTCCACATGCTGCTTGTCCGGTTTTGGGCAGGCGACCCAGCGCCACTGGCCTTTGTCATCACGTGCATACAAATCCAGACCGCTCACTCCCGTCGCCGGCATGGCAGGCATCGCGAGGTTTGCCTTCATCAAATCATAGCGGCAGTAGATCGCCTTCGCGTCCGTCTTGAAGCGCACCATCATGCCCGCGCTGTCGCGACTGAGGCCCCAAACGGCGGGCGTCACCGTCTTTTCAGCCTTTGCCGGCAGACGATCAAACCAACGCTTCCGCTCCTGATCGCCCCAGCCACGGCCTTCCACGCCCCAGGTCGTCACATCATGCCATTGCGCGTCCGCAGCAATCGCCGGCCCCTTGGGTTTGGCGGGTGCCTTGGGCGTTTGTGCGGCGGCAAAGGCCACCGAGAAGAGGGCAAGGAAGGTGACAGCGGATTTCATGAGACTCCACCAAACGCCGCTCGCCCACTCTTCTTCGCCACAACCTGCGGGCGTACATCAAAACGGAATGTCGTCGTCCTCCATGCCATCCGTGATCGGACCCTCGCCGAAGTCATCGTTCTGTTGGGCCGGGGCGGGACGCTGCTGGGGGCGTTGCTGGGGCGCAGGACGTTGGGCAGGACGAGCTGCGGGGCGATTGTAGCCACCACCACCGGAACCACCTTCATCATCACCACCGCCGCCACCTCCACCGGCACGATCTCCACCCGGGCTGCCGAGGAATTGCATCTGCTCGCCGACGACACGGAGGCGCGTGCGCTTCTGCCCCGTTTGCTTGTCCTCCCACGAATCCATCTGCAAACGGCCCTCGATGAAGACCGGGCGGCCTTTGTGCAGGTATTTGCCCGCGAGCTCGGCCATCTTCGACCAGAGCACGACATCCACGAAGGTCACTTCCTCGACCTTCTCCCCGCTGTCCGAGGTGTAAACGCGGTTCACCGCGAGGCCGATGTCGCAGACGGCGCTGCCCTTGGGCGTGTAGCGCACCTCCGGGTCACGGGTGAGGTTGCCGATGAGCATGACTTTGTTGTAGGAGGCCATAATACGAGGTGAGGTGGGAAATAACGTGATGTGTCAGGGCATCATTGCCGGGTGCGACGCTTCCCGGCAATGACTTTTTGTCATCCCGGCCGTCCGTGGCATGCTGGCGGCGTGCTGGAACTCATCGACGGCTTCATCCTCCATCTGGCGACCGAGCGCGGCCTGTCCGTGAACTACCAGGTGCTCGTGCGGCGGTTTCTGGAGGCGTTCGCGTCGTGGTTCAAAATGAAGCATCAGTCGGAAAGCCCCGCCGCAGTGACAACCGACCACATCGCCGCGTTCTTGGCACAGCGGAAAAAGGACGGCATCGCTGCGTCGTCAGCGCGAATCGAACTGATCGCGGTGAAGATCTTCTTTCGCTGGCTCACGGCACGGAAACACATCGCGGCCGACCCTGCGGACGCCATCCTGCCGCCGCGGCAGGAGAAGCACCTGCCGGACTCCCTGAACGAACAAGAGGTGCAGAAGCTCGTCGAGTCGGTGAACGGGAACACACCGCTGGATCGTCGTGACCGTGCGATTCTGGAGCTCTTTTACGCCAGCGGAGTGCGTTTGTCCGAGCTGGCCGACGCGAAGCTGGAGAACCTCAGCCTGGAGGAGGGTTGGATCCGTGTGACGGGCAAGGGCTCGAAGACACGGCTCTCACCCGTCGGCGGCGCGGCACGGGAGGCCATCGCCGCATGGCTGGAGCATGGCAGGCCGGCCCTGGTGAAGCCGAAGACCCAGAGCCATGTCTTCATCTCCAAGCGCGGCACAAGGCTTACCACGGCGCGCATCCAGCAGATCGTGAAGGAACGTGCAGCGTTGTGTGGTCTCGACCCATCGCGCATCCATCCGCACCTGCTGCGGCATAGTTTTGCCACTCATCTGCTGAATAACGGCGCCGACCTGCGTGTGATCCAGGAGATGCTCGGCCACGCGGACATCTCCACGACGCAGATTTACACGCATGTCGATCAAGCGCGGCTGAAGGAGGTGCACCGGCGCTTTCACCCGAGGGCGTGAGCGTGCTTCACCGGCCAGGCTTTTCCTCTTTCATGCCGACCGGTGACTCGCCCTGCAGCAGGAAGGCTACTTCGTTTCTTTTTTCTTCGGCGTCTCCTTTTTCTTGGCCGGAGCTTTCTTCTTTTCGGTCTCGCCTTCGGGTTTGGCGGCTTCCTTCTTTTCGGGGAAGCCTGCTTTCGCGTGAGCGACCATTTCGGCGAAGGTAGTCTCGCCGACGCCCTCAACTTTCACGACGCCTGTCACGTCCGCGAATGGACGGGCCTTCTCGATGGCGACTGCCCGTGTTTCGCCGATGCCAGGGATGTTGAGCAGCGCCTTCTTGTCTCCTTCGTTGAGCACCGTGAGAAGCTTCGTGCGCTGCGTGGCCGTCAGTGTTTTAGCGATGGCCTCGATCTTTGCGGAGGGCTTCGCTTCCTCAGCGGCGGGTGCTTTTTTCGGCGCGGCTTTCTTCTTGGCAGGGGTTTCCGCGGCATTCACAGCAAAGGCCAGCAAGAGGGTGGTGAGGAGTGTGATGTATGTTTTCATGGGTATCGTTTAATGGTAATGAGACGAAGAGACTATTTTAATGATGCAGGTCAGGCGAGGGAAAAATGAAGGCATTCCCCTATAGTTTCTGAAAATGACTTCGCTAAAGGATCGACATAGCCGTTCGTTTCCTGGCAGAGTTTCGCTCCCTATCATGAAAATCCTCTCTCTTTTCAGCACCGCATTTTGGCTGCTCGCCGGATTCGCGGCCGCGCAAACCACGCCGGCCACCCGCACTTGGACCAGCACGGACGGGCGCAAGATCGAGGCGGCCTTTGTGGCGCTAGAGGGCGACGCGGTGAAAATCCGCATGGCAAACGGCAGCACCTTTGACGTTCCGCTGTCACGCCTCTCCCCCGAGGATCAAACATTCGCCAAAAGCCAGACAACCGCCCCCTCCAGCCCTCCGACTGGCTCCACGACAGCCGCTCCCGGCACTCCGGTCGCCAGCAAGACCTGGCCGCGCACGTTTTCCCTGCCGGACAGGCCGGAGGTGGTCGTGGTGAAGGAAGATTCGACCACCAACGAGTATGTTTACCGCTCCCCGCACTACGAGTTCCAATGCGACTCGAAGCTCGGCGCGAACGTGGTGCGTGAGTTCGGACGCATCTTCGAATCCACGTGGATGTTGAACTGCATGCTGCCGCTCGATTTGAAGCCGCAGCCCGAAAGGTTGCGCGAGATCTTCCTGGCACGCCTTTTCACCAACAAGGACGACTACATGAAGGAAGGCGGCATCGAGGGGTCAGCCGGCGTTTACATGAGCGGAAAAAAGGCGCTCATGGTGCCGCTGCGAAGCCTCGGTGTGAAAATGGTCGGCAGCCGTGTTTCCCTGGAGAACAACAGTGATGAGGAAATGGGCACCCTGATCCATGAGATCACCCATCAAATGATGAACCACTGGATGGGCAGACTGCCTACATGGTATGTCGAGGGCGCCGCCGAGTACGTCGAGATGCTGGAATACAAGCGCAACGGCGGTTTCAGCCTCATCGGCCTGCAGCGTCAGTTGAAGGGCTACGCCCAGCGCATGAACTGGGAGGGCGGCGGCAAAAGCTTCACCATGATCGACCTCGACGAGCTGATGACCATAGATGGCCGTCGCTGGGCTGCCGCATTGGGCAAAGACGGGGCGGCCACGGAAAACTACGGTTCCGCCGGCCTGCTGACCTATTATTTCTACCACCTCGACGGCAACGGGGACGCGGCAAACATCATCGCCTTCCTGCGCCAGGTCGAAAATGCGAAAACCAACGACGAGGAGCAAGCAGCCGCCAAAGCCCATCTCCTGCGTGAACGCACCTACGCGCAGCTCGCGGATGAGGTGAAAAAGGCTCTGCGGAAGGAAGGCATCGACATTTCCTTTTTCCCGCCGGGCAAGAACGGCCCGGCGTCCTCCGCCAACTGATCTTCAGCCGTCCCGCCTGCCTTGCTCCGCTTAGGCCCGTGGGGGACATGAGAAGTTAACCCCTAGATGAATTTTTATGGCGTTTCTAATTCATCTCGGTTAGAATAGTATCCTCATTAGAAAATGACCAGTTCCGATCGCATACGCATCTTGATCGTCGAAAACGAGGGCCTTGTCGGCTGCGATATGGCCACGTCTCTCGGCAAGTTCGGTCATCTGGTCGTCGGCATCTGCTCCTCCGGGGAGGAGGCCTTGGAGCGTTTTGATGAGCTGCGGCCCGATCTGGTGCTGCTGGATGTCCATCTAGCTGGCCAGCTCGACGGCATCGACACGGCCCGCGAACTCCAACTCCGCAGCCGCGTGGCCATCGTTTACGTCACGGGTTGTGCCGACCTCGAAACCGTAGCCCGCGCCCGCCAGACGCATCCGCACGGCTATCTTTTGAAGCCCTTCAATCACGACGAGCTGCGCCTCGCAGTCGAAGTCGCCGCTCAGCGGCATCTGGAGGAAAGTGAGCGCCAGCGCCGCGAGCACAGCTACTTCGAGGCCTTCCAAAGCCTCGCTGACGGCGTCATCGCTGCGGATCTCTCGGGTGGCGTGGTGTTCATGAACCCTTCCGCCGCCCGGGCCACTGGCTGGAGCGCGCAAGAGGCCGTTGGCCGTTCCTTGAACGAGGTTTTCCGCATTTATCAGGGCACTGGCGAACCCGCCGAGATGCTGCCGGCCGAAAGCTCCGCCACGGCGGAGCGCACGGTCTTTTTGACCACCCGCTCCGGTGAACGCGTGCCTATTCAGGACCGTGCCGCGCCTTTGCGTGACGCGCAGGGACAGCTCAGCGGTGTCATCATCCTTTTCCGCGCGGTCTCCCCCACGCCTGCTCCCGTCCAGTCACCCGTTCGGACTTCCGCGCCGCTCGTCGATGTGGTGGAAAGCATCTCCGACCCTCTCCTAGCCCTCGATGCCCGTTGGAGGGTCACTTATGCCAATGCCAGCGCGCTCAAGCTCTTCGACCGGAACTCGCAGGGCATGCTCGGCCTTTCACTCTGGGGCATCCTGCCCTCGGCCACCCGAGAGCAGCACCACGAAGCCTTCGCACGCGCCATGCTGCATCGCGAGACGGTGAACCGGGAGCTCTACCTCGACGAAAAACAAATCTGGCTCGAACTGCGAGGCTATCCCTTTGCCGAAGGGCTTCTGCTGCTGGTCCAGGACGTCACCGCCCGTCGTGAGGAAGCCGAGCGCCGCAACCGCATAGACCGCCTCGAATCCCTCGGCCTGCTCGCCCGCGGATTCGCGCACGATTTCAACAACCTGCTCACCGTCCTGCTCGGCAACCTTTCTCTCGCCGAGATGCGCCTGCGCAACGCCATCACGCTGCCGGAGCTGCACACCGCGAAGCAGGCCACGCTCCAGGCACAAAACCTTGTCCAGCAGCTCCTCACCTTCGCCCGTGGCGGGGCGCCAATCAAAACGCACGCCCGCCTCGGCGATCTCATCGACACGTTCTTCGCACATCACACGCGTGCCAACCGCATCGAGTACCGCATCGAAGCACAGCCCGGACTGCCGCCAATCGCCATCGACACGGCCCAGGTCCGCCGCCTGCTCAGCAATCTCATCCGCAACGCCGAGCAAGCCCAGCCCGAAGGCGGCGAAATCATCATCCGCTGCTTCGCGCCCGACCACGCCGAGATGTTTCCGGGTGAAATGGTCAGCGACACCCACTTCCAGCCCTCCGGCCTTGCCATTGAGGTCGAGGACAAAGGCGAGGGCATCCTGCCCGAGCACCTGCCACACATCTTTGAGCCGTATTTCAGCACTCGGAAGGCGGACAACGCCACCGGTCTCGGCCTCACCGTCTGCGAATCCATCGCCAAGGCGCATGGCGGCTCGCTCACCGTGCGTTCGGAGCCCGGACAAGGCACCACCGTCCGTTTTTACCTCCCGCTCGACTCCGATGCCGAGGAGGCCGACGCCTTCGGTCTCAGCAAAGTATTCGATGCTCCGCCGGACGCGGCAGCAGCCACGCCGCGCATTCTCGTTCTCGAGGACGACCCGCTCGTGCGCTCCCTCATCGTGCGCAATCTCACCAGCAATGGCTTTGAAGTCGCCGAAAGCGCCGAGGGTGGCGAGACCGTTCGACTTTACCAGGAAAGCCTGAGCCAAGGCCGCTCCTTCGACCTCGTCATCCTCGATCTCAGCATTCCAAACGGCATGGGCGGCGTCCGCACGATGGAAAAACTCCGCGCCATCGACCCCGAGGTCTTCGCCATCGTCTCCAGCGGCTACTCCGACGACCCCGTCATGGCCAATCCCGCGTCCTACGGATTCGCCGCCGTTTTGCCAAAGCCCTACGAGCCCGCCGACATGCTGCGGCTCGTGCGCAACATCCTCGCCACCCGCGGCATGCGCCGTGCGTCCTGATCTCGCATGCGCGAACAGGATCTCCTCGACAAGCTTGGCAAAATCGAGCGGCTCTACGCTGGCGCCACCACTCCTGGTGAGAAGGAAGCCGCCGCCGATGCCATTGCGCGCATCAAACGCCGCCTCGGCGAGGCCGCGAAGGTGGACCAGCCCGTCGAATACAAATTCACCCTGGTCGATGGCTGGTCACGCAAACTCTTCATCGCCCTGCTGCGCCGCTACTCGCTCAAACCCTACCGCCGCGCGCGACAACGTCGCAACACCGTCATGGTCAAAGTGCCGCGCAGTTTTGTGGAGACGACGCTCTGGCCCGAATTTCTCGAGCTCAGTGATGTTTTGCAGTCCTACCTCGACGAAGTCACCGAACGCGTCATCGCCAGCGCCATCCACGCCGATGAAGGCGACGAGGAAGTTCTCGACGATGAGCTTCTGGAGTAGCGCTGGTTTCGTCATTCCCCTCAGCCACCCACCACCAATTCCACCGGGCAGTGATCGCTGCCATGCACGTCATCGCGGATCGTGCATGACTTCAGCGCGGGACGCAGTTTTTCCGAGGCGAGCCAGTAATCGAGCCGCCAGCCGATGTTCTTGGCCCGTGCGTCCGGCGTACGTTGTGTCCACCAGGTGTAGCGCCCGGGATTCGGGTCAAACTGGCGGAAAACATCGAGAAAACCGGCATCGAGATGCTGCGTGAAGCTGGCGCGTTCCTCGTCGCTGAAGCCAGGATTCATGCGGTTCGACTTCGGATTCGCCAGATCGATTTCTTGATGCGCGCAGTTCAGATCCCCGCACGCGATGACCGGCTTTTTCTTCTCCAGCTTCTTCAAATGTGCGCGATACGCGTCATCCCAGCGCAGCCGGTAGTCCAGACGCGCCAGCTCCGCCTGCGAGTTTGGCGTGTAAACGTTCACGACGTAGAAATCCGCGAACTCCGCTGTGATGAGCCGGCCCTCGCGATCATGCTCGTCCACGCCGAGGCCGAGCATGGTCGTCTTGAATGGAACACGGCTGAGGATCAGCGTGCCCGAGTAGCCCTTCTTCTCCGCACTGTTCCAAACGGCGCTGTAACCACCGAACCATGACAGATCCACTTGCTCCTGCTGCGCCTTCGTCTCCTGCAGGCAGATCACATCGGCATCGCATGCACTCATGTATTCACGCAGCCCTTTGTTGAGCGATGCGCGGATGCCGTTGACGTTCCAGGAGGTGAGCTTCATGCGGCGCGAGCGTTACGCGGGAAGCTCTTTGGATTCAACCTCGCAGAACTTGTGCATTGGATGCCAAGATGCGCGGATCAACACGCATGTGTGCGTGCTTTATACACGCATGGACAAAAAACCACACTCCCCGAAACGGTGGTTGCTCGCACTGGGCGTCAGTGCGCTCGCAACCGTGTCATTTTCCACCGCGAACGCAGGTGCCGCCGCAGCGCCGAAAAATCCTGTCGTCGATGCCGCCGACTGGAAGGCGAACACCATCGCCCCGGTGACGAACCCGGTCTTCTTTGAAGACGCGATCATCCGCTCCGAGATCCGCCCGATCTTCGTGCATCACACGATCGACAACAACTTCCTCGGCGGCGGCACGGCGCAGCTTTACGCGTTGCAGCTTCGCTACGCGGTCACTGACCGTTTGGCGCTCATCGCCACCCAGGACGGCTACTTTGACATCAACAACGATACTCTCGCCAACCCCAACGGCTGGATGGATCTCGCCGCTGGCTTCAAGTATGCGCTGATCGACAATCCTGCCGCTCAGTTCATCCTCACACCCGGCCTCACTTTTCACCTCCCGACTGGCAGTCGTCCCATCTTCCAAGGCCGTGGAGGTGGCGAGTTCAATCCCTTCGTCTCCTTCCAGAAAGGCTATGGCAACCTCCATGTGAGCGGCAACCTCGGCCTCCGCATCCCGGTGACGGCTGACGAGCAGAACCTCATGGCCCACTACAGCCTCATGGTGGACTACTACACCTGCCGCTGGTTCATCCCCTTCGTCTCCGCGAACTTCTGGACCAATCTGAACGACGGCACCAACATCGGCCTGCGCAGCAATGGCTACGATGTCATCAACTTCGGCGCGAACAACGTCAATGGCGTCACGCAAGGCATGGTGGGCTTCGGCTTCCGTAGCCGCATCACCAACAACATCGACCTCGGTGCTGCCTATGAAGTCGCCGCCGTCCGTCCTTATGGTCTGACGAACAACCGTCTGACCTTCGACATGTGCATCCGCTTCTGATTTCGGGTTCTTGTTGAGTCAGGTGCCAAACGCACGGAGTCGAAAGTCTCCGTGCGTTTCTGTTGCCGGGAAAGCCGGCCGCCTTCATCTTGGCGGCCCTGACCATCATGAAACGCCCCGCTACCTCCCACGCCGCCGGCGCACTCGCGCTCCTCCTCGCCTTGAGTTCCTGCGGCAAGCAGGAACAACCTGTGACGGCAAAACCCGCCGCACCGGCCCCCGTGGCAGAAAAACCTGCGGCCCCGCCAGCACCAGCCCCGACACCGGCGAAAATGGAGGAACCGAAAATCGCCGCCGCGCCTGTCGATCTGAACGGCTTTGGCAGCGACGAGCCTGCGGCACGCGCCGACGAGCCGACTCGCGGCGTCATCATCGTTGATCCCAAAGACATCAAGCACTCCAATCAGCAGCACTGGGACCAGTATGACTGCACCAGCTTCACCGCGAAGCGCTGGGGCCGCTACGAGGTGCGTGTCACCTACACGCTGCGGAACGCCACCATGGGCACTCAGTTCCGCTTCGCCCAGCAACCGCTGAAAAAGACCCTCAGCGCCTCCAGCCAGCCAAAACGTGCCGTCTATGGCACGGTCTACATGGAGAAAAGCACCACCTATCCCTTCTCCCTCTTCGCTGCGGCGACCGGAACCGAGCCCGGCTTCCAAATCCATGAGGTGGCCTTCGTTCCCGCGCCTGAAGGTCCTGCCCCCGAACAAGCCGCTGACGGCAGCATCACGCTCGAAGCCGGCAGCGCCACCACTTGGTCCGAAAGCATGCGCTACGAGCCGAAGCCTGAGAAAAACTGCCTCGGCTTCTGGACCAGCGAGGATGACTTCGCCGAATGGCACTTCGACGTCGTGAAACCCGGCCGCTACAAGGTCACGGTCGTCCACGGCTGCGGCGCTGGCAACGAAGGCAGCGAGGTCGCCGTCAAAGTCGGCGGCCAGGAGTTGAAATTCACCGTGAAAGACACCGGCGGCTTCCAGAAGTGGTCAGACGTGCAGGTCGGCGAAATCGAGATCAAGAATCCTGGCAAGCAGCAGCTCGTCATTGATCCCGTCACCAAGGCGAAGAGCGCCGTGCTCGACGTCCACAAGGTGCTGCTCACGCCGGTGAGCTGATTTCGTTCGCATGGACTGCTCGCGCACGCCCACCCGCGATCCCGAAACGTGGCTCGATCTCGCGCCCGAATTCTCGCAGACCATCGCACGTCAGGTCCGCGCTTGGATTCAGCGTTGGGAACCGGATCTCACCGAGTCCATCAAGTGGCACATGCTCTGTTTCAGCGGCCGCAAACTCATCTGCGGCCTCAGTGCGTGCAAAAAGCACCTCGGCATCGCCTTCTTTCGCGGCACCGAGCTGCGTGATGTCACAAAGCTCTTCAGCGGCGGCGAATCCAACACCAGCATCCAGTCCATCCGCGTCACCAAACCGGAGCAGCTCGACGCAAAGGCACTCCAGCGCCTCCTGCATGCCGCCGTCGCGCTGGATGCCGATGAAACCGTCAAACCGCCGCCCCCCAAGAAGCGCGCCGAGTGGCCGATGCCAGAGGCGCTAGCGAAAGCACTGAAGAAGAACCGCGCTGCCGCCGCAGGCTTCAAGGCGCTCAGCATTTCCAGTCAGCGCGAATACAAAGTCTGGGTCAGCACCGCCAAACAGGACGAAACAATCCAACGCCGCGTACAAGAAACCCTCCGCGCCCTCGCCAAAGGCAAAAAGTGGGCGCAGCGAAAGGACGTGTGACGTAGGTTGGGTGTGGCGACAGCCCGCCCAACAGATTGGGAGCTTTCGCTCCTCGTCCGCCACTCAACCATCACGCCGCAAACTCAGGGCAGGTATTCCAGTCGATCGGGCACGCTGTTGTTATCGCTGTCGAAGGGCAAAGGATCGTCAAAATCGTTTCGTTCGTCCTCATCGTGATCGTTGTCGGGTTGCAGCCAGGAATCGTCCTCATTGAGCCATTCGCCGTGTTCACGCAGCATTCGCCACAGTTGGATGACCGCATCCGCACGCGTCAGCGGACGATCAGCGGCATCTTTCGCGATGAGACCGGGATTCGCGGGCAATTTCAACGCGGAGGCCCAGCGATGCAGCGTGCCCCAGTTCGCCGCATTTTCGGGTTGGAAGGTCTTTTCCGTCGTTCGGAGGCCCCAATCGCACAGAGACTCGATGGCGGCACGATCCGCATCATCTGGACCGACATCCGTGAAGCGCGGCATCAAGCTCATCGTCCACTGCGGCGCATTCGCTTGTGCGCGGACGAGTCGTGCGAGCACGCGAGCGAGTTCGCGGCGTGTCACGACATGATTAGCATCAAAGTCGAGCTTCTCGGCCTCCGGCGGCCAAATGCCGCGAACCGCCAGCATGTTCGCGGCTTCAAAATGCAACGCATCAGCGGGAAGATCCTGCCAGGGCCACAGCAACACGCCCGGGCCGCCACAACCGCGCACGAGCTTGAGTTGAATCTCGCGCCAATGCTTCTGCGATGCCGCCACCGCACGCGGTCGAAGACCATCACGCAGGCAAATCCACGCCAGCGTGGCGCTCGCCTGGCCCACATGCATCATCTGGCCGTGCAAACGCAGCGCACTCTGCACCACGCTGCTGACGCCGATGTTCTTCGAGCAGCCAAGCAGGCCGTTCATCTGCACCGGCACGAGCCCACGCAGCGGAAACATCGCGCGATCCGTATCTGTGTGCCAGCCACGTGAGGGCGTCTGCACATACAGCCAGGGTCCGTTGCGATCTTCGGTGAGAAAACGGCGACGCGTGGGATGGAAGTCGATGTTGAACTGAAAACCGAACACACCATCTGGCACCATGACCTTCGCCCACTTCGGCTCGCGGGTTTCGGCACGAATGTCCTGCTCCCGCAGCATGTAGAGCGCCTCCAGCCGCAAACCTTCGCGCACATACGGCTTCGGCGGCAGCAGATCGGGCGTGCCGAACTCGGTCGTGAGCTTCATGTAGCGGAACGTCTGCGGAAAGTCGCCCACCCGGTCATGCACGGCCGTTTGCAGATGATACAGCATGCCCAACGCATGCTGCTTCGCGTCGTCAAAGATGATCTGGCGTTGTGCGGACGTGAGATCGACGATGTTTTTCTTCGACGCACCGGTTTCCGTCTTCTCCAGCGCATCCACGACGCGCTGCGGCAATTGGCAGAGCGGATAATCCTGCACCGGCCAGTTCAGAAACGTCGCCTCCGTGCCGGGAGCCAGGTTGTTGTGCCAGCGATCCACGAGACGGCGATGCGTGTAAACGCTCCAGCCCGACATGCTGTAAATGCCCGTGCTCATGTCGCTGTCCACCCACGGCGGCGTCTTGTCGAGCTGGGTGAAGGATCGCTGATCGTAGCTGGCCGGCTTTGGAATGGTGCTGTTCTTCCCCGCTTCGCGCAGCACCACGCACCACGAGAGCGGATTCATCTCTTGCTGGCCGGCCTCGTCGTAAGTTTCAGGCGCGCTTGCCTCGCCGAAGCGCGATTTCAAATCCGCGCCCGCTCCATACTTCGCACCACTGAGCCGGATGACATCGCCCCAGTCCGAGGAGTCGAGCGTGAGCTTCGCCCGCACCGTGAGTTCGGATTTGGATGCCTTTTGAAACGTGACAGCCGCCACCGCACCCTTTTCCACACGCACCTTCACCGGCTGCCAGCCCCGCTCGATGCGCAGCACGCCTGAATCGACATGCGGCTTCACCAGTTCCTCGAAAATCTTCGCCGCCGCCGCCGGTTCGATCGTCTCCGTGCCGCAGAATGCATTTCCCGGCGCCGCGATGCCATAGGTCTTCGAGTTGTGAGCGCGAATGCGGTCAATCACCTCGCTGTAGAGCCCGCTGCGCGGAAAATTCACGCGCCGTCCGTTCACGGACGTCCATTCATCCGGACAACCCACACCTTCCGCACTGAACTGCCCACCCAGCCACTCGATGTCATTCACCAACACGATCTTCTTCACGCCCAGCCGCGCTGCTTGCACTGCCGCCGCGCAGCCCGATTCGTTGCCACCAACGATGAGGAGATCGGCTTCGAGCGTGGTCGGTTCTGCGGCTTGCAGTGAATTTTCAAGAATGCAGATGGTTAGAACAAGCGTGACGATCTTCATGCGAGTTAGTGATGGTTGCAGGAATCGTTGAACATGAATCAGACATCGTCCAGCAACAGAACTCGTGCATGGTTGAATGCTCTTGTGGCTAGCCGCTCATTTGGATAAACTGGCTCTTCGGGCAAAAGGCTGGGGTTTTGATCATGGCGGCGTCATGTCGAGCTTCGCGCAGTAGAACAGGATGCGGATGCGGAAGTTAGCGAAGTTGGGCAGCCCCCTTGCGTTGGCTTTGA
>Ga0169931_10000577_pt1 | contig 60575 bp, 50 predicted proteins | sample Kivu_15m_20L_FD_129675 | JGI IMG/M metagenome (GOLD analysis project Ga0169931, IMG submission 129675) | Freshwater microbial communities from Lake Kivu, Western Province, Rwanda to study Microbial Dark Matter (Phase II) - Kivu_15m_20L... | ecosystem: Environmental > Aquatic > Freshwater > Lake...
AATATGAACTTTTAAGAGAACAATAGTTTACTTTTACAAAAAAATAAAGAAATGAAACCATTAAGATTTAGCGCAGCATTAGAACAAGAATTCACGGCTACATTAAAAAAAAGAGTTCAGGACTATTTTAGTCAAAACAAGAAAAGTAGCTTCGGTGATCTTAGACTCTATTCTAAAACACTTATAATGCTTGCCCTTTACCTTATTCCTTATTTTTTGATAATTTTTTTAAATCTCCCCTGGTATGGCGTATTACTTTTGTATACAGTCATGGGATTTGGCATGGTAGGAATAGGGATGAGTGTCATGCATGATGCCAATCACGGCTCATTTTCTTCCATTAAAAATATCAATAAATTATTTTCCTACAGCATGGAATTATTAGGAGGTAATTCTTTCAACTGGAAAATGCAACACAATTTGTTTCATCATACCTATACAAACATTCCTGGCTACGACGAGGACATTGCACATAAATCCCTTTTAAGATTAGAGCCTACAGGGGTATGGAAAAAAATTCACAGATACCAACACATTTATGCACTTCCATTGTACTCTTTACTTACCATCAATTGGTTGCTGATAGGAGACTATTTCAGCACTTTTGGGTATAATCAATCAGGAAAAACTGAAAAATTTGGCTTTAACAAGACCAAAGAAACAATCAAACTATTTGTTTTTAAAATCCTTTATCTTTTCTTTCAATTTGTGCTTCCCATATTTATTTTGGGTATCACCTGGTGGCATGTTATATTGGGATTTGTAATCATGCAACTCATTGCAGGTTTTATTTTTGCCACAGTTTTTCAACTTGCTCATGTTGTTGAAGAAACAGATTATCCCCTACCTGATGGTGAAGGAAATTTACCTCATAACTGGTCCATACACCAAATGGTAACAACTGCAAATTTTGCCCGAAAAAACAAGTTTCTCTCCTGGTTTATCGGTGGTTTAAATTATCAGATTGAACATCATTTATTCCCCAATATCTCCCATGTGCATTATCCTCAAATCGCAGAAATTGTAAAAAAGACGGCTGCTGAATTCAAAATTCCTTACAATGAATACAAAAGCTTTAGAGCAGCAGTGATTTCACATATTAGAAAATTAAAATCTTTGGGACAATCTCCCGCTTTAGCTTGATTGTCTTTTTAATAATTCAGTCCTTATTTCCTTCACATTTTCTACATACATAAATGCCTTGGGTACTCTGTACAAAAAGGTACCTGAAAAACTATTCCCTAAAATAAAAAATACAAGTTTTTGGTTTTCAAACCAGATACTACCTGATCCGTCAGCAAAAATCTCTGTTTTTATCTTTACCCTCTTCAGGTCAATTTCATGAACTCTTTTTTTATTAACATAAACTATAGCTAATTGATCTTCAATACCATAAATCATTTTTTTCCGAAATGACAAATCAATAAAAAACCGAATAAATGAAAAATAAATTTGGCTTACTATGATAAAGTACCCCAGGTAAGCAACCCAGCTCCCTACGCCGATTATTTCAGGCATTAACGTAAAAAAATAGCCTAACCCAATGCCAAACATAGAAAAAGGAAGTAAAAAAAAATCCTGGGCAATAAAAAGCAGCCCTTGTTTAGGTTGATATATTAATGACATCATTTTAATGGCTTTATTGACAAATGCACTTCAAATTCGCATGAATTTCTTAATTTTAGTTGAATTCCATTAGGGATTCTGCATAATATTGAAACATTTGATTGAGATCATTATCCTGAAACCATGGAAGATATACAATTAGCAGCTAAGACCATTTCATTCTTCAGACGAAAAGAAAAAATCAAATCAAGATCTTCCTGGTCTGAATGGAGAGATATTGTCTGTCAATATTATCAAAAGGATCAACATCTGAGTCGTTTGTTGATGGCGTTGAACAAAGGAGTAGTTGCTTCCAAAAAAATTAATCAACAAGAAGAAATTATTTCAGAACTAATTGCATTAGAGTCTGTAGAAACGCAGCAACATCGTTTTTTACTTTTACTTTACTACAAAATTCTACTGAACAGAAAGGAAATGATTACGGCCAGTTCCTTCCATCAAATGTTTCAAAGTTTTTTTTCTCAATCTGATAATCTTGAAGCTGATAGAGAGATTGAAGAAATTATCCAAAAATTTTCCGAAAAAAGAATCATCGAAAGCATTGCTATTTACGGCACTGTTCAATTTTTATTCTTTGATTTTATCATCAGGCTCCTCTATTTTCAACTTCATTTGAGCTTAGGGTTCTCTGATTTTTTTTACACATTGATTCAATTTTTAGTCATCCCTGCCCTCCTATTTTCAATTTTGATATCGAGAGATAAAAAGATTCAAAGTTTAATCAAATTCATGTTACAAAAATTAGAGGTAAATGCTCCTCAGATTAAAACCCAAATTAATCCTTGGCAAATACTGAATCTAATAGGAATAGCATTTACAGGCGCCTGGTTTGCAGAGATTTACTTTAAGGAGGGATTTTTACTCTTCTTCATCGTTTACACAGCTTATCTGCTGGTAATTTTATTTCTATTTTCAAAAAAGAAGCCCCAAGAATCTGAATTATATATTTTCAGTCAGCAATACATAAAAAGAAATGAAAATACAGATCTGAAAAGCGATGAGAACGATATAGAAATTATTGAAATGGAAGTTTCACTAAAATCAATGAATGGTAGAATGGAGGCATTTGTATTGGAGGCTGCACTTTTTGGGGCACTTTCGTTTAGCGCTTACCTGCAGATTAGTTCATCTCAATTTATCAAAGAAAATAGTTTTTATGAATTGATCAAACAGTTGAATCATTTGTTCACCCAATTTCTACACCCATATGCTTCTCAAAATTTTAGCCTGCAAATCATGGATGAAAAATCAATGATTTTTTCAATCATTGCCATACTCACCTTGATGTGTTCGGCTTTTTTCCTGGCCGTAATTGCTACGAGATTAACTTTCAGCGATTTAGCCAACCTGATCGACAAAAAAATTCAAATATCTAAAGACTTGAATGAAAAGGAGGAACATTGGCTCCAGCAACATAAAAATGCATCTCAGTCCTTTACGAAGAAAATTTCTGCTTTGATGAAAGGCGGATTAAGAAATCTGGAACAGGCTCAACCGATAATGGAATATATGCGTTTTTTTAGAACATTGGGCATTTTTACTTTCTTTCTGGTACTGGTAGTGAGTGGTTTACTCATTTCGAAAGAATTATCTTTGTTGATCATTTGTATCGGCATACTTACTTATATATTTTTCAATCAAACTTTTTTGCTCAGGTCATTTCAAAATTCATACAGCTGGGTTCAGGAATTTTACTTTGAAGTATCTCCTTTTATATTTACAGTTTTATCTTTCACCTTAGTTTTTGGTATTCTTCTACGCTCATTATTTCCCGGAACCATCCTTTCTGATTTAATTCCTTTTATAGGATTTAGTTTTGGTTTTTTACACCTCATGATAAGCCTTATTTTACCGGAAAAAATTGACGAGAATGAGGTGAATCAATTCAATGATTTTAAAGAAAACAGGTTATTGCAAATCATCCCAGCCAAGATATTTAAATTGTCCACAGCGCTGATTATCCTGGGCTTTATTTTAAAAGTGATGCATTGGCCATTTGCAGGGGTTAACCTAATCATAGGGATTGTCTTATTCAATCTTTTTGTAATCATTGGTCGCAAAATAAATCACAACAGCCGCGCTCTGCATTGGGTATTTAGCATAGCGCTATCCATGACACCTATAGGTTTTTTATTTGGAATACAAAGCTGGCCGGGATTGAATATCTGTAGAATAGCTGCCTTAGGCTCAATACCAGTCTTGTTATATATTTTATTCAGATACAAAAATCAAATCAAGTCGCCTTTTCGATCTATCAGTATTTTCTTTATAATTTTAACCCTGTTAACACAATCTTTTGTGGTTAGACAAGCCATCATGAATTTAAGTTTCAATCCTACTGTTTTATCTAATAATCAAAATTATGTTTATTATGAATTAAAACTGACCACGCAAATGTCTGATGGTGGTTGGTCTGATGCCAAGAACAACAGAGAGCGTGACTCATTACACAGGTATCTCAGATTGGCAGATTCTGCTTTTACCACCAAAATTCTACCTACCCCTAACGCCTATAATTTTTTGGCCTGGCATGCCTATGAAAATTACCAGGACTCCATCAGTTTGAACTATGCCTTACAATGGTCAATTCGCTCCATTCAAAAAGTACCCAATCAAATGGATTATTTGGATACATATCTGAGATTATTGTACAAACTCAAACAATTTGACTCATTTAAAAAAGAGTTCACCTCTATTTCACAATCATTCGGCAAAGAATCTGACAGAGAAACATATCTGGAACTTCAGAAACTTTACAACCAATTGGATAGCAATTCAGCGCCACCTAAATAATTTTCAATTTAATTTTAATACATTTATCTTAAACTAAAGCTTTTCTCACATGAATTCAAAAAAATCAATCTTTAGCTTATTTTGGTATATCGTAGCTTTTTTCAATATTGGATTGGTTTTTCTAATAGAAAATGCTGTTGGTTCTCCTCAAATTTTCTTTCCCATCGTCAGATATTTACTTATCGGATTTATTTTTGTAGTCTCCTACAAACAAAAAAAACTATCCTATTGGATTTTTTCATCCATGATCTTAGGCGTTGAAGTTGGAATGGATTTTCCTGCTTTTGCCTTGGAAATGGAGCGTTTTGGCAAAATATTTCTCAGGCTGGTCAAATCTTTGGTAGCGCCATTGATATTTTCAACTCTGGTCGTGGGAATTGCCGGACACAGCAGTTTGAAACAGGTAGGAAGAATTGGTTTAAAAAGTATTCTCTATTTCGAATTGGTAACGACGGTAGCCCTGTTTATTGGTTTAGCGGCAATTAACATCTCTCAGGCGGGCGTGGGTGTTCAGGTAGAAGCATCCGTAAAGGAAAAAGATAAATCAGAAGAATTATTGGCACAAAAAAACACACATAAGGACCATCTTGTTGAAGTATTTCCTGAAAATATTGCCAAATCGGTTTCAGAAAATCAAGTGCTTCAGGTAGTTGTTTTTTCTATCATCTTTGCCATGGGTTTGGGTATGGTAAAAAACAAACAACATAAAGACACCATGCTTCATTTTAGCGAAAGTTTAGCAGAGGTCATGTTCAAATTTACAGACATAGTAATGTATGTCGCGCCATTGGCGGTATTTGGTGCCTTAGCCAGCACAGTGGCAAAATCCGGGGTAGATATTCTTTTAAATCTAATGATGTTGGTAGGCACACTCTATGCTGCCCTTGTCATTTTTATATTATTTGTATTGTTACCTATTGCTTTGTTTTTCAGAATTCCGATTAAAAGATTCCTGGCTGCCGCAACCGAACCCATTTCAATTGCCTTTGCCACTGCAAGCAGTGAAGCAGCACTACCCAAGGCCTTGGAAAACATGGAAAAATTTGGCGTGCCTAAGAAAATAGTTGCTTTTGTCATACCAACTGGTTATAGCTTCAATCTGGATGGAACCACACTTTATTTATCGTTGGCAGCTGTCTTTGTTGCCCAAATGTCTGGGGTACAATTAAGTATCGGTGAACAAATCAATATTTGCCTGGTATTAATGCTAACGAGTAAAGGCGTTGCCGGGGTACGTGGTGCTTCCTTTGTAATCCTGGCCGGAACTGTAGCAACTATGGGTTTGGATCCGGAAAAAGCTAGCGTAATTTTAGCTATTGATGCTTTGATGGATATGGCCAGAACCTCGGTCAATGTATTAGGAAACTGCCTTGCTTCAGCTGTTATTGCAAAAAGTGAGGGAGAGCTTCAATTACATCCCGCCGAAACAGAATAAATCAGATTCTGATTTCCTTTAAATACTTGCAGGCAGGTATTTCTTACAAATTTATGACAAAAGTAAAGGGCTACAGTTGTACTTTTGCTGTTGGCCTTTATTGGTTGTAAATCATGTACCAAATCAATCATTTCAAACTTATAACCCTTACCCACAAGAGTATGCATCTTGAGGAGATAGGAGAATTTCATCTGACTGAATCAGAAGAGAATTCATTACTCGAAATGAGGTTAAAACAAATTCAGACAGAATTAGGTATGAGGGAACTCATGTACCTGGCTACCTGCAATCGTGTTCTGTTTTTTTTTATTTCTGATGAAAACATAGATGGTCAAAGTTTTTACACAAATTTTTTTCAAGTAATATATAAGCATTTAGACAGCAGTCAACAGAAAAAAGCAATGCTTTCTGCTTTTGCTTTTGAAGGAAAGGATGCCATCTCTCATCTGTTTGAAGTGGCCGCCTCCATGGATTCCATGGTTGTGGGCGAAAGAGAAATTCTTAGACAACTTCGCGAAACCTATGAGAAAAACGTGCAAATGGGATTATGTTCTGATGCTATCAGAATCGCCATAAGATTTGCCGTTGAAGCTGCTAAAAAAGTTTACACTTTCACCAAGATAGGAGAAAAACCCGTATCGATTGTTTCTTTGGCCATGCAAAAAATGAATGCCCTGGAACTGGAGAAAAATGCACCAATTTTACTCATAGGCGCTGGGCAAACCAATCGTCTCGTAGTTAAATTTTTAATGCGACAGGGATTTTCCAATGTTTCCATTTATAATCGAAATCAAGTCAGAGCAGAGAAACTGGCCAAATTGGTAAAAGGCTTTGCCTATGGGTTAGACCAACTGCACAAACATGCTGAAAATTTCCGTGTAGTATTTGCTGCCACAGCTTCTCCAGAAATTATTCTTAGTAAAGACCTTTATGACCAAATTGGTTCTACAAATGAAAAATGCCTTTTAATAGATTTAAGTATTCCTGCCAACATAGATAAAGAAATTTCACAAAAAAGTGGTGTAGAATACTTACCTATTGAAAATCTGAGAGAATTGGCACAGGAAAATCTTTCATTTCGAGAAAAAGAACTAATTGCAGCAAAAAAGCTCATCAATGAGTATGTCAATGAATTTGAGATTATTTTTCAGGAAAGGCAGATTGAGATCGCCCTTAGAGATGTACCCGAGCAAATCAAGGCAATCAGAGAACATGCGCTTCAAAATGTCTTTAAAAACGAAGTTTCTGCATTGGATGAAGAAACCAGAGCCCTTATGGATAAGGTATTAAGGTATATGGAAAAAAGATGCATCGCCATTCCATTGCAAGTGGCTAAAGAAAAATTAGTTCGATCTGAAATACAAAAATAGAATGGGTAAAATTGTAATAGGCACCAGAGGAAGTGAACTCGCCTTATGGCAGGCACATTTTATAAAAGAGCAACTGGAACAAAGAAACCAAATTGTTGAGCTACAGATTATTAAAACCAAAGGAGATGCGATTCAACATCTGGGTTTTGACAAAATCGAAGGCAAGGGATTTTTCACTAAGGAACTGGAAGATGCCTTATTACAGGGAGAAATCGATCTGGCGGTGCATTCTATGAAGGATTTGCCTACTACCCAGCCCAAAGGATTGAAGATTTCTGCCCTCTCCTATCGAGATCTACCTGAAGATTGGTTGATCATTCACCCCAATGCAATAGATAAAAACCAATTGTTGCAGTTAAAAGAAAATGCCATTGTAGGTAGTTCTTCTTCCAGACGAAAATCACAAATCATTGACTTCAGATCAGATCTTAGCCTGCAAGACATTAGGGGAAATGTACCCACCAGACTAGAAAAATTAAGGACGGGCCAATTTGATGCCATTCTACTTGCCGCAGCAGGTTTACATAGATTAAATTTAGATCTAAGTGCATTCAAAGTAATTCAATTCAGCCCCAAAGAATTTATACCAGCCCCGGCCCAAGGTGTTCTTGCACTTCAAATCAGGGTTGAAGACCAGGCGCTACATCAAGTTCTTTCCCACCTACATCACCCCGAAGTGGCTGCCTGTACACAGGTTGAGAGAAAAGTATTACAACTTTTTCAAGGGGGTTGCCATCTGCCCTTGGGCGTATATTGCGAAAAAGACAGTCAGGGAAACTTCCACGCTTGGGCGGCATATGCTGAAAATCTGAATAGCTCTGTTAAAAGAGTACAAATGTCCAGTTCAACCAATGCGGGATTGGCACAAAAAATTTATGAATATTTGAAGAATTCTTAGTCGGGTAAATTTCTCAAAGTAAAAGCAATCGCATTCTCACTCATTATTTTTTTTACGATCTGCTCTGCTGTTAATCCGAACATCAGCTTTTTCAATTCTTCTTCCGTAAATAAATCAAAAATAGGAGCCGGTTTGGAAAGAAACTGGTATAAATCCTGAGCTAAATCATCTAATTGTGCACTATTTGCATAGGTTTCAAAGGGTACAATCATACCATCAAAATCAGATCCGATAGCAATATGATTCCAAACCTCTTTTTTCCCATGTGCCTTTACAGCACTAAAAATATTGGCTAAAATAATCTTCAGGTTTACTTTTCTTCTCTGTATGGTTCCCGGAATTGTTTCTTTCATTAGTTTCTTACCTCTTTTTCCACAAAGTTTATATTTATCCAGCATCAAACCCAGCAAGCCCTTTGTTTGAACAATTTGAGTGATATCCTCATTCGCTAAACTGATTGTCCACTGATTTAAAATGGATTTTCTATTTTTTTTGGCATTATCTTTTTCTAAGTAGGAACTGCTTTGCATTGAAAGTCCTGATACAGTACTATGAGAACTAAAAACGGGAATTGTATCTCCAAGTACTGCCATGCTGTCAATGTATTGATAATACCATTTTCTAGCATCGAGCGACATATGTTTTATATCAACTAAAATTCGTCTACCCTGATTTTTATCAAGCATAAGACGAATTACTTTTTGACCAAAATCTGTTAATCCTTCATCTACCCCCTCACCACCACCAAAAATAATATTTTGTGCTGTTGTGAAGGTTCTTGCATGACCACTTAACCCATTCCAAAAGAAATGATTTATATTCATTGAGAAGAAGGCATATTTAAAAAAATTACCTGCTGCATTTGCTTTTGCCCCCTTGATGTATAGCAAATTATTAAAATAATATTCTTGATGTTTTGCATCTGTAAAATCTGATTTTCTATCTAATGCATATCCTAACACATGACCACCTTCTGCATTCAGAATCAAGCTTATTTTTGCCGGATTTGACAGATTCTCCACTAATTGTTTTTTATTTTCAATCAAGTCAAAACGATATAAAATTCCATTAATGTTTTCGTCTAAATTTGCTTGATTTTCCACCCATTTTAGGTTTTGCATCAAATCTTTGAAATAATCAACTTTTCCTTCAGTTTCATACATTTTCATGTTCTCCAATCCACTGATACAAGCCATTGTAGGTCCTCCTTTTTTTTCTTCATTCAACAATCTTGCCGTAAGCATTTCACGCTCTAAAGGAACTAGTGAAAGAAAAGACAATCGATTGGATGAACTGATCATGCTTTCTAAATTCGACTGTGTATATTTTGGTACTTCTCTTGAAGCTAATTTGAAAAGGGATGATATTTTTCCGGAACAATCATTTTCTATAAACTCCCAAATAGTTGATTTTCTTTGTAAACTTATATTGTAGCCTCGCATTGCTGCATGTACATGAACATCAGCAATTGGAAAATCCAATAGTAGTTTTTGTGCTCCAACAGATACAGAAAATAAAAAAGTCAAAAAAAGGAATAAAAAATATTTCATAAATTAAACAATTATTCAATTTTAAAGATAATAAAATATTGTTGGAATTAAAAAGTGATAGCATTACATTTATAATAATGTTTTACAATGGAGAATTATACCTTATTTATAACCAGCAATTTAGAAAAAGATCATCCCTTTATAGTCAAACTAGAAGACAAGGGAATAAATTTTCACGCCACTAGTTTATTGAATTTCAATCCCATCCCTTTCAAAAATGACTGGAAAGGAGATTGGTATTTCTTTTACAGTAAAAATGGGATCCAATACTTTTTCGATCAGGAGAAACACAGAAAAGATAAAAAATATGCTGTTATTGGTTCAGCCAGCGCCGATTTTTTTGAAGAAAAGACAGGTTACGCTGTTGATTTTTGCGGAACGGGACAAATTGAAGAAACTGCTATGCAATTTATTAAGGTAGCAAAAGACAAGCAAACTATATTTGTCAGAGGGAAGAAAACAAAAAATTCGATTCAACGGGTACTCGAAAAACAGATGCAAACTAGCGAGCTTGTAGTATATGATAATCGGATTAACACAAATTTTTCAAATTTTACAACAAAAATGGCCTGCCTGACTAGTCCGATGAACGCTGAAGCTTTCTATAAAAAATGTCATCAAATAGAGTGCACGAAATTATTTTCTATAGGACCCAGCACCACTGCTGCCATTGAAGCACTTGGGCTTAATGTTTTTGCCACATTAGCAGAACCTAAGATTGAATTATTTGTTGAGTTCATTGAAAAACAGGGGTATTTGTAAAACTTTTTGTTTTTATATTAATTTTTTAAAACATTTTGTTGTTATTTTGAAAATAAAGGATTAAGTTTGTTTCAGAAACATTCAATCAAGAAATTTACTATACTAAAAACGAAAACATGAGTCAAAACAACGAAAAAGACAACAAGTTGAAAGCTTTACAAAGCACACTTGATCGTCTGACAAAAACCTATGGCAAAGGCATAGTTATGAAATTGGGGGATGCCCCGGTTGAGGCTGTTGAGGCCATTTCTACAGGATCTATTGGATTAGATGTAGCGCTGGGAACGAATGGATTTCCCAAGGGTAGAATTATTGAAATTTATGGGCCAGAGTCCTCTGGTAAGACAACTATTGCGATTCAAGCCATAGCTGAGTGTCAAAAAAAGGGGGGTATAGCTGCATTTATTGACGCAGAGCATGCATTTGACAGACATTATGCAGAAAGATTAGGCGTCAATGTTGACGAACTTGTATTTTCTCAACCAGACTATGGTGAGCAGGCCCTAGAGATTGCAGAGAACCTGATCCGTTCTGGCGCCGTAGACATCATCGTTGTAGATTCTGTTGCTGCGCTTGTTCCTAAGAGTGAAATAGAAGGAGAAATGGGTGACTCTAAAATGGGTCTTCAAGCCAGATTGATGTCTCAAGCTATGAGAAAACTCACCTCAGCTATCGGCAGAACAAATTGTTGCTGCATTTTCATTAATCAGTTGCGTGAAAAAATTGGGGTTATGTTTGGAAATCCCGAAACCACTACCGGTGGTAATGCACTAAAATTCTATGCTTCACAAAGATTGGATATCAGAAGAACCTCCAATGCCTTGAAAGATAAAGATGGCAATATTACTGGAAACCATGTTAAGGTTAAGGTGGTAAAAAATAAGCTTGCGCCCCCATTCAGAACCTGCGAGTTTGACATCATGTATGGCGAAGGAATTTCCAAGACAGGTGAAATTGTAGACTTGGGATCAGAATTAAATATTTTAGAAAAAAGTGGCGCCTGGTATGGATATAGTGGCACCAAAATTGCCCAGGGCAGGGAATCTGCTAAACAATTCTTAATGGACAATCCTGAAGTGGCAAATGAAATTGAAGCAAAAATAAAAAATGAACTTCTAGGTTTGTTTCAAGAAAATCTTGAACCAGTTAGTGAAAAGCAAGAGGTAAAATTGAAAAAATTGAAAACCTTAAGTGTAGGAACTGCTGAAGAAGATGACGACGACGATCTAAATGATTTCTAGTTTTCCATAATGTTCCAATTTGAAGAAAAGCCGAAGATTCATCTTTGGCTTTTTTATTTTATAAAATACGGCAAAGGAAAGGGTAGCCTATTTTTTTTCAAAACAAAATAAGGGTGATTCTCCGCACCAAAACTCTTATAAAATCTAGCTATTGAATCTATAGATGAACCCTCAAAATCAATGTAACTCATCTTTTCGCTGTGCTGCTGAATGAACAAATCAATCAGATAAGGCATGGCTCCTTTAGCTCTGCCCTCAAGATTCGAATAATTTAGTAAATTAATATACCTAGCACCATTATGAATCCAAAAAATAGAGGCCAGACATTCATGACTCTGATTAAAAATTGATAGTATTTGTCCTACTCCCCTATGCATAGCATTGTACATTATACGTGATGCGGTATGATAGATTTCAGCTTTATAATGGTTCCCTAAAATTTTTTGATTTGACTCCAATTCATTTAAAAATTGTTCAACTGATAAAGAACTGTGCGCATATAAATTACTTTTTTTGGCTTTTTTAATATTCCTTATGGTGTTTTCAGAATATTGAGCTTGAATCAATTCATAAGGATTGTATAAAGAAAGCAAGTAATTTGGTTTTTCAAAAACTGAGTAGTGTCCGAAAGAATTACAAATATTACTCTCATTGAGATGAAGATGTATTTTCCTAAAAGACGATGGAATACTTTCAATGCAGTTGACAACTTGCTGCTTTTGAATAAAATCATAAGAAAACAAACCAAGTTGCTGTGTTAGATAGGGTTGATAAATTTGTTTCATCCCTAATATCTTATTATGTACTATAGGAAAAACAGCTGAGTAATCATCAAATACCAAAGCAGACCATGTATCGCAAACATTATCTAAATACCAACTATAAGCATAGACTAAACTATTTGGTGCATAATAGATACATGAATTCCATTTTTTTATATCAATCTCATTTCTTTCAAGATATCTAAACATTATTCTGTCGGATTTTCTTCCATATTTTGGTTCTCTTGCATCATTTCTTCTTTTGACATGTGAACCAACCACTTGCCATCAACTTTTTTTAGTGTGATACTATTCTCATCGCCCCCTTTTCCAAATTTATCACAACAAACCACACAACTTGCCTTGTCATTTTTTTCAATACATTTGGCACTGACAATATACTTTGCATTCTCTTTAGATTCAGATTTCATTTTTTCAATTTCTTCCTTACCCGCTGAATCAATCATAGATTTCATAAAATCTAAAAAGGTAGTTGACTCTTTAGTAATCAGTACCTTACATTTGTCAAATTCCAGTTGACTAAAATACTTAACAAAGACCAAAGAAACTGACTCTGGATTTTTGTAATTTACCTTTACTTTTTTCTGAGAGAAAACAAGTAGAGGTAAAAGGATAAATAATAAAATATATAATGGCTTTTTCATAACTAAAATATAAAATTGACAGGCTTTAATCTGTTCTGTTTTTGAATAACACAAAACTAACACTGATTATTTATATATTTGCCATAACAGTAAACTTAATCCTATGTTATATTCAATGACCGGGTATGGAAGGTCTCAAAAAACTGAAAAAGATAAAAGTATATCCGTCGATATTAAAAGCATAAATAGTAAAACTTTTGATTTAAGGGTAAAAGTTCCCATGGCATTTCAATCTAAAGAAATTGAGATCAGAAGAATTCTTTCTCAAGAACTAATCCGAGGAAAAATTGATTTCAATTTACAAGTTAGTGGAGAAGAAGGATCGGATTTTATTATTGATTCGCATGCTTTTAAAACTTATTTTGAGCAAATAACTAAGTTGGCAACAGACTTGCGAATTCCTCAAAATGACATACTAAATACCATTACCAGATTGCCTGGTGTTATCGTTCCCTCAGAGGAAAGTAATGATGAAATGTTATGGAAGACTATTTTGACAAGCATCAAAGAAGCTCTCCTTAATTTTAATGCATTTAGGATGACGGAGGGAAGTGTTTTGTATGAAGACATGAAAAAAAGAGTCGAAAAAATAAATCAATCGATTCTGGAAATAATCCCCTTAGAGGAAAATAGAATAGAAAAAATTAAAACCAGGCTCCAAGAAAACCAAGAATTTTTTCTTCCACATATTGTTATGGACAAGAACAGATTTGAACAGGAGTTACTCTACTATCTCGACAAACTCGACATTACCGAAGAAAAAACGAGATTAAGCCAGCACTGTAAATATTTTATTGAAACCTGTCTGGATAAAAAAGAGGGTATGGATAAAGGAAAAAAATTAAACTTCATTATTCAAGAAATGGGTAGAGAAATTAATACCCTTGGATCTAAAGCCAATGATGCGGACATACAAAAAATTGTGGTAACCATGAAAGATGAGGCTGATAAGATAAAGGAACAGTTAGCTAATATTTTGTAAAACCTTAGTCATGAAGATTTATCCCAAATTAATCATTTTCACAGCCCCTTCTGGTGCAGGTAAAACTACTATAGTAAAATCATTATTAAAAAATATACCTAATTTATATTTTTCAATTTCTGCCTGTACCAGAGACCAAAGATATGGGGAGGTAAATGGTTTAGATTATTACTTCCTTTCGGCTAGAGATTTTAAAAATAAAATAGAGTCCGGAGACTTTATTGAATGGGAAGAAGTCTATGATAATCAATATTATGGTACATTAAAATCTGAAGTTGAAAGATTACTTCATGAAGATAAAAATGTCATTTTTGACATAGATGTGAGAGGTGCTATCAACATAAAAAAATATTATGGAGATAAGGCATTAACGATTTTCATTAAACCCCCGAGCCCTGAAATTTTGATAGAAAGATTAAAAAACAGGAAAACCGAAGATGAAGAGAGTTTGAGAAAAAGAATCAATCGTGCCAAAGATGAACTATTGCAAGAAAACAAATTCGACCTCACAATCGTTAATGATGATTTAGATACTGCGATAGAAAAAGCAGAAGAAATTGTTAAAAGATTTATAGAACATGGACAATTCTAAGCAATGTATACCTCAACGCAGCATGGCATAAAAATTAAGGTAGAGGTAATTTATCAATCAGATTACTCAAAACCTGTAAAAAATGAATTCGTTTTTGCTTATCGAATTTCAATTGAAAATCAAAATGCATCCCCTTTTCAATTGCTGAGAAGGCATTGGTATATTTGGGATTCTAATCTGATTCGCAGAGAAGTTGAAGGAGAAGGAGTGGTGGGTCAACTTCCAATAATCGAATCCGGAGAGATGTATACTTATATTTCAGGATGCCCTCTTCTGACGGAGATGGGGAAAATGAAAGGCTACTATGTTTTTAGAAATCAAGACACCTTGGAAGAAATTGAAGTTCCAATACCTGAATTTCAATTTATTGCGCCTCAAAAAAACAATTAACTATTTCTGACTAAATTTCTTCTTGTCTACAAACAAGGCGGAAATAGAACGATGTTCATGCGTATTTCTAATTGCTCTGGAAAACAATTTGGCACTACTAACCACCTTGATCTTTGAGCTCTCTTTTTTAAGGGGGATCGTATCTGTCACTACAAGCTCTTTTAATGCGGATTTTTCAATTCTCTCGTAGGCGGGTCCTGACAACACAGGGTGCGTGCAAAATGCCCTGACACTTTTTGCACCCTTATCCATAAGAGCCTGAGCCGCAGTACATAAAGTCCCAGCAGTATCTACAATATCATCCATCAGGATAACATCTTTTCCTTCCACATTACCAATTACAGTCATTTCTGCAATTTCATTTGCCTTGGTCCTGTACTTATCACATATGACTAAATCTGCATTGAAATGCTGTGCAAAAACTCTGGCTCTCTTTGTGCTCCCTACATCGGGTGATGCAAAGGCTACATTGGAAGTATCTTCCTTTTCCAAATAAGAAATGAATATTGCCTCACTTTTTAAGTGATCTACAGGAATATCGAAAAAACCCTGTATTTGGTCCGCGTGTAAATCCATAGTCATAATTCGGTTCGCACCTGCCACGGTAAGTAAATTCGCCACCAATTTTGCTCCAATCGCAACCCTCGGTTTGTCTTTTCTATCCTGACGTGCAAAACCAAAATAAGGAATTACTGCAGTAATGTAACCAGCCGATGCCCTCTTAGCGGCATCAATCATGAGCAACAATTCCATTAAATTTTCAGTAGGGGAAAAAGTAGACTGAATAAAAAAGACATATGCCCCCCTTACTGATTCTTGAATATTGGCTTGAAATTCTCCATCACTAAATCTCTCAATAGTCATCTGACCGAGGGGTTGTCCATAATAGTCTACGATTTTCTCCGCCAGATATCTTGACTGACTCCCACTGAATAGCTTTACATCACTAACTAACTCCATAATCTATTGATTATTAATGATTAATAAATAGTATTAATAAATCCAATATGCGATGCAAAGGTAGTTAGTTCGAGTCGAATTTCAAAAATAAAATGTAATTATGCTTATTTATCAGAGAATTTTCTTTCGCCAAATCGCATAACATATTCTCTGTTAGCATGTAAGACACCAATCACTTTTTTTTGACCATTAACCAATACATAAATTTTATCCTCCTTCCTCACAGTTTCATCATATACTTTGAACTCATATGCATTTCTCTTGATGCCCTCATAATTCATAATCTCTACAAATCTGACACTTTTTACGAGCATTTGCCTTTGAGGATAATCCTGGTCTCTTGCATCATTATGTACAATATATTTTTTTTCAATTTTTTTCTTCCCAACAACCTCTGTTCTTTCTTCAAATTTGTAGTAAAGCATATTGTTGGGATAAATACGACTAAATTCGCTGTAATCGCCTGCTACCTTAAGTTGTCCGTATGGAAAAATAGCTTTTCCTATAAAATCATTTTGAGATTCTATACTGTGATCGCGTTCATGGGTAAAATAATTATTATCTCTCTCTAAAATATGATCTGGAGTATTGGCTATAAAATAAATTCTTTCTGTCGCTGTAGGCTCGGGTTTGAAATGAAACTTTGTGATAAAGCCTTTTTGTGGGCAGGTTTTAAAATAACCCTGAATATCTGCATTGTTTAAATCGATCAAAGTCACATAATAGCAACCCCCTTCGTTGGTAATCTGTGAAATTGCCATATTATAGGTTTTCTTTTCATTTTCACCTTTAATGCCAGTAGTAGTGTAAGTAACACGCTCCGTAATAAACAGACCTTGTGTGGTAAACCGAAATTGAACCAAACCTAGTTTGATTGGATCTTCAAACAAGGCATTTGACAGCTTGCCCTTGCTCGGCACGAAAGTGAAACCAAACAAATCATTCTGATCTAAAAACTGACGGTCAGTTACATAAGTATACTCTATCGGTTTTTCAGGCTCATATTGTGCCATTGTATACAGACTCAAAAACAAAAAAAGTAATAGTAGCTTATTCATTTCCTTTGGTTTTAACAAATGGGTCAACAATTAAAAAAGTTTCTTCGATATCTTCCACATCCTGTGTTAAAGTAGCTAAATCTATGCCATAATCTTCTAGTTTTAAAAAATTAGTTGTTGGATCATGATGATACAAAGACCAAACCTGATTGGCATATTCTAAAGCAGTTGAACTTTCTACCCAATCGCCCGAATTTAAATAAGTTGTGCTCCCTTTCTCTGTTTGCACGAATCTTATCTGAGGAATATGAATATGTCCACAGGCAACAAAATCAACTTTCATTTTTATCGCTTGATTGATGGCAAAGGTTTCAAAATTACTCACTTTTTGAACTGCTCTTTTTACTCTTCTCTTCAAATTTTTTGAAAAATAGGATGGCTTTAAATTATTCTTCAAAAGAACCTTATTCAACCTACGATTCAATAAGATTAAATTGTCATACATTTTACCAGCCAACATAGACATCCACTTGGAATGCGTGATAGATTTATCGTAAATATCTCCATGAAAGAACCAGGCACGATGTTTACCTATTTGCAAGAACAACTTATTCAACACCTTAACCCCTCCCCAATCAAAGGGTACAATTTTTCTTAAAACATCATCATGATTTCCAGTTAAATAATAAACATCAACACCCTGGGCTGCGAATTCTAAAATTTCTTGAATAACTAGCCAATGAACTCTGGGAAATTTTTTTGTCTTGAGATACCAAAAGTCAATGACATCGCCATTGAGTATCAAAATTCTGGGTTGTATAGATTTTAAATAATTTAGCAAACCAATGGCATCAGCACCTTTAGAGCCTAAATGAATATCCGAAATTACACATATCTCTAAATGCCTTCTCATCATAACTCTGCTATCAGTCTGATTTTTTTCCGATAAATGTAAAATAAGCCCAGGTTCCTAAATAGGCCGTTTGAACCTTTTCAACAATTGGGGCAAATAAGTCTTTTAATGCAGGTACTAAATGAGCATCCATTCTTACATGATTATTCCCCATATGATTTTTAAACCACTTGTACTGGCTATCATGAAAATCAACAACTGCGATATATCCCCCTGGCCTTAGATCCTGATAGGCTTGTTTAATCAAATCTGACCATTGTGGATTTATCATGGTCAATGAATATGAAAACAATATAGCATCATATAAGCCCGCATCAGGTGTAATTTCTAAACCATACGGCTGATGAATGATTTCAACCCTTGAACCTGCAAAGGCTAGTTTTTTTTGTGTTAATTCTACCATATCTGAGGAAACTTCATACGCTTTAATTTGTGCATTTGTGAAATTTTCAGCAAGTAATTTGGTATTATAACCCGTACCACAACCCACTTCTAAAATTTTTAAAGCTGCATTTCGCTCAAGTGGAATTGCTTTGATAACATCTTCCCTTCCAAAAAGAAAAGACCATCGGGTAAGATCATAAATTTTAGATTGAAATTTGTAATATTGATCCATGGCACCTGCCTGGGCATTCGGATTATCATGCGATATTTTCATATTCTTATTTTACAGTTCCAACATAAACACTACCATAGGTACCTACTCTGTCTTTTTTATGCAATTCCGACAAGTCTGCCTGAGGTATCCAATCTACTTTTTCCTTTACAAAATCCGGGAAAAAATCTATTCTTGTAGCTGCAGAACGCATCAAAATTATAGTTCCCGGCTTGCTGTTTTTTAGTATTAATTCCCACTCTTCCTCCAGGGCTGGTATATCATGTGCCGCCAACCAATCTTGGTGATCAAGCAAAACATAGTTTGAATAGGCTCCAGGATGATCCTTTAAAAATGCAGATAGTGACGTTGTATGGGTTGTCAATCGATCGACTCTCGATTTCAATAAATCATAATTTTCTTCTTTGAGATAGTTAGGGCAACATTCTTTGCTATACTTTCCCTCAACATAAACTTTCCAAAAATAATTATCCTTGATTTCTATTTTGGTGAATACATGACGCACACAATCTACCATAAATCCTGGCACACCACCCGGATATTCCTCTGAAATAAGCTTTCGTTGTGCTCTGGGCACCCCTGCTAATGCCAAAGCAAAATGTCGGCTAATTGTCCATTTTACAGCTTTATTGAAAAGTTTGGGCTCAATTTGATTGTACCAATAGGTCTGTTCTTCCAGATTACTACTGTTCATCAAACGCATTACTTTTTCATGAAGTTTTTTTCTTGTTTTCAAATAGCCCATAAACAACCAGGCTAAAGTTCCCGATGTTCCACGATAATAAAAACTCTTCTTGGCGCCATTACCTACAAAATAGCTAATCTTCTTTTCCCAGAATTCTCTGGCATTGGCAGGTAACTTTTCTTTCAACTGATCCTTAAACACAAGCTCAGCTTTCGCATACTGTCCTTCACCAAAAAAACGATATAACTCTTCATAATTCGTCTGAATTAAAGCCTTTTTCAATTCAACCAATGCATTTTGTCTGTAATTCAAATCAATACAATGTACATGTTCAGGGTTATCTAGGAGATAATCAAGCGCATTACATCCTGCACTTGAAATCATTACAATTTTACTATCCTTATTAATTTGCATGACCTCTCTGTCGCATCTTGGGTCCTCCCAGCAAATATTATAAATCAAATTATTACCATGAACATTTTTGAAAACGATGTCTCGAATAAAATTTATCATTTTGTTGAACTTTGCCTGATCAGGCATGAGAAAATTAATGCAATCATTACATTTATTTGATGTGACAAAAGCAAGATAACCCTACAAAAATAATTAATTTTTCCTATTTTGATTTAACGTTCATTTAATTTTTAGATATGTTTCATCTGATGCACAATGCGTACCGCTTACATTTTATCAATTTCTCGCTGATTACCATTTGTCTTTTGGGAGTGCAGCATTTATTTAGTCAGGAAATATGGCATAAAATGGAGGGAAACTGGATCGCTCAAATAGCGGATCACAGTTTTTCAGAGACTTGGCGAATGAGATCAGATACGCTTTGGGGAAAATCTATTGAAAGAAATGCCATGAACCAGATTGAATTTGAAGAAAATATGCATATCTGTACCCAATGTAAAAATCCGGCATACGTCGTAAACTTTTTTGTAGATGGAAAATCTTTATCCCACCAATTTCCAGCAACTTGTATAAATAAGAACAGCATTATTTTCGAAGATCCACTGCATGACTTTCCTCAACAAATAAAGTACAGGATTTTAACTCCAAAAAAAATGATTGCGATTGTGAAAGGAATAGAAGATAAAAAGCCTAAAAAACTAATTTTCCGTTTCAAAAAATCAGAAAAACAGAAAGTCTTTGAAGAAAATTAGGCTTAACAAATATTTAATTTCTTCAATCATAATAACTAAATACAAGCAATTATTCATTTAATTAATTAAAAATCAATACTTTAAATAATTTTTGGCATTTTATTTTTATTTTTTTGTTTAATGTTTTAATATAAATAGTTAGACAAAGTTTCTTTTTTGTTTAATATTTAATTAGATTTGTATCATTAATCATTAACAAAATATATAAATATGTCAACAGCCGAATTTAGTTATGAAATCAACCAAATGTCTGGCATGCTACAGGCTTTTGCGTACAAGTTGACCAAAAATTTTGATGATTCTAAAGACTTGTACCAAGAAACGGCATACAGAGCATTAACCAATCAGGATAAATTCAGACATGGTACCAACCTCAAGGCTTGGATGTTTACCATCATGAGAAATATTTTTATCAATAATTACAGAAAGAAAGCAAAATCAAATACCATTTTTGACGCAACAGACAACCAGTACTACTTAAATACTGGCATGGAAAGTCAGCAGGTTCACAATGCAGCAGAATCCACCATCCTCATGCAGGAATTGAATGGAATGGTTGACAACCTCGACGACAGTATCAGAGTACCTTTTATTATGCATTATTATGGTTACAAATACCAAGAGATTTCCGAACAATTGGATTTGCCTCTGGGAACTGTAAAAAGTAGAATATTTTTTGCCAGAAAAGAATTGAAAAATTTAATTCATGATCGTTATGGAAATTCTTTAGATAGCTACTTATAATTCCAACATACAGCATATCAGGCACCTTCGGGTGCTTTTTTTATTTATACTAACTAGTTTTATTAGATTTATTAAATTTGTACCTTTGTTTAATATCAAATGAATTCAAAAATACACATGAGCTATTCATACATTCACAATGCGCATCCGGGTTACATAGATGCTATGTACAAAAAATATCAGGAGAATCCTGCTGAAGTTCCTGCGGGTTGGGCTGAGTTTTTTCAAGGGTTTAATTTTGCCTTAAGTCAAAAAGGTTTAGAGGCTCAAACTCCAGAAGGCAGTGTTGATACCAGTCATTTATTCAAGGAATTTTCAGTACTTCAACTGATCTCTCAATACAGACAACGCGGTCATTTGATTTCAGATACAAATCCAGTCAGACAAAGAAAAAACAGATTTCCTCATTTAGATTTGCAAGATTTTGGTCTGAATGAAACCGATTTGGAGACAAAATTCATGGCCGGGGCAGAAATTGGAATGAACCAGGCGAGTCTGAAAGAAATCATTGCAAAACTAAAAAAAATATACGCCGCTAAGATTGGTTTTGAATATGCTCATCTTGAAAATTTAGAAAAAAGAACCTGGCTAAAATCCCAAATAGAAAGCTTTACCCTACAAAACTCTTTTGGATTAACCATTGATCAAAAAAAGAGAATTCTTGAGAAATTAAATGGCGCTGTCGGCTTTGAAAATTTTCTGGCCAAGAAATATGTCGCTCAGAAAAGATTTGGCCTGGAAGGTGGTGAATCTACCATCGCGGGTCTTGACGCTATCATTTGCACGGGTGCAACCTTAGGAGTCAAGGAAGTTGTGATTGGAATGGCACATCGGGGCAGATTAAATGTTTTGGCTAATATCATGGGCAAAACCTATGAGCATATTTTTAATGAGTTTCAGGATGTAATGCCTGAACAAACCTTTGGGGATGGCGACGTTAAATATCATTTGGGGTATTCATCTGAAATGAAAACGCCGGCAGGTCAGTCTGTTTATTTAAAACTTGTCCCCAACCCTTCTCACTTGGAAGCTGTAAACCCCGTTGTAGAGGGATTTGCAAGAGCAAAAGCAGATTTGTTGTACAATAGCAATTACGATGAAATCATGCCCATTTTGATACATGGTGATGCTGCTGCAGCAGGTCAGGGTATCATGTACGAGGTAGCTCAAATGAGTCAGTTGGAAGGTTATTACACTGGCGGAACCATTCATTTTGTAATTAACAATCAAATAGGTTTCACCACAGACTTTGAAGATGCCAGAACATCAACCTATGCCACAGGCGTTGCTTCAGTGATACAGGCTCCTGTTTTTCATGTAAATGGCGATGATCCCGAGGCTGTTGTTTTTGCCTGTCAATTGGCGGCTCGATACAGACAAGAGTTTAACAGCGACATTTTTATCGATATGGTCTGCTATCGTAAACACGGTCATAATGAAGGCGACGATCCTCAATTTACCCAGCCTCAACTTTACAAGAAAATAAAGGACCACAAGGATCCACGCGCAATCTATGTTCAACAATTGATTCAAAGAGGTGAAATAGAAGCAAATCTGGCGGCTGCCCTTGACAAGGAATTTGACAGTTTCCTACAAGAAAGATTTGATTTGGTAAAACAAAAACCATTGCCTTACAAATTTCAGGAACCTGAGCTGGCTTGGGAAAAAATGAAAAAAGTTACTTCTACTGAAGATTATGAAAAATCGCCGGATACCTACATTTCTTTGGATCAGGTGAAAAATATACTTTCTAAACTTCAAAATATACCATCAGATTTCCATTTGCTTCCTAAATTTAAAAGAATCTTAAGCAGGACAGATGAATTCATCCAGAATGAAACCTGCGATTGGTCTATGGCCGAGCATTTAGCTTACGGATCTTTACTAATAGAAGGAAAAGATGTAAGAATGAGCGGACAAGATGTAAAAAGAGGAACTTTCTCACACAGAAATGCTGTGCTATACGATGCAGAGACCAACAAACAATACAATCGCTTAAATCATATTGGCGATAAACAAGGTAGCTTCCGAATTTTCAACTCTTTACTTTCAGAATTTGCCGTTCTGGGGTTCGAATACGGTTATTCTATTGCAACACCTGACAGTTTAGTAATTTGGGAAGCCCAATTTGGTGATTTTGTAAATGGGGCTCAAACGATTATTGATCAATTTATAAGCTCCTCTGAAAGTAAATGGGGTAGAATGAGTGGACTTGTCATGTTATTACCCCACGGATATGAGGGTCAAGGTCCAGAACATTCAAGCGCCAGGTTGGAAAGATTTTTACAATCTTGTGCTGAATTTAATCTGACCGTGGCCAATGTTACCACACCTGCTAATTTCTTTCATTTAATGAGAAGACAACTGGCACGCCCTTTCAGAAAACCACTGATTGTGATGAGCCCTAAAAGCTTGCTCAGACACCCCTCTTGCATTTCAAATTTCAAAGATTTTACCCAAGGAGGTTTCCAAGAAGTTATTGACGCCCCCTTAAATGGAAAAGAGGCAGATCAAATTAAAAAAGTAATTTTATGCTCAGGCAAGGTATATTACGATTTACTCTCCAGAAAAGAAGAAACTAAATCAGATGAGGTTGCCATAATTCGTTTAGAGCAAATATATCCCTTCCCCAAAACACAGGTAGATGAGCTAATTAAAAAATATAAAAAAGCCAAATTCCTTTGGGTTCAGGAAGAACCCTCCAATATGGGCGCTTGGCAATATATTCTAGCTTTTTACAGAAATTTTGACATCCAATTGGTCGCAAGAAAATCAAGCGCTTCTCCTGCTACCGGATATAAAAAATTACATGTGAAAGAATTAAACGATATACTAGATAGAGCAGTAACACCTATTACAACTCCAACAAAAGTATCTTAGTTTCATTCAGGCCTTGCCTTTCACAAAATTTAAAGTGAATGCCAGTAATCTATATCATTCTTCTGGTCTTAGTCGCATTGTTGGTACTTTTACTAACAATGGGATTCTTCCTCCCAGCCCAGTGGATGATTGAAGATGCTGTATTAATAGAAAATACGCCCGATCAAATATTTCCCTATTTTCATTATCCCCATCTTTGGTTACAATGGTTTCATTTGTTTGAAGAAGAAGATGTTACCTATGAATTATTAGGAAAAAAAATGGGTCCTGGAGCTGGTTTAAAATGGCAAAGTGCCGAAATGAAAGGTGAGATGTTGATTAAACAAATGGTAAATCAGCAAAAAATAGAATTAAAATTAATCATTGAAGATCAAAAATTTAAAATTCGCAGCACTATAGTTTTAGATCCGGCCTCGCCTGAATATACACAGGTAGCCTGGAGAATGGTTTGGGACGAATCCAAAAAATGGAATCCTATCGAGCGTTTTCAAGCTTTCTTCCTTAGGGCTCATTTTGAAAATGTAGTTAAGAACAGTTTAGTTAAATTAGAACTTTTAATAAGCAAAACATCAGATTCAAATTCTACAGATCTGTAAAAAAAAGATATGGAAAACAACTATGTAGTCATTATGGCAGGGGGCATTGGAAGTAGATTCTGGCCTGCCAGTAGAACGGCAAAACCCAAACAATTTCTTGATATTTTAGGAAATGGCAAATCTTTATTAAGACAAACCTATGAAAGATTTTTAACGATTGCACCTCCCAATCAAATACTGATAGTCACGCATGAAGATTATGCTGAATTGGTACGAAATGAAATTCCTGAAATGGATTCAAATCATATTTTATTAGAACCGCAAAGACAAAATACAGCTCCATGTATTGCCTATGCAGCCTACAAAATTTACAGAGAAAACCCTAAGGCCCAATTTGTAGTTGCCCCCTCAGATCATCTTATTCTGAAAGAAGAAATATTTACCGAACAGATAAAAACCTGTTTGGCCTACGTTGCAAGCTCCAGCAAACTAATCACACTGGGTATTGAACCTACACACCCAAACACAGGTTATGGTTATATCCATTTTGATAAAAATCCTGTTGATGGTGCCTTCCATAATGTTCGCAGCTTTACAGAAAAACCAAATTGGGAAAAAGCTGTTGCATTTTTAGCGGATGGGGCCTATCTGTGGAATGCAGGTATCTTTATCTGGTCTGCACAATCTATTATTCAAAATTTTAACAGGTATTGTCCTGAAATCTCCTACTTTTTTGATCAAATCAAAACAGATTTCAATGCAGCAGAAACCATTCAATTGATTCGGTCAAACTACCATAACTTACCCTCTATTTCAGTCGATTATGCAATCATGGAAAAGTCTGCTGATATTTTGACCATGCCTGCCAATATTGGCTGGTCTGATATTGGAACCTGGGCAGCACTGCATGAGGTCATGAATAAAGATGTAGATCAGAACGGTCTTTTATCAACAAACCCAGACCTTTGTCAAATGACAGCGTCTAAAGGGAATCTGGTTCGCCAGGTAAATCCAAAAAAACTAACAATAATAGATGGTTTGGAAAATTATCTGGTTGTTGATGAAAAAGATGTGCTTTTAATCTACCCCATTCAAAAAGAACAGGAAATCAAAACTCTACTAAAACAGATTGAATTGGAAAAGGGATCTCAATATTCTTAATGTAAATGGTAGATAAAACCAATTCCTGATTGTCCCAAGCCCAGATTCAGGCTCTGTTTTTTCTGACTTAGTCTTTGATATCTGTGTAGAAAATAACTAATTCCGTCAAAGACGAAGAGAAATCCACCTTGCAAAAGCAAAGCATCGCCATAGCCCTGCCATCGATCTTTTTGTGCATCTTGCCCCCATACTTTCATTGTTATTCCCACTCCCATATAAATAACATCTAATCCTGTATTGATTAAAAAAATATTCTCAACCTTTTTTTGTCGTTGTATGGCTTCCTCAAAACTGAGGTATTCTTTTCTTTTCTTTTTTTGTCCCGCAAGTGCTGCAATTCCTAAACCCAAATTTACTGTATTCCAAAACACATTCATCTCATGAAAATAACGATCCTGAGGTTTTTGACTCAGCGCATAAGCTGTAGTACCCAAAACTATATTTGCTGAAGCCCAGGAGCTGAGTGTCCACATCGTTTGAGATTCCAATTTATGATAAGCGGCAAAATCATAGGTTTGCCCTTGCACAACATGTATGGACAAGCTAAAAAAGAAAAAAAGAAAAAGTTTAGATTTCTGGTCCATGTATGGTTGAATATCCCCAAATTTCGAAGCTAAAAGCCCATTCTTTTTGAATTCTAGCTACAATTCGATCAGGTAAGGGTTTGAAATGGTTCTTTTCATAATCATCTACAGATTGCAAATAATCCAAGATATGTGTTGATGCTTCTTCCCAATTACCTAATTCCAGTTGATCATAAATGAGCCTCATGGTCTCCATCGGATTTTTCGATAGTTGATCATAACTAATTTCTATCAGGTCATTACTTTTTAATTGTCCTCTTTTCTCCAGATAGCTTTGCATTAGCTCGGTATAATTGGTAAAAATACAATCTTCTATTTCCTCCTCTGTGACATCTTGTAAATACTGAGATTCAGTGCTATGTTTATATAGTTTTCGAGTAGAGCGGTAAACTTCGAAGGGATTTCTATGAATAAATACAAATTTGGATCCGGGAAACAATTCTTTTAACTCAGTTGGTCTGGCTGTATTGGTAGGGCATTTGAGTACCAATCTTTTTTGCTCTGAAGAGTAGGAAATCAATTGCAGGGCATACTGATATGCCCTCTGCCAATGTCTTTTTTCCTTCACACTAAGCCCTTTCATTAAGGTATACTTTTCAAAATAAGTTCTGTTTTTTGGAAAAAAAAACACATTAATCCCTGTGGCTGTGCTAATATTTGCTACGGCCTGATCTTCTTCAGCGGGATCATATAAGGTCTGCCTCACGTTATCCATAGGCCTTTTATCAGGTAAAAAAGGAGCCAGGATTCGATCCAACCATCCTTTCCCCAGGAGACAGATATTAATCAGAAAAACATTGTAATTTGAAGCAAATCCCATTCTTTTATCCTTTGTCATCAAATAATGTAAATGGGTTGTCCCACTTCTCCAATGGCCTAAAATAAAAATAGGGGGTTGTTGAGAAAGGTCTACAGAGCTTATTTTATTTTTATAAAAAACCCTTTGCAGCAGTATAAAAATCTGAGTAAGAGAAGCGAAAAATATTATTTTACATTGCATCCACCTCTTTGTGGCGCTTACTTTATTTTCCCGAAACAAGCGGAACAAAACTGAAAACCGTGAAAAATAGAGTTGGTGATCTTTGATTTCATAAGTTTCACCTTTTTTAATTTTTACCATCTTAGGTTAATACAACTTTGGAATATTCATGCAAAATTAGAAAAAATTAGAATATTCTGTTGTTATTATTCATGTCTTAACGCTTCTATAGGATCTAAGGCAGCTGCTTTCATAGCCGGATAAATTCCTGAAACCAGACCTACGATAAAACAGAGAAACAGACCTAAGAATATCCACAACCAAGGTATAATAAAGGCTCCACCCATGGCAAGACTCACTACATTCCCCATTAAAATGCCCAGAAAAACACCTAAAATTCCACCAATCTGGCAAATGACAACTGCTTCTATTAAAAACTGAGTCAATATACTTTTTTGCGTTGCTCCCAGAGATTTACTAATACCAATTTCTCTGGTACGCTCTGTCACCGAGACCAACATAATGTTCATTAATCCTATAGCAGCACCTAACAAAGTGATCAGACCAATAAATACAGCTGAAATTTGAATGGTTGCCGTATTCTCATCCAATATTTCTATCAGATTGTCGCTTTTTTCTATCTCAAAATCGGCACTTTCCTTAATTCCTATTCTCCTGATATTTCTCATCAATCCCTCCGCCTCATTAATTGCCAAATCCATCATACGGGCATCAGGAATTGAAACCGATAAATTATAGGAGTTTGTTTGTGATCCAAAAAATTTACGCAGGGTTTGAAGGGGAATGAAAACCATCCGATCTCCGGAAAAACTCATACTGGAACCCTTCGAATCCAAGACCCCTACAATCAGGAAGCTAATATTCCGAATGGAAATAATTTTACCCAAGATCTGATTCTTGGGTGTGTTCGGAAATAATTTATCGATAATGGCTGTACCTAAAATCGCTACCTGACCCCCATTATAAGTTTCAGAAACTGAAACATTTCTTCCATTGGACAAACTATACCCGGCAACAGAAAAATAATTCTCATCTATACCATAAATAGCTGTATTGGGGTTCGTCTCATTTTTTTTGTATTGTACAATACCTGCAGTTGTTCCTAAAGCTGAAACGGAAACTTTTGAGGGAAAATCAAAACCTTCTTTAAAAGAAACGGCCTGCTTAAAAGTTATACCTTTCCCCGCATCTGATTTTTGACCACGTCTGCCACCCTGAACCCCAGTTCCCTTTCGAATTATATTAAAAGTATTGGCACCAACACTGGCAAAATTTGTTGACAATGATGCTTTTATGCTGTCAATTGAGGTTAAAATTCCTACCAAAGCCATAATACCAAATGAAATAATTAAAAAGGTAAGAATCGTACGGATCAGGTTCGCTTTAATAGATTGGAGTGCAAAAAGAATACTTTCAGCTATATTCATTGTGAATTAAATTGTAATTTCAAAATTACAATAATTCCTTTTCAATATTTTAAATATTTGTGAAAACAAAGTCGCTACAGCTTGGTTTTCAGATAAAACTAAGATTTTAACCGATAATTGAAGCCCATGCCTTTTTTATTATTATTCTGGATTCTTTTTTTCAACCACCAAACGGGTAATAGTCAATATCTCCTGCGAGAATCAAAGGTTTTCGAAAACAAAAATCGCTTCAAAACATATAGCCTTCTATCCAAAAAAAATGAAAACTTTGCCATTTTGCGTTTTTCCGATGACATGAAAAGAAACGAAATCATTCTCCTGAATGAAGATCTTACACTGAAAAGTAAAAACATGGGTTGTGATCAAATCAGAAATTATGCCGGTGCCCTAAATATCAATGACAACTTATTTTTTATTTACAGTCAGTTTAAAGAAAACAAGACACTTGAACAATATGAGGAGGTTTCACTATGGTTGAATCGGATTGACACCCATCTGATGAGTTGTAATTCTGATAGCTTTGCACTGATTGCCCCTTTTACGCTAAAAGCCCCCCTGTATAAAGGAAATTTGAGCATTTCTGAAGATCATTCTAAAATTGTAGTTTTTGACTATGAAGAGGAAGGAGATGTTGAAGGTGTGGAGGGTCTAACGGAGGAAATTAGGTTAAGAGTTTATGATAAACATTTTCATCTGTTATGGTCCCGAAAAGTAGATCTGACAACTCATACCGCTGGTAAGAGAATGATTGCTGTTCAAAAAGTTAGAGTGAATAATTCAGGTGAAGTTGCCATTCTAACGGATCAATTCAGAACAATTCGTTCTTATCAACTTAAGGAGCTCAGCTGCGATCCTACCCTTTTTTTTATAGGATCAGAAAAAAATCAAATTTTAAAATTTACCCCTCAATTGGGAGAATTTTTTTTCAATCAATCTGATATTCAATTCGATAAAAACAATAATCTCCTTTGGTTGGGATGTTTTTCTGAAGAAAAATACCACCAGCAAAAAGGTTATTATTTTATAAAAATAGCTGCAGATAAATCAAAAGTATTAGAAAGAAAAATCGTTCCATTTGCAAAGGAGGACCTTGAAATTCTTTGCTCAAAAAAAACTAAAGAAGCAGACCATTTGAAATTGATTCATTTTAAAATAAATGAGCAAGGTGAAATCATATTAAGTTTTGAAAGACAACCCTACAGTACTCATTTCTTAAAAAGCCATAGCATATACATCCTCTCCATTTTACCCAATGGAAATCTAAAATGGGCTTACCCACACTATAAATACAATAGCTTTAAGTACTCCTTACAACCCTTTTTATCTCATTATTTAATAAATAGCTCCAACTATACACATATTCTTTTTAATCAGGGCTTATATAAGGAGGGAGGAAAAGCATGTCTGTTAACGATTGAAAAGGAAGGAAAAGCAAGGCTTACATCCCTATTTGAATACCAGAATAAGGAAACAATACTCTGTCCATTGCAGTCTTTTCAATTGAGCGAAAACAAGGTTCTACTGAGTTTTCAATCAGAGTTTTTCAATAAATTTCAATTTGGCATTTTAGACCTAACACTGCCCGATGACAAATAAAACAAATTGTTTCTTTTTCAAAATATATTCATTTTCTGAAACAATTGTATTTATTTTTTGTCATTAATCTTTTATATACTTTATAATTATTATCTTTGTATCGAGTACAAAACACGCAAACCATGAGATCATTTTTATTATTTATTTTGGCGTTTAGCCTGAATCAGATAGCATATTCACAAATTCAAGGATTGACTGATGCTACCATTAATGCCTTGGGAGTCAAAAAATTAGTTTTAGATTTAAACGGTTCAGAAACAAAAATTTCCAGAACAAAAGGAAATAGAATTATTGTTGAAATGACCATAGCGTTTGGTTTTTCTAGCGAATCTCTGCTTAACCAAATGATTGCAAATGGTCGTTATGACGTTGAACAGCAATTGGATAGCGAAACAGCAACCATGCGTATCAGTCCTAAAAAGTTAAAAAGCACTATTAACATCAAAGGTGAAGAAATTTACGAAAAGGTTAGCTACAACATAGCAATTCCTGAGCATATTGAATATGAAGAGGTTGTTAGAACCTCTGCCAGCAAATAATTTTTATAAAATTGAATTTGCCCCCAAAAGTTAAACACTCTTTAGGGGCATTTTATTTTACTGCATACAAATTATACAGAGCAGTCTCTTCTAAAGCTTTTTCCTTATCAATAGTAATTTTACTAAATCCGTACCCTTCCAACATATTTTTTATTGTTTCGAGTCTTCCACCCTGATCATGAACTTCAACTACCACCTGCTTGATCTGTGGCCAGAAGTTTGGGTGTATGCTCTTTAAAGCAAAAAGTTCCGCTCCTTCACAATCAATTTTGAGTAAATCTATTTGATTCACCTGATGGGATTCTATAATTTGAGACAAGGGAACTAATGTGCATTTAAATTTTTTGGACCCACTCACTAAAAAATTAGCAATCCAGCGTATCATAAAATCAGGCAAAAACCGAACCCATCTGTAGCCTTTAGGAGCCTCTTCCAAACTTCCCTTTACTGCTTTGAGCCACATGTCTGGATCATTCTCCCACATATCCTGATGTGAGGTAGATAAGGCTGGACTATTTGGATAATATGTAAATTCTGCCGATCCTTCTTCCTCTGAAATTCCTACTTCAAAACAATGAAAACGACCCTGCCCATGCAACTCAGCATTTTTTTTTAATACTTTAAAAATATCAGGAATGGGCTCAAATGCAAAAACCTGTGCCTGGGGAAATCGATGGCATACGCGTAATCCAAATATTCCAATATTAGCACCCACATCAAAAATAACATCGCCATTTTTAATCTGAATTCCGTGCTGAAAATAACCATCAACATGAGAATCTAATACCAAAGCCTCCGTCTTTCTCAAACAGTATAGTTCTAAACCATCATTTAATTTACTCTTATTCATCCTCCTAATGGGTATTAATTTTATTTTTTCTCAAATATCAATGTCTCATTCTTGTTTGCGCCCTGAATTTGTATAAAATAATGACCTGAGGCCCATTCCTGCACAGGAATCACCAGGGTCGGCTCATGCATTTCTCCAGATAGCAGGCAATTACCCAGTACATTGAAAATACGAACAGAATATACAGCAGAATTTCCCTCAAGATATAAATAGATGAAGGTTTCAGCCGGATTGGGGTAAAGAATGAATTTACCTGGACTTTCCATTACAACAGAAGTAGGGAGGCTCAATATTTCATAGATAAAGGAAGCTGTACAACCATTAGCATCAGTAACTGTAACCGTATAAATACCAGCCGTCAATTGCTGTATCATTGATGTACTAGCTCCATTTGACCAAAGATAGATATAAGGAGCTGTTCCACCAGACATATAAGTTTCAATTACTCCATCTGCGGCACCTGCCACAGTCTCTTGAATAATAAAACTGGAATCAATTAAAATTCCCGGCGCAGAAATAATTGCAGAACTGTTTGCTGTACATCCCAAACTATCCGTTACAGTAAGGCTGTAAGATCCAGAGCCAAGCTGTTGAATACTTGAGCTGCTTTCACCCGTAGACCATAAATAAGATAGGCTTCCATTTGCACCGCTTATGACGGGAAGAATAGCACCGTCACTACTGTTAAAACAACTTAGTGCATTGGTTTGCATAAAAATGGATGGGCCTGGAACAGCTAAAATGTTAAAACTGTCAACCCCCAAACAACCATTTGAATCAGTTATCGTTACTTGATAGTTTCCTGCAGTGAGGGTACCATTAAGAGAGCTCTGTACTGAATTGGACCAGGTATAATTATATGGCGCTACTCCATTATTTACCTGAATTTCTATGCTCCCACTATTTTGATTACAAAGATCATTCAAAATTTGAGCCTGCCATTGTAAAACTACAGACTGATCTGTTATACTGACCGTATCTATATTAACACATCCGATAGCATCTGTGGTAGTTACAGTATAAACCCCGGTAGTCAAAGCTGTTACAACTGCATTTGTGTTACCCTGAGACCAAATATACTGATATGGTGCTATAGATCCTTGAGAAATTACCTGCGCCTGACCATTTTGACTACAAACAACATTCTGTGTGGTAATTTGATTTTGTATAGCTTTAACCGTAACAGTTACAGGTTGTTTGGCACTTTTACAAGCTGCAGTTTGCACCTCCCAATTATAAAAATAATAATAAAATCCAGCACCAGCGGAGGAACCTGTTATGCTCGTCACCTGTGCAAGGGTGTAGGGATAAACAACACCGGCATTGTTTCTAAACATATTCATGTTAACACCTCCGATACTGTATGTACCGGCACTTGGTATACTCAGATTCAAATTAATCCTTTGTGCTCCAGTTGCTGTTATGTTCACCACCACGGTAGAGACCACTGTCCCCGTCCCATTGGGACCATTGTAAATATTTATTGTTCTGTTACCCACTGTACTGGCATTTACCCAAACTGATTTAAGCGTAAATGCTTGCAATGCTGTAAAATTAAGCGTAAAAACTGTTGCCTGATTATGATTGGCATTGGTTCCGATGGAAGTATTGACCGGACCAACATATTGTGAAACCGGACTGATTGTATTCTGTACGCGGTAGGTAGCATTATTAAATAAAGGAGGGGTAGTAAAACTGCTACCCGTACCTAATAATTGGGTACCTGTACTATCAAACCATTCTATTGTACCTGTTGCGGTTGCGCTTAAGGTGGTCGGCTGACCCTGGCATATATTCACATTGGCAACCTGCGGGCTTGGGGGTAGATTGATGACAATATTTTGAAACAGGGTGTCAAATCCAACCTGGTTACCAACAATGAACCGAACTACATAGGTTCCACTCTGCAAATACTGATGAACAGGATTTTGTAGTTGAGAAGTATCGCCGTCACCAAAAGACCAGGACCAAGAATTAGGACTTAGTGTACTGGAGTCTCTAAAACTTACTAAGCCACTGCAATTTGCAAATGAACCAAATTGAGCCACAGGAGGAACTGTAGGAACTATACACAAAGGAGGCAAATCAAATGCTTCTGTCTGATCCGCTCTAGAGGCAGAACTACCTTGGTTTGCACTAAATCCTAAGCCCCTTCTGGCAAAAACCTCCCATATCATACATCTATTTACACCGTTGTACAAGATAGAATCAGCTAACAAAATAGCATCTCTGCCATCGACAAAACCTGGGTCACAGGGTTGTAACTTTAAAGCAGCAATCACTAATTTCATTATTTTATTATTACCTCCATTGCCAGTATATAAATTGCTGTCATATCCATACCGATTGATGAATGCCCAAGATAAGTCCCACAACATCGTGCACCAGACAAATCCAACACCATGGGGTACTGTTAAAGCAGTATTATTCGTATTGGCATAAGTGTAATTATTTACTGCAAAGCTAGTGCTGTAAGGTGCCGGTCTGATGCCACCCCCATTGGTAGGTTGACCCGATACATAATTACCAATTCCACGGGCATTGGTAGCGGTATCACCAGGCTCAATAGTAAGCATAAGTCCAAACCAATCAGACCAACCCTCTCCCATTTGTTCATCACCCCCCAAACAATTCGAATTTGCAGGTCCCCCCGTCAGACGTGTTGAGATACCATGACCATATTCGTGTGCAATAACACCATTATCAAAATCACCATCCAGGTCGTAGTTGGAACCATTATCTACAATCGTACCATTCACAGTTGTTCCTGCAATTAATGCATTAATTATTGGGTCTCCATCTGCTTGAGAAATCATCAGAGATGGGATATTGATGGTTGTACTTGTTCCGCCCATTACGATAGGAGCACCTGCTGCATTGTTTACAACGATTACCGCTATGGCACCTGCATTTTGAGCTGCCTGTACCTTGGCAACAAAATTACATGTTCCTCTTCTCACAACGGCAATCTTACCACTAATGGCAGCTGCATTGGTTAACGCATCACAACCATCGTAAAAATCGGTAGTGGCATCAGTCATTAATACAAAATTTGAAGTAATCGGAGTTGTTGGTATCGCTGGACCAAATCCGGCAGGTATGGCTGCATATTGCCCTGATAAATTCGTAGGACTGTTCACTGTAAGCAAATATGCCAATCCATTAGTCCATAAATACATCTGCATACGGGGTCTTGTTCCCTCTGCTGGTGTTGCGAAATTCGCATTATTTGTTCCACTTCCATCCTGTGCATCTGCTATCACACCATCATTTCCCGTACCTCCTCTTCCGTAGTTGTTTTCTTGAAAATTACCACTTTGGTCGTCAAATCCATGATTATACCAGATATCATGCATAATGTTATTCATGTAAAACAAGTTCGTAATGGCTGCGTCCTGATAACCACTTGGCTGTTGATTTAAATTCAAGGGAAAATCAAAATTCAAACTATTTGTACCATTGGGTGCATAGCCAGCCGTATTATCGCCATTGGCATCTTCTGTAGCATAAACATTATTGCCACGTGTTATGGTGTATTCTGCTCCGGCCACTCCATTGGTATCATGCCATCCAAAAGGAGAAGCCAAGGCATTGTATGGACCAACAAGCAATGATCTGCCACCGTAAATCGGACTTTCTACAGGAATCGGGAAAACCCTGTACTGATCGGTAGTTGGTGGCATAGGCATCTCATCCTCTTCATTTGGTATGGGTCTTTTTGTATGGCCATGCTTATGATTACAATGACTAAAATCGCAAGAAACAACCCAATCAAGTTTATCTATAATTTTACCGGATTGGGCATCAACCCGAACCGACCACCAATGCTTTTTATCTAATTGATAAATATCCAGGTCCCAGCAAAGTACTAATTTTCCATTATCTGTTGGTTGGAACATTAATTGTACCTTAATATCCTCCAGCGACAAAGCATTTGCCCTAAAAATATATTTTTTATCCTTTACTTCAAGTAAATCAATAACTGATTCATGCTGAATACCCAATTGTTGCGCAGCTTTTACTATTGCTTCCTGTGGATTTATATGTGGTGCTGTCTGATTTACTTTTGTTGAAATAGATTGTATTAATCTGTTACCTACAGAAATTACCTGAGATTCTCTGATATTAAAATTTGCCTGTGCTTTGTAAATTTCAATACCCAAAAAGGTTTGTCTGATGTAAACATGAGAAAGATTTAAATTTTCTGACCTGTAATTATCTGTGATAACATAGTCTTTCAGATCATTTTCCTCAACTCCAAGTTGATCTATATGTTCCTTTATAAATTGATCTACAATGAATTTATTGTCTTGACCAAATTGAATTTGAATAGACAAAAACAAAAGGAGGATTATAAAAAATATTCTCATAGGATCTGATTAATAGATATAAAAATACATAATAATTTGGACGATAAAAAAGTAAATTCCATGGGGTGGAAGCAAAACAAAATATTATTACAATATTAACCAATGACCTTTAATCAAAAAAGAAATCGGCTCAATTCAATCTTATAAATTATTAAAAATAAAATGAGCTTGGTAATAAACCAAGCTCTCATGATTACATTATTTTTAATATAAATTGCGGATATAAATTACTTGCCTTGAAAATTTGCCTTTCTTTTTTCTAAAAATGCTTGAGCGCCTTCAATAAAATCAGCTGTATTGGCAGTATTAGAAAACTCAATTACTTCACGTTTAAAACCGCTCGTGTCAAAATAAGCCTGAACTGTTTCTACAATTTTCTGGATTGCAACTGGGGCTTTTGAGGCAATTTTTTCAATAATCTCCGTAGCTTTTCCGATTAATTCAGTTGAGTCAACCACATGATTCAACAATCCCAGACTATATGCCTCTGATGCGGTTAACATATCTGCTGTCATGAGCAATTCAATAGCCTTAGATTTACCAATATACTGAATTAGTCTTTGGGTGCCACCATAACCTGGAATCAATCCTAAGTTTACTTCGGGCTGTCCAAATTTGGCTTGTTCTGTTGCTATTCTCATGTGACATGCCATAGCCAATTCACAACCACCTCCCAAAGCAAAACCATTTACAGCCGCTATAACAGGTTTATGAAATCTTTCAATGCTAAAAAATATATCCTGGCCACTTTGAGCCATTTCCAAAGCTCCTTGCGGATCCAATCCACTAAATTCGGATATATCAGCTCCGGCAACAAAAGCTTTTTCTCCGGCTCCTGTTATTACTACTCCCTTAAGGGGTTGAATCTTCTTATGACCTTCCTCGAAAAAATGTTTTAGCTCTGCCAATGTTTGGCGGTTCAAGGCATTCAAAGATTTGGGCCTGTTGATTGTTAGGATTGCTATCTGATTTTGATTTTCAATCAATATATTTTCGTAGTTCATATGTTTATATATTTCTGGTGGTAAATTTATTTTTAATGAATAACAAAACAAAAAATAAAATCGTTGAGCCTATTGTCAACAAAAGACTCAGATTCCAATAGGGAGGTTGATAAATCAATTCTATTTTATATGTTCCGGCAGTTAGGGGAATTCCCATCAAACCTAATTGTGCAGGAAATAATTTAGAATTTTTACCATTCACTTGAATCGCCCATGATGGATCAAAAGGAATTGAGAAAAATAAAATTTTATCAGATTTTAATACAATCTCACCTTGTATATGACTTTCCTTGAATTTTTTCAGCTGAAAGGACTCCAATTTTCGGTTATTAACATCCTGTTGAAGTTCTGTCAAAGGATAGGCAACTTGAATTTGTTGCGTATCCATGGGCATAAAATTTTTAAACGTAGATAGATTTTCATTATCTATCACAATAGCTTTTAACAAACAAATTTGCTTTTTCAAGCTTCCTGCCTCCTTTGACAGGTGATGGAAGGTGCTGGAATCGATAATTCTGTCATAAGTGAAGCCCAATGGCAAATAATAATCATTTTTCAAAACCTTAATATCCCCTAAACTATCAAAGGGTTGGTAACCAGGAAAATTTGGAATATTTGTTTTTCCCAGCATGTATTTATAAGAACAAAGAATTTGCACCAAAGGAGTTTCTTGAAGACCTTTGGCCCATCTGGTTTGGTCTTCCACTTTAGGATCTATAATATTTAAATCACCCAAAAACCTAATATAATTTTTTTGATTAAAAGATTGATATGACATTGAGCCAAAATATTCCTGAATCTTAGCATCGTTCATACTTCCATGCATCGCTACACCCGACTGGTAATACTTTGAAACTCGATAAAAATCTGAATCTGATTTTTTTAATTTTCTGGTCAAATCTCTGGTAAAATCATTGTATCCCTCTTTTTTATTGAATTCAGATTTTGTTATCACTTGCCTTGCACTACTATAGGTGTAGGACCCCATCATGATAATTTCCAAACACAAAAGTCCGATCATAGCAATTCTTGCAGTTTGTCTGTAATCATTAAATCCAAGTCCTGCAATTACAAAGCTATTCGCCAAAAGGAACATGACAATAATATTTCTAAGACTTCCATCTATTACATTAAAGTTTTTCTCCTGAATATCTTGAAAGGGAATAAACAACAATAAAATCAAGAAAAAAACTGTCCCAATAAGGACTATAAGATTTACTTTACGCTGCTGGTAAATCAAGTCCATAGCGTGAACTGCAACATATATTAAGGCAAAAGAGAAAAAGAGACAAAAGGTTCTGTAATAATCTCCGGAAAAAAGCCAGAAGGCATACCTGAGGTAAGGAAAGAACAAAGGCAAAAAAACCAACAAAAGACCTACAATAAAAAGAATTCTTTTTCTTCCCTGGCTTAGTGCAATAGCCTGGGGCAATAAAACCAAAGTAGCTATTCCTGAATAGAGTGCAGGCGCCTCCAGGTAGTTTGTCCACCCTGTAAAATGAAGCATTCTTGTGTTGACATCATAACTCGCATCACCTAATAAATCATTGGAAAAAAGTCTCGCAATTATGGTAAGGTATTGTCTTTGATCGACCCATGAAAATGGAGATTGCGCACTTAATTTATCAAAAAAAGAGGCTTCCCCGGAAACACGTGGACTATTCAGTATTTGATCTACACTACTGATCAGCATAACTGAACTCATCATAACACCAAGAAGACCCAAGCCCAACATCGTAAAATAAATTTTAAAATATTTTGCCCATTGATTTCCAAAACTATCAATCATACGCAGGCTGCTATACACAAAAAGCAGGATCACATTTAAATACAGATCAAAGGGAGAATTGAGTCCAATCAAGCAAACTGAAATTACAAAAACAGCCCATTTATTTTTTTGAAAAAGCTGCTCAAATCCCAGCAAAAGCAAGGCAATATACAACCCTTGTGTGCTAAATACATACCAGCCACTGCCTACCAGCATAAACCCTGAAAAGGGATACAATAGCCCCCCGATTAATGAACTGTGGAAGGTAAGTTGAAGACTTCTCAGAAATAAATAAAAGACAACACCTGTTGTCATAAATTTAAGTAACTCTACCCAGACTATCCCATAGGCTAGATTTTCTTTACCCATTGCATACAACAACCAATTGAAAGGGTCTCCAATACTTGTAGGTAAAATATTATGCCCCATTCCGTCACTGAAAGACCATTTGGGTAATCCTTGATTTTCTAGGTAATCTGAAATATGATATAAACGGGGATAGAATAAATTGATTGTATCACTGCCAATATCCTTAAATAAGAAAAGTCGATCGCCAAATAAGAAGGAACCAAAAATAAAAAACAAAATAATACCAATCAGACCCAAAAATAAAAAGAGGGTCTTTTTCTGTAAAACGGCTTCAAAGAGGTCAACAATCAGGGTTGGCGTTTTCGTTGCAATTTCTTGATGTTTTGTTTGGGTTTTAGTCTCTTTTCCAGAAGGGGCTTTATTTTGTTTTTTTGACATTTTTGTAGCTTTTTATTCTTGAAAATAAAAAAAGCTTCCCAAAAAAGAGAAGCTTATTAAGATGTATCAGTGTATATTATTTATCACTCTTTTTATTTGCGATATAAAGTAACCTTCTCATGTTGGCTTTTCTCAATTCTGTCTTTACATCTGTAACCAAGCCCATTTTAACTTCTCCATCCACTTTCATGGAAACAGTCATTTCATTGTGTTTTGCAGGTGGAACTTCTACCCTTCTCGCTGATGCAAATTGCATGATGTCTGTAGGTTTGGCAAATGCATCATTTAGCTGAATTCTCGGTGCTGTTCCCATCAATTCTTGATATTGACTTGATGGAGGACCAATGAAAATAAAACTATTCAAAGATTTATTTTCGATCTTTCTTAATTCAGAAATTTGAGGAAGTTTTGTTCTCACCTTAATATCTGAATCCCTCATCTTGGTAACCACCATAAAGAAACACAACAACATGAATACAATATCTGGAAGAGAAGCTGTACTGATGGGTGGCAACTCTTTACCTTTCTTTTTATTTTTAAATTTTGACATACTTTTTGTTTTTTTTAAAAGTACTTATTTGTCTTTTCCAAACTTGGTAGCTTCTGCTTCAGAAACAACCTTAGGAAAAGCTTCACGAATTTCGAGTTTCTGATCTTCATTCAAAGCTTCATAAGATATGCCGTGTTTTTCTTTGGAAGCCTGTTCCCAAATTGTATTGTACGCAGCTTGAATCTGATTCATCACTCTTAAATAAGTCTCGTAGGAAGTACCATTATCATTTTGTATCAAAATAACAGCCTTTGTCATTTTTTCAGACCAATTTTGATTTCTGTCATTATTGGTTAGAAAATCAATACATCTTTCTTTTAAGTTATCAATTTCATAATTCAATTGAGAACCATCGTTTCCCATTTTTAAAATGAGCTGATTGCTTGAAGTTACAATGGCTTGTAATACGTTGCGCTCATTCTTGGGCTTGGGGTCCTGTTCTGTATCTTCCACCCACTGGGGCAACTGTTGAAACAAACCTGCATCACTCTGAATGGTAGTTGTTACAAGAAAGAAAACCAATAAGAGGAATGCAATATCGGCCATTGATCCGGCATTGATTTCTGGTATTTTTCTTTTAGACATATCTTTGGTTTATCTTTGTTTAATAAAGCCCCAAACTCCCATAAATACTAAAGACCCCAAAGTCAGAATTATAGTAATACTGGTAAAAATCATCAACCCGTCGATATAAGCAACAGTATCTGCCGTTAAATGTTGATTGTCAACTCCCTGAAAATATACCAATTCTTGCTTGGAAGGTGTCGCGCCCATAGCAACCGCAATAAAATACAAGGCAATAACAGCGATAACCATTATTAAAGATTTGAAAGAATCTTTAAAATATTTGATTGTGTAAATTATAGGTCCAACCAAAGCTGCGATAGCAGTGAAAATAACTAGCGCATAACTAATGTAAATAGCCGGGTCAAATATAGAAGTACTATATAAATCTTCCATTGTAGCTCCTTCAGGTATCCCTGAAGAAATAACAAAAATGCATATCAAAGAAAGTACAGTGCCTAATGCAAAACTGATTGATATGCCATTTTTCTTTAAAAACAAATAAGCTTTTTTCATAAATAAATCCAAATTAGATTGTTAACTTAAATGAATTAAGATTTTTTGCCATTGGCATAACCATTGTCGATCAACATGTCAATCATACTGATAGTTGCATCTTCCATTTTATTGGTAAGAGAATCTACTTTGGAAGTGATCAGGTTGTAAAAAATCTGAAGAATAACCGCTACAATCAAACCAAATACAGTTGTAATCAAAGCGATTTTGATACCACCAGCTACTTCGTCTGGCTTGATGTCACCAGAAGCCTGAATTGTATCAAAAGCGAAAATCATACCGATAACCGTACCCAAGAATCCTAACATCGGTGCTAAAGCAATGAATAGAGCTAACCATACCAAACCCTGCTCAAGTAAGCCTGTTTGAACGCTACCATTAGAAACAATAGCTTTTTCGACAGCATCAATACCGTCATCAACTCTTCTTAAACCTTCACCTAAAACTTCAGCAGTAGGTCCTGAAGTAGCCAAACAAATTTGTCTAGCACCTTCAATATCATTCGCTTTAATTTTAGCCTCCAATTGTTCCAACAATTTTGCTGTATTTACTGTAGCTAAGGACAAGGTAATAACTCTTTCGATAGCAACAGCTAATCCAAAAATCAAAGTAATTAATACCAAGCTCATAAATTCCCAACCACCGTCAATGTAATACTTCTTAACCATTTGGAAAAAAGTAGTTTTAGGACCCTCTTCCTTTTTCTCTTCAGTTGTAGTTTCCGTTGTTGCAGGTGCTTCTTGACTTGCAGCAGAGGTATCAGTAGCGTCCTGGAAAGCTAAGAATTGTGATTGATTTTGAGCAAATACTGCATTGTTTGAGGCGCCTAAGCTTAACATAAATACAAAAAGCAGTGTGAACAATTTTCTCATAATGGGATTAATTTACTGTTTTGAAAATTTCTTTGTTTTAAAAATGAATACGAAACATAAATGAGATGACAATAGTACGAGATTTTTACAAAAATATATAATTATTGTAAAAAATGAATAAAAAACTTGGGCGGAGAGGGCGGGATTCGAACCCGCGGAACGCTCATCACGTTCACACACTTTCCAGGCGTGCCCGTTCAACCACTCTGGCACCTCTCCAAAAAAAATGCACCTAATTAATAGGTGCACAAAATTTGGAAAATTTGTCAATAAAACAAAATATAGTTTCAACAATCTCCGCATCAAAGAGATTTATTTACTTAGAGAGTGCCTCTCAGCTCCTGTTCTCTCTCTATAGATTCAAATAATGCTTTAAAATTACCCTTGCCGAATGATTTGGCACCAGCACGCTGTATGATTTCAAAAAATACCGTGGGCCTGTCTTGAACAGGTTTGGTAAACAACTGTAAAAGATATCCGTCTTCATCTCTGTCTATCAGAATATTTAACTTCTTGAGTGTTTCTAAATCTTCTTTGATATCCCCTACTCGATCAAGAACATCCTCATAATAGTTATCGGGGACATACAAGAATTCTACACCCCTTTTTCTCAACTCAGCAACAGTAAAGATAATATCGTCCGTTGCCACAGCAATATGTTGTACACCGGCTCCTTTGTAGAAATCTATATACTCTTCAATTTGAGATTTTTTCCTTCCTTCGGCCGGTTCATTGATTGGAAACTTTACATATCCATTTCCATTACTTACTACTTTACTCATCAAAGCAGTATACTCTGTTGATATGTCCTTATCGTCAAAGGTAATCAACAAATTGAAACCCATTACTTTTTGATAGAATTCCACCCATTGGTTCATTTCTCCCCAACCCACATTGCCTACACAATGATCGACAAACTTAAGTCCAATCGGCTTAATTTCCATTAAACTTGATTTGGCTATAAATCCAGGCATGAATGGACCCTTATAATTTTTTCTCTCAACAAAGGTATGAATTGTTTCGCCATAGGTTTTGATTGCTGAAATCACAACTTCCCCGTTGGCGTCTCGTAATACCTTAGGTTCGAATGCGGTTACAGCACCCCTTGACATGGCTGATTCGTAGGAAGCTCTTGCATCATCAACCCAAAGAGAAAGGGAATGTACGCCGTCTCCATGTATTTTCACATGATCTGCGGCCGGATGGGAATCGTTAAGCGCAGTAGTAAGTACCAATCTAATTTTTCCTTGCTGTAAGACATAGGAGCAATATTCCTTCATACCAGTTTCCAAGCCTGCATAGGCTATCAATTCAAATCCAAAGGCATATTGATAGTAAATCGCGGATTGTTTGGCATTGCCTACATAAAACTCGATATGATCAGTACCCAACAAGGGTAAAACTTCTTCTTGCATCATATTCTTTAATTTAATTTAGTTCTTTATTAATTTAAGTTTAGACAAAAAAATCGGGCATAGGTTTCACATTCGGATCAACAGCATATTTCCTAAAATCATAAACACCCTCCATGGTCAACACTTCGTCATCTATGAAAAAATTACCTGTACATTCACTACTTTCTCTTTGCAAGATAAAATAAGCGGCATCAGCCATAATCTCCGGTGTTCTCGAGGCCTGAATCATAGCATCTCCTCCCAATAAATTTTTTACTGCAGCCGTTGCAATGGTTGTTCTTGGCCACAATGCGTTCACCGCAATACGATCATCTTTGAATTCTTCAGACATACCCAAAACGCACATACTCATTCCGAATTTGGTCATTGAATAAGCTACATGAGAGGAAAACCATTTGGATTCCATATGTAATGGAGGTGACAAATTGAGGATATGTGGATTCTCAGATTTTTTTAAATGAGGGAGGCAAAGTTTAGACATGAGAAAGGTACCTCTCACATTCACTGCATGCATCAGATCATAGCGTTTCATCTCTGTAAAAGCTGTGGGGGTAAGACTAATCGCACTGGCGTTGTTCACCAGAATATCTATTCCTCCAAAAGTTTCTACAGCTTTTTGAACCACCTGAGCAGCCATTTCTTCCTCTCTTACATCCAGGGGCAGAGCGAGGGCTTGACCGCCGGCCTGAATCATTTCATCTGCAGCACTAAAAATAGTACCTTCTAATTTAGGATGAACTTCTGTAGTTTTTGAAGCTACGATGATGTTTGCACCTTCTTTTGCAAGTCGCAAACCAATGGCTTTTCCTATTCCCCTGCTGGCGCCAGTTATCAATACAGTTTTACCTTTAAAAGATGAATTCATAGCTAAGTTTTTAAAAATTAGTCGCTAAATTACAATATAAACTATGCTTTACAAAATAAAGAAGAGAATCCTAAGCCTTGCAAGGGATGATTCAAGTCATTCTTCTGCTTTTAAAACTTAAGTAGGTAAAGGTTCTTTAATTTGATTTTTTTTTTCAACTTTGAATCCAAACCTGAATTGTATGCGAAAGTGGCTGTATAATCTTATTTTTATAAAGTGGATGAAATGGAAAATTACGGGATATTTTCCACCTGAACTCAAACAATGTGTATTAATGATTATGCCGCATACCAGTTGGCATGACTTCTATCTGGGAGTCTTTACCCGTGCTATTTTGGGTTTGGATATGCACTTTATTGCCAAGAAAGAATTGTTTCGCTTTCCTCTGGGTGGCTATTTTAGGTGGATGGGAGGAGAACCCTTGGACCGAACAGGGGGGTTAAACAAAGTTGAAGCCATGGCTGCCATTTTTAAAAGAAAAGAAATATTCAGAGTAGCCATTGCACCAGAGGGTACCCGTAAAAAGGTGACCGAGTTGAAATCAGGATTTTATTATATTGCCTTAAGCGCCGGAGTACCTATTGTTCCTGTGGCATTTGATTTTGAGCATAAGGAAGTTCGATTTGGAGAAGCATTCTGGCCTACAGGCAATTACAAGGAAGAATTACCCGTTTTACTCAAGCATTTTGAACATGTGAAAGGCAAAGTAGCAGAATATAGCTACGAAGTGCCCCGCTGATTTTCCTCCATTGTTGTATTTGATCTTCCCCTACAAAGGTATTCCTGCAAGAAGTGCTCTATATTTTCTTACCCTTTATTGTAGAGATTAATTGACTCTTGATTTTCGAACGACTGAAATGTATGTAAAGCTATAGCAGTTGATCTGAAGAAAGTGCCCTAGTTTTTTTACAAAATGTTTGTATATTAGATTGTTAACCTCAATCTTTTATACCCTAATTATATTTACAAAATGAAAAAAAGCATAGTAAGCATATTCGTATTAGTGATTTTTTCACTTACAAGTTGCAAGCCAACAATAAAAACAGAGAGCAGGTCAAAATCTGAGATACTGAATGACATACTGAAAAAGCATGAAGAACCTTCTCAATTTTTTAAAATTGCTTCTGACAGTTTGATCAAGGTTGTTGGAGAAAAAGGAACGGTTTTGATTATTAATCCAGCTGATTTAATAACGGAAAATGGTGAGGAAATCAAAGGTAATATTGATATTGAATTAAAGGAGTTAACAGATCAGTATCAAATGTTTAGAACGAATACTCAAACTGTTTCAAATGGAAAACTTCTTGTGTCTGGTGGATCTTATTTTATCAATATGAAATCAAATGGAAAGTCTGTGAGATTAAAAGAGGGTAAAACCCTGAAGGTTGAATTTCCAAAACTTACTGAAAATCAAATGAGTTTATTTTATGGCCAAAGAGACAGTTTAGGTCAAATGAATTGGAATCCAAGTCCAAAAAAATTTGAGAAAAAGCCAAAAATAGATTCAATTAAGTGCTCGTCATGTGGAAATATTAATTGTCGGGGATCCAGAATTGCAACACCTGAGGAGATTGAGATTGCAGACCGACTGTATGCTGAAATTGAATTGAGTCAATTGGGTTGGATTAATTGTGACTATTTTTTAGATAATACAACAAACACTAACTTAACGATTAGCTTCCCCTCTTCAGACAAGATAGAGGTAGCCAATCTATACCTTATTTTTACTGACATAAACAGCGTGATCAAGAACAACTATCTAGATTTGGGCAAAGCATACAATAATGTATTTCATGATATTCCCCTGGGCGCTCAGGTGAGATTAATCGCTTACACTATAAAAGAGAAAAAAACATTTAGCTACAGTTCCAGTTTTACCATCAAAGCAAATGAAAATAAGACTTTGGTTTTGAAAGAAACGAGTGAAAGCGAGTTTAGATCGCTGGTCAGTATAAAATAGTCTCTTTATTTTTTTTACATCCCAATATGATTTGAAAATTCCATGTAGGTTCATGATATTATTGCTTTACCTGTTTGGAGATGTATTGTATTTTAGATAAGGGCAGGAAACCTCAGAAACTTTAGCTGAAAAAATTAAACCTACTAACTATGAATTTGCAATCTCTATTTTTACTTATCATTGGTTTATTGACCTCATGTAATGGTATCAACAATGAACACAAAAAACTTGAGCCAATAAATTACAGGGGAACCCCCAAAAAAAAATTATCCATAATTATACAACCCTTTGATGGAATGCCAGAATCAACTATTATTAATGTCTCTGAAAAATTAAAAAAAATTTACTCAGGAGACGTTATTATCAATAATTCAATTGCATTACCACAAAATGCACTGAATCAAAGCAGAACAAGATACAGAGCTGACTCATTAATCAGATTTCTTGGCGATTTCGTTAAAGATGGGCAACTGATAATAGGTCTGACGAATAAAGATATAAGTACGACAAAAGGAAAGTATCCGGACTGGGGTGTTATGGGTCTTGGTTTTTGCCCTGGGAAATCATGCATTGCGTCCACCTTCAGACTAAAGGGCAAGAATAAAGATGAAAAATTATTTAAAGTTGCCATTCACGAACTTGGGCATACCCAAGGATTAGCACAGACAAAAACCAAACATTGCCCAGATAAAGTATGTTTCATGAGAGATGCGGAGGGCAAAGATCATTTAGATGAATTGACCTGCTTCTGTTCAAAATGCAAACCTGTTTTAATAAAAGCTGGATGGGACCTTAAATAATGTCATCAGCTTACAACCTGTTATAGCGCCATAGATATTAAATTTTTAAACCTCAAATATTAAAAATACAATGAAAAATAAATTCATCACTAAAACAACCTTATTCGCCCTCATTATGGCAGTATCGGCATGCCTACCTAATAGTAAAAAAGATAAATCAGTGACATGTGAAGAACAATTTCCAGCTGTCGAGAAATGGCACTTGGTTATTGATGAAAAAAACTTATCTAAGTTTGGTCCTTTTCCACAAAGTGGCTACATAAATGCAAAAGGTGACACGATCATACCACTTGACACATATCGATGTCTTTCCGACACCTTTGAATATTATGGTTTGATCGAGGAGATCCAAGGAGATAGAAAGATGTATGGCATTGACAAAAAAGGGAAAAAATTGTTTGAAGCTGTACCTAACGGAGAAGGATATGCCTGTATCGAAAATGATGGAAGAATAATGATTCAAAAAAATGGTAAATTTGGATACGCAAATCACAAGGGAGAGATTGTCATACAACCTCAATATTCTTGCGCTGAAAGTTTTTATGAAGGTAGAGCTCGGGTTTCAAATCAATGTCAAAAAAGTAAAGATGAACACTACATGTGGGAAAGCAAGAATTGGATTTATATTGATAAATGTGGAAACAAAATCCCGATACAAAACTAGGACTTCCATTACCAAGCGAAATCTGTGTAATTAAAATAATAACATGAAAAATATAACCAAGTGGCTCTTATTCCTAACAATTCTCTTTGCGACCACCTTTACCAAAGCTCAAATAGTTAATTGTTCTGATTTTACAATATTGAATTTTGGTCCGAATGAATTCAATTCGGGAGAATCGTTGATTCATATCCGCCTCGGGGCTGACTCATTGACTTTTGTCAGTTATCCTTATGTCTTGGCAGTAATCGATTGTAATGGAGATACAATAGCAACAGGTAACTTAAATTTCTTTGGGCAAGCCGGACAATCAATTCAATCTTATCCTGTCACAAATAATCTCAGCAACGCTTGTCTGCCAATTTCAGTTGTTTTTGTTTACGGCAATACCAATTTAGAAACAGATACTTGCCTGTTGTCATTAAATTCTTTACCTCCTGCCCTATCATGTGGTGATTTCCTTCCGATTGACATTCTGGTAGACCAATCCAATACACTAATTAATATCTCCATGCAGGGTACTGGAAATACATATATCTCTAATCCCCGTGTATCGTTTGTTACTGATTGTTCTGGTGATACAATTGCTACCGGTTTTTTCAATTCGGCAGGTCAAATCGGACTAAGTACCCAAGGGTATCCGATCACTCCACTTTTCAATATGGTTTGTTACCCCGTCACTGTGGAGTTTGTATTTGGCAATACTAATTTCGAAACTGATACTTGCTCACTTATATTGAATTCTCCTACCGCAATCGTTGAAACTTTGCAAAAGGAAGAGTCAATTTCAATTTATCCAAACCCATCATCAGATGAAATAATAATTTTAACAAAGCCCAATATTTTTGGTAAAAATTACCTTATTTACGACTCTTTGGGATCTGTAATTATGAGAGGTATAATCGTTTCAGAAAATATCAGATTGCAGATTAGACATCTCCCTGTGGGATTGTATTTTTTTAAAACAGAGGATAGTTTTGCAGAAATTATTAAAATCATTAAACATTAAACTGTCCCTTTACAGCTACCATAAAAATCTTGCAGCCTTCGTTAATTCAACCTGTGAAAAATATAATTTTGAACTATTTCCCCCATTTGATTTGGATTTAATCATATCTTTGTCACTCAATAGGATTTGAGAAAATAGAAAGGACTTTAACTTATGAGAAAAATTATCCCTTCGCAAACTGCGATTAAGGATTTGCATCAATTTATAGTGGGAGCTATAGCCCCCAGACCCATAGCTTTTGTGAGTACAATGGATGCAAACGGAGTGGCAAATCTAGCCCCCTACAGCTTTTTTAATGCTTTTAGCTCCAACCCACCCATCCTCGTTTTTTCTTCCAACAGAAGAGTACAGGATAACACAACCAAAGATACCCTGCACAATGCCGAAGCAACTCGCGAAGTCGTTGTAAATGTAGTAAACTATGATATCGTAAAACAAATGACCATTGCCAGTGTCAATTATGATGCTGACATTAGCGAATTTGAAAAATCCGGACTTAGCCCCCTTCCTTCTGAAACGGTAAAGCCCTTTCGTGTCAAAGAATCTCCCGTACACTTTGAATGTAAGGTGAAAGAAATTATCACTATGGGTGAACATGGAGGAGCAGGTCATTTAATCATTTGCGAGGTACAATTGATTCATATCAACGAAAATGTAATTGATGCCAACAATCGGATTGATCCAAACAAATTGGATCTCGTGGGAAGGTTGGGTAGGGCTTACTATGTTAGAGCCAGCGGAGATGCTTTGTTTAGCTTGTTTCAAGAGCCAGAGCAAATGGCCATGGGATTTGATAAATTGCCCCAAAGCTTTAAAGAGTCGGATATCCTTACCGGGAATGATCTGGCCTCACTTGCTTCCCTCCTCCATTTTCCTTCAGAGGAAATTCTTCTGACATGGAAAAATAATGAGGAATTGCAAAACTTAATCGCTCAAAACAAAAAGGACCAAATACATCTTTGGGCGAAACAACTCATCTCTGCGTCTAAAGCCATGGATGCCTTTTCTGTTTTACTTCTTTGGCATCAATCCTTGTAAAGTATGAAATCCGCTTCTTTTCACGTTTCTCAATGTCTGAGTCAAAGGGTTTTGAACTTAGAAAGCCTACCCCAGGATAATTTTAATCTTTCAGAAAGAAAGGAACCTCTCAGCAGGTTAGATAAGGTATTTGCGGCCAAAGCCAACATAGGCTCTGAAAAAGATTTTAGTGAATGGGCAGATCCAGCGCATCTGTTCAAATTAAAAAAAGAACTTTCTTCCTTTCATCAAATTCCTGAAAATCAAATTCATATTGCGCAAGCATATTCAGAAATGATTACGCAGATTTTTTCTTGTTTCACGGAAAAAAATCAAAGCTTTTATCATCTCGGACCTTCAAGCCATTACTTAAAAAAATCTTGTATTCAATTTGAGATCAATCATTTGGAAATTCCACTGAATCTTCTTTTTCAAGTACAAAAATCAGCATTCCACTCCAATTCCTTCGGAGAGGGAAAATTGCTTTATCTCAGTCATCCTAATCACATAAGTGGAATTCCCCTTCGACTCTTTGATATTCTGGAAATATGCGAAACATTTGAAGGTATCGTGATCGCAGATGAAAGATTTCTCGGGTATGCACAGATAGATTCCTGCATTTCTCTTTTAGATACCTGCCCCAATCTTATAATTATCAAAAGTTTTGCCTACGAATGGGGCTTGGGAGGTATAGGTTATTGTTACAGTATTTCAAGTGCTGAAATTACAAAATACCTTCCACTATTTGCAGAAATGGATGCCTTTAGCAAAACAGTTATAGATATGGCCTGTTTGGCTTTAACCTTTCCGGAGAAGAGAGAAAGATCAATCAATGAAACCCTTGAACTGAAAAAAGAATTGATCCAGTTTTTATCAGAAAAAAATTTTGTACAGGAAATTTTTCACAGCGAGGCTGGATTTGTATTCATTCAGGTTCAGGATGCCAGAAAGCTATTCCAATATTTACTTGATCACCAAATATTGGTTTCCTATCATCCAACATGTGAATATTACGAACAATGCCTTACCATTGCCATAGGCAATTCATTATCCCAACAAAAATTATTAAAAACTTTAGATGCTTACGCTAAAGACAATTCTGGTTTTCATTTGATGGTCAAGGAGATTTCTAAAAAACTGCAAAAAGCAAGTTCCTTTTTTGGAATTTTTAAGAAAATATTCAGTTAGTTTATTTTCACGAGCTTAACAGGTTCCTTGTTCAAATCTTCAAAACTCAACCAGTACATCCCTGCAGGCCAAAGCATGGTATCAAGTTGAGTTGTCCGACCCTCCAAGGTAATTTCCTCTATTACTCTACCGAGGGCATCCCTAACAAATACCTTTTCACCCGCTGTAAAATCTGTAACTTCAATAGTGATCTGATTCGAAAATGGATTGGGATATGCTGTCAGAAAATCAATATTATCCTTTAAAACAAGCGGATCTTCTTCGTTAAGTCCTCTGTTTAGGGCAATATCTGTCACCACTCTACAACGTTTGAAGGTGATTTGCACTGTGTCTGATTTTGTACATCCCTGAGCATTTGTTACTGTTACAGAATAATTTCCACTTTGAGTTACAGTGATCTGTTGTGTCGTTCTACCATTACTCCAAAGATAGGAACTTCCATATACACCTGCGTCCAATTGATTGATACCTCCCCGGCAGAATGCTTTGTCTGGACCTAAGTCTACCACTGGGATTGGACTTACCGTTACTGTTACTGTATATGTTGCAGAACAACCGTTAGCATCCGTTCCATCGACCCTATACACTCTGGTTTTCAATGGAGAAGCTATGATTTGCGAACCAGTGGTTGAAGAAAGAGCTGTAGAAGGAGACCAACTGTATTGCACAGCGCCATTAACCTGAATCGTAGCAGATTGCCCCTGGCAAATAACAGGTTGATTTGAAGTTAATTGGGGTAAAGGATAAATAGTTAATTGTAATACTACAATAGAATCACAACCCAAAAGACTAAAATAATGGTAGGTATAGGTGCCGCTGCTTGTAATTTGCTGATTGTTGTAGGTAAATGATCCACAAGCTGTTTCTGTGAGGGTTTGGGTAATGGAATGATTCAGTGTTACCTGAATACTGAGTAGAGAATCACAGCCCAGACTATTGATTAGATTTTGATAATAGGTTCCCGATTGAGTGTATAAAAATTGATTGACTCTCACGGAATCGCAACCTGCTCTTTGAATATTTCCTGTTGTTGTCTGACCTATGGTTAGTTGCAGGGTAATAATTGAATCGCAGCCTGCAGCATTTTGTATGGTCTGCGTGTAAGTACCAGATTGTGTATAGGTTTGATTATTTAAGGTAAAACTATTACAGGCAATTCTGTTGATTTGGGAACTTGAGGGTTGATTTATGGTAAGTTGTAATGTTATTGTCGAATCGCAGCCTGCTGCATTGGGAATGATCTGGGTATAGGTACCAGATTGCGTGTAGGTTTGACCATTCAATAAGTAAGATTGACAACTGCTTTGGGATAACAGGTAGCTACTGGGTTGATTAATTGTTAATTGTAAACTTAGTGTAGTATCGCAACCATTTCCACCCGGGATGATCTGTGTGTAATTTCCAGATTGTGTGTAGGTTTGATTGTTGTAGGTGTAGGAACCACAAGAGCTATTGCTGACAAAGGTCTGAACCGGCGTACAATTGACACATGGACCGAAGGTCCAGCCGTTTACATTGCCGTTGTTGGTTGAATTGGCGGCAGTCCAGCTAGCCCCACCCGTTGCTGTATTATCTTTCAAATACAAATAGGAGGCGCAAATGGCTCCAGAAGCTTTTGAAAAACTTGCACTGGATCCGAGGGTAGATGATTCTATTTCGATGGGAAAGCCTCCTGTTCCCTGGGCAATTAAATTTTGCACTATAGTTTGGGTTGAGCCGGATTGCAATGTGTAGGTTCTTCCAGCTGCCAACTGCAATTGACCATAGCTATGACTTCCATTTATAACAGCGTCACTATTAAAAATCAGATTATTGAAATAACAATTACTTGAACTGATGATATTGGCAATGGTGGTCGTGTTGGTAAACTCTACATTATAAAACTGAAGATTGTTTGCATATCTGATATCCGGAGAACCAGAGGAGCTGAGACGTACAGTAGAGGTTCCTGCATTCAATGTAAATTGAGCATTATTGATCCACCATGCCCAGGTAGAGCCAGTAAGGGTTATTAGGGAAGAACCCAAATTAAGCGTAAAAGGATTGGAAGCTGAGGCATAAAAAGCGCCGGCTGTCATGTTATAATTATTGGTGTTGAGAGTTCCTCTTACCAGATTGACCCAACTATTACTTTGAAAGGCGTCCTGTAAATTCCAAACCCCTCCTGCCCCATTCAAATAAATATATTGATTGAATGATTTACCTGCCATTGTAATGCTGTTGCTGGCTGACGTAGATTCAAAATAAATTTCACCGCTGTAGCTAAGATTCATCTGAGGAGAGAAAGTCAAAGAACCATAAATACGAAGTGTATTGGTTGAGGGCCCCGCAAGAGTTACGGTTGAGGTATTTGCCCACAACATAGATTTACAAGAGCTATTTGCATCTATGGTAACAGTTTGACCATTGGCTGAAAACGAATTTGAATCAAAATACACATCATCTTGAAAGGTGGGTGGGCATTGTGGTCCTGCTCCGCCACTACTGAGCGACCAATGGCTTGCATCTGACCAGTTTCCAGTCCCTCCAATCCAATACAGCTGTCGTGGTGCAGCCGTTTGAATATTCCATCCCACATTATTCCCAAGATCAACGGCATTGACTACATTGAATTGCGCGCCGCCTGTAGCTCTCATATCCTGTAATTGCAAATAAGCCAAATTTAAGGTCCCATTCGTTTTTTGAATGGTTGTCTGGGTTCCTGCAGTTAAAGATTTTAAGGTAATATTGGAAGTACAGGTACCAGAGGCTGTTAGATTCAAAACGGTTTGAGTAGCATTGGATTGAAATTGGTATAATTTACCCGCAGTAAATTGCAAATTATTGTAACTATGACTCCCGTTAATATTCCCATTACCATAGAAAATTACCTGATTGAAGGTTGAATTACTCGAGCTGATGATATTGGCTGTTGTGTTAGCTGAAGTAAATTCAACATTATAAAAATTCAGATTATTAGCGTAACGGATATCGGGAGATCCAGTTGAACTAAGTCGAATAGTAGAAGTTCCAGCATTTAAAACAAATTGAGCATTGTTGATCCACCAAGCCCAGGTTGACCCAGTTAAGGTAACTAAGGAGGACCCCAGATTCAGGGTAAAAGGATTTGAAGCCGAAGCATAAAAAGCACCAGCATTCACACTATTACTGTTTGTATTGAGGGTTCCCCGAACCAAATTTACCCAACTGCTACTTTGGAAAGCATCCAAGAGTGACCATTCACCCCCTGCTCCGTTGAAATATATATACTGACTAAAACTTTTTCCAGCCATTGTTATCGTTTTCCCAGTACTGGTTGCTTCAAAATAAACTTCCCCATTGTAAGTGAGGGTCATCGTGGGTGAAAAGCTAAGAGAACCATAAATGCGGGTTGTATTGGTTGATGCCCCGGCTAAAATGGGGTTGTTTACCAAATTCCAGGTCATATTCCTGCAAGAGGCATTGATATCAATACTTACGGTCTGCCCTGCGGCTGAAAAAGAATTTTGGTCAAAGAAAATATCATCTTGAAAATTAGGGGGGCAATTCGGACCACTGCCACCGCTACTCAATGCCCAACGATTCGGATCTGACCAATTTCCGGTTCCCCCTACCCAATAAAGTTGTCTTGATGTTGGTCCACTGATATTCCAACCCAGATTATTTCCCAGGTCAATGGAATTGGTGGCAATGAATGTAGCACCGCCTGTAGCTCTCATATCTTGCAATTGCAGGTAAGCGATTGATATACTCCCTGCAGATTTCTGGAAAGTGGCCTGCGTACCTGCTGTTGTTGATTTGATAGTCAGATTGGCAGAGCAATTGCCTGCTGCCAGCACAGTATTTAAGGTTTGTGTGGAGCCACTTTGGAACTGATAGGTTTTTCCTGCTGCCAATGACAGTGAATTTATGGTATGACTTCCATTTACAACAGCATTTCCTGCAAAAACAATGGAATTAAATGTACAACCTGAAGAAGAAATAATATTGGCGGTGGTATTATTGGCTGTAAATTCTACCTGATTAAAAACCAAATTATTGGCATAGCGAATGTCGGGTGAACCTGTTGAACTCAGTCTGATGATAGAAGTACCCGCATTCAATACAAATTGTGCATTGTTGATCCACCAAGCCCAGGTTGACCCCGTTAATGTTACCAGAGATGAACCCAAATTGAGTGTAAATGGATTTGTTGCAGACGCATACAGAGCCCCTGCTGTAAGATTGTTATTATTTGTGTGTAAGGTGCCTCTTACCAGGTTTACCCAGCTCGAACTTTGTAAAGCATCTTGCAGGGTCCAGGCGCCACCCAAACCATTGAAATAAATGTATTGAGTGAAGGATTTACCCCCCATGGTAATATTATGTCCGGTGCTGGTTGCTTCAAAGTAAATTTTCCCGCTGTAGGTTAGATTCATGGCGCTGACAAAACGAAGTGATCCATATATTTTCAGTTCGTTTGTACTGGGACCAGAAAAGCTTGGATTGAAGTTCACTCCATTCCAATCCATAGAACGACAATAAATTATGGTTTGGTCATTCGTTACAATCTGACCTGTTGCCGTAAAAGAATTAGCATCAAAAAAAACATTATCATTGAGTGTTGGAACCTGAGTATGAAAGGTGCTGCCTCCCGAACTGGTTGCCCAGTGATTTGAAAAATCAGACCAGTTGCCCGAGCCACCTACCCAATAATAGTCGATTGCTGACAATTGTGATGAAATCAAGTGTAGAACAAGGAGGAATAATAATTTTTTCATTTTAGGATACAGTTAGGATGGTATTTCTTTACTTTAGAATCGAATTCTTGATAAGATTCTTGGCATAAATATAGAAAATAGTTGGTGTATGTTTATACCCTAAATCATTTTCCTGTCAATTCATTGGGAGATGCCTCTGCAATTGCAAATAAATCTTTGATTAATAAAATTATTGTTTTGATATCTCTTAAATAACTGTATATTTGCGCCAAAATACAATTATTCAAATTCTTTAACTCTTGAAAAAGAACATATGGCACAAAATGTAGGATACATCAAACAAATTATTGGTCCTGTTGTTGATGTAAGCTTTTCCGGCAAAGATTCTAAGCTACCAGAAATTTTAAGTGCATTGGAAGTAACCAGAGCAAGTGGCGAAAAAATTATTCTAGAATGTCAAAAACACTTGGGTGAAGACAGTGTGCGTACAGTTGCAATGGATAGTACCGAGGGTTTGACTCGTGGAATGCAGGTAGTGGATTTAGGAACTACCATATCCATGCCTACCGGTGATGCGATTAAAGGTCGTTTATTTAATGTTGTAGGAGACGCTATTGACGGACTCCCTCAGATTACTGGTTCACAAAGAAAATCGATTCACAACAAACCACCAAAATTTGAAGACCTAAGTACAACGAGTGAAATTTTATATACAGGTATCAAGGTAATTGATTTGATTGCTCCTTATTTGAAGGGTGGTAAAATTGGATTATTTGGTGGTGCTGGTGTAGGAAAAACCGTATTGATTCAAGAGTTGATTAACAATATTGCCAAGAAACACAAAGGTCTATCCGTATTTGCAGGTGTTGGTGAAAGAACCCGTGAAGGAAATGACTTAATGAGAGAAATGATAGAGGCAGGTATTGTAAGATATGGTGAAAAATTCAAACATTCCATGGAAGAAGGCGGTTGGGACTTATCCGCTGTAAATCATGAAGAATTGAACGAATCACAGGCCACCTTTATTTTCGGTCAGATGAATGAACCTCCAGGCGCTCGTGCCCGTGTAGCTCTTTCAGGATTGACTATCGCTGAATACTTCCGTGATGGCGATCCTAACGAGGTAAAAGGTCGCGACATATTATTTTTCATCGATAATATATTCCGTTTTACACAAGCAGGTGCTGAAGTATCAGCTCTATTGGGTCGTATGCCATCTGCTGTAGGATACCAGCCTACTTTGGCTACAGAAATGGGTTTGATGCAAGAGCGTATCACTTCGACAAAAAGAGGTTCAATTACCTCCGTACAAGCCGTTTATGTACCTGCAGATGACTTGACAGACCCCGCTCCTGCCACAACATTTGCCCACTTGGATGCAACTACGGTATTAAGTAGAAAATTAGCTGCTCTGGGTATCTACCCTGCGGTTGACCCTCTTGATTCAACTTCTAAAATCCTTTCTCCTGACATCGTGGGAGATGAACATTATAATTGTGCTCAAAGAGTAATCAACATTCTCCAACGCTACAAGGAACTACAGGACATCATCGCTATTTTGGGTATGGAAGAATTGTCGGAAGACGACAAGTTGGTTGTACAAAGAGCAAGACGCGTTCAACGTTTCCTTTCTCAACCATTCCATGTTGCTGAACAATTTACAGGATTATCCGGTGCTTTGGTAGATATCAAAGATACAATCAAAGGTTTCAACATGATCATGGACGGTGAGGTTGATCAATATCCAGAAGCGGCATTCAACCTGGTAGGAACTGTTGAGGAAGCTATAGCCAAAGGAGAAAAAATGCTAAAAGAAGCCAACGCTTAAATACATAATCATGAATCTTATAGTATTATCACCAGATAAGAAAGTATTTGAAGGAAAAGTAAGTAGAATTACGGTTCCGGGCACAGAAGGAGAATTTGAAATATTAGATCAGCATGCTGCTCTGGTTTCTTCACTTATGGAAGGAACTGTAGTGGTGAATGCCCTTGACTCTAAAGAAAGTTTTACTCTAGCTATTCAAAATGGTTTTATTGAAGTATTAGAGAACCAAGTTTCCTTAATGGTTCAAGAGGCTTGATTTTCAACCAAAAAATAATTTACAGGGATTATCAATACTGATAATCCCTTTTTTTATTTCAATTAAAATGTTTATATTTCGATTTCTACACTTAGTTTAAATCTTACAAAAGTTAAACACATCATTATGCCTTTTCAGTACAAAAAAGAAGAAGACAACTCTGTAGCCAATGCTGAAAGCCAAAGCAAGGGTAAGGGTAATTTGGTTTCCAATATGGAGCAGTTATCCGGAATGTCTCTCTCTGATGTTCAAATTCATGAAAATTCCAATGAACCTCAAAAAGTTGGCGCCCTCGCCTTCGCACAGGGCAATGATGTTCATCTGGGTCCCGGTCAACAGGAACATTTGGGTCATGAGCTTGCTCATGTTGTTCAACAAAAACAAGGAAAGGTTGTAGCTAACAATAAAGTAAGTGGCGGCGTTCCCCTGAATGATGATCCCAAGCTTGAAAAAGAGGCTGATTTGATGGGTGGACAAGCCATGCAAATGAAAACTGAAAATAATACGCACTTGCAAACTTCCTCAATTTCCGAGGGCATCATCCAAAGAGAGGAAGATATGAGTAGCATGGAGGAAACACCTGATAGTTCAATGGAAGAGCCAGGATATAGTGAAATGGACACCAGCGATTATAGTGATGTGGACAGCAGCGATTACAGTGCCAGCTCTGAAGAACTGGATGAATCTTCCTCTGCTACAGTTACCAGTACAGATACTTCCGCAGATAGCCAAAGCCCAACAACAGAAGCAGAGCCTGAAAGGCCAGATTACTATCAGGTGCAGATTGATGGAATTACCTATCTGTTTACTGAATCAGAGATGCAAGCAGTGCGTAGCAGTATAATCAGTACACTCAGCAGAAGTATTGTTTTGGAAATGCAAATGAAAACAAGTTCTGCCAGAACACTGTGGAATGAATTTAACACCATCAACAATGATCAATATATTGTCAGTTGGTTGGTTGAGTTAACCAGCAGGGCAAAATTCCCAGATCAGTCCGTAATAATAGCTGCAGAGCAGGCCAATCAAGCCGTAAGTACTGCGATGGCTTCGGGAGATTTAAACCTCATTTGTCAGGCAATTCAAAATGCTGTTACTCCTGTGAATAGTGCCATTAACGAAATGGATAAATACAGAACACAGATGATTGATGGTGCAGGAAATTGGGTAACAGGATTAGAAATCACTTCCTCTCTTTCTTTTGCTGTTGCTGGTTCTCTCGCTGGGGCTGTTTTCGTTCCTGCTACCGCCACGCTTGGCGCTACAGTTTTGAATGGGGCTTTAATTGGTGCTGGCGGTGGCTTAATTCAATCAGTGGCAGGAGAAGTGGGACAATCAATAGCTGGCACTAATAATGACGGCATTTTAATGCCTATGTTGATATCAACCTTAAGTGGTGGAGCTTCTGGCGCTATTGGTCCGTTGATCAAAGGTTTATCCGGAAAAATTTCAGAAGCATTGTTTGCAAAATTAGCTGCTGCCTTTGCTCGTATCAATATGGATGAGGCCGCTGCCAAATTGCTGCTAAAAGAAATTATCGAGGGTCCGTTTAGTGCCGTGGTGGGTCAACTCGTGAATGATTCAATTCCGCTTATTAAAGGAGATATGACATTGGATACATTTATTAAAAATTTAGTAATTAGCATTCTGGGTGGTAAAATTAGCGACCATGTAGCAGCCCGACTTCCAAAAGATCAGGCTGAAGTCTGGAGAAGAATTGCTGAGAGTATAGAATAAATAATCAATATGGCTTTAAGACAAACCCAAAAAAATACAGAGCAAGAATCTCAAAATGTTCAGTCAAACAATAGTTCGACCCAGGGTCTAACTATGGAAGAGCAGCTTACTCAATTTAGATCTGATTTTATTGAAGGTAATACGGAGGAAAATGATAAAACTTCCAGTCAGGCTGAAAAAGAATTAGAATATTCACAGATTCAGGGAGGCAAGGGGCCTATTCAGCGGGAAGCCGAAGCAGCGAGTTGGACACCACCCTATGCAGGCGCAACCGCAACATATACCAACGAAGAGGTACTTATGGCTCTTTTACGATTGAAACTGGATCTTATGAATCTCAGAGAAGAAATGCCAGAAGGTTCAGATAGTGCGCCCTTATTGGAATTAGAAACAGAAATACAAGAATATGGCGCTCATTTTGGTTCTCTTGCAGGTAGCGAAATGGCTGATTCCTTTTATTTACGTCAACTCCAAGGAAGTTTCAATGAAGATTACAACCGAGTGTACAGAATGGGACTAAATGAGGTCCGCACTCATAAAACAGAACAATTAGGCTCTTTACAACATCTTAGAGTTATGCCCCCACTAAGTCCGGAAAACTTGGATGGCTTACGTGCTGCATTTGCCGCAGGTAGCGAAGGTAGCCTGAGCCAGATTGGTTCATTCATAAGCTCTATTGAAAATTACAACAGTAAAATCAATCAATATGCTGGTTATCTTCGTCAGTTGGGCTCTGCTATTCGGGGCGCTGCAACAATTGAAAGAATTCACGAACTAACTGAAAACGCAGCACCTATTTTAGAAAGAGCAGGTCAGGTGATCACAGCTCTTCAGGCCACTGGTGAAATTTTACGAATATCTGGAGGAGCCAGCTCAGAAGCTGTTCAGGCAATTGATGACCTCGAAGCACAATTTCAATTGATTGACTTGGGGATGAATTTTGCTAGTGCAGTTCCTATCTTGGGTCAACTCTGGTCAACTTATTATAGTCCGGCAATTGAATTTTGCATAAATGGCTTGAGGCGAATTGCCGAGGCCAGGGCTGCCCA